>Ga0316207_10005191_pt1 | contig 10914 bp, 8 predicted proteins | sample 6weekpyrite_MG_FD_204943 | JGI IMG/M metagenome (GOLD analysis project Ga0316207, IMG submission 204943) | Microbial mat bacterial communities from mineral coupon in-situ incubated in ocean water Damariscotta River, Maine, United States -... | ecosystem: Environmental > Aquatic > Marine >...
CCTGGGCACGGCTCGACTCATGCACTCCAGTACCCCGACCTAACATAAAGGCATAGGTAAGATCCCAGCGATCGTATTTAAAACTTTCAAATACCTGTGCACCCCAGTCACGGGCCCCATTAAAGCCCTTACTGGTCAGCGCCGGGATGCCAATATCACCGTTTGTTCCTCCACTGGGGGAAAGCCGTGTATTACCCGTCGCAAAAATCTCCAGCATCTCCCTGGCTGCGAAATCAGTAAATTCAATATAATCCTGAGCGACTATTCCCTGATAAGTTTCTCCAGCCCCGGTGTTTTAAACAGACCCAGTCGTAAGCGCACACCTTTAATATGATTAAATGTAATACTGAAATGATCAGGGCCCAGCAAACGCTCACGTGTACCCAGAAATTCATAGGTTAATAAATCAGGTGCAAACTCTGCGAGTACAAAATAATTCATTTTCCGCGTGAAATCATTTTGTAAGCTTCCCGTGAAATTCCCACGTACACCAGCCCTGGCACGTCTGAAGTGAAAAGCCGAGTCATCATCAAACCACGGGGCAATTTTCGTTGGTGTTGCACGTTTTCCCACATTAGGGCCTAATGCAATTTCATCACTTAAGTCATGGGTATAGCTGGGTTGTGCAAAAAGAAAAGGGCGATGTGTGACGCCTTCGGGCTCTGTTCCCTGCAGCATTAACCAGTTAACCGCATCGGCGGATACAGGTAACAGTAACAGTAAGATTAAAGTCAAAGTAGACCTTATCCCTTGAATAAAAATCATAGAAAGGCTCAGTAACTATACTTAAGACACTAAGTCCAGGATATAAACCCTGAATCCGCACAAACACAGCTGGTGTTTCAGGCTCGATGGACAGAAAACTATTTCCCCTGCGAATTGATATTCCTGCATCTATAATCTGTTTGAGGCCAGTTAACTATGCTAGTTAACCCTTAATTATGCTTATGTTCTCGGAGACTGGATGAACAAAATTCAACTAATCATTTTCGCATTTTTTCTTTTTTCGCTGCAATGCGTCAGCTCTGCAAATACTAAAATTTACATTACTACGGGATTTACATCACCGGTATCTGATTTTTATAGAGAAGTGTTATCAGAAGCTGATAAACGTCTAAAGAATATTTCAATAAGCTTTGAGACCCTTCCGGCAGAACGTTCGCTAGTTCTTGCTAACAGGGGTATTAATGATGGCGAATGCTGCCGTATTCCTACGCTCATAATAAACGAATATAACAACCTGGTACCAGTGAATGAGAGTTTTTTCTCTGCACGATTTAGTGCATTTGCAAAACAGGACGCTATAGACATTAAGCGCTTTGAGGATCTGAAGCCCTACTCTGTCGGCACAGTAGAGGGGTGGAAAATTGCGGTTAAGAAAGTAAAGGCAATTAAACCGGCACAAACCCATATTGTAACCACCCCTGAGCAAATGTTTCACATGCTAGACCAGCACAGGCTCGATTACGGGATAATGGGTTATTTAAGCGGTCTGCAGGTAATTACGACTCTAAACATGGACAATATTAAAGCCATACAGCCACCACTAGTAGAAAAGCCACTTTTTTTATTACTTCATAAAAAACATAAGTCACTGATACCCAAGTTTAATAAAGTGATTAAGCATATGAAGAATGACGGCACTATTGATAATTTATATCGCAAGCTATTAGTTAACCTTAAACAGAAACATAACGGCTAGCACCTTGAACCCGTTAAAAGGCAAAATTTCCAGAGTACTCGTTTTATATATCGTACTTTTTAGCTCAGTGGTTACGGTGTGTTTAACTAGCATACAGCTATATCTGGACTACGAGGACGGCATTGATAATATTCACCAACGAATTAACCAGATAAAACTGACTAATATAGACTCGATAACACAGTCTCTATGGACGATTGATTACTCCTCCATTCAAATCCAGCTAAATGGCATCACACGCATAAAAGATATAGTTTATGTTGAACTTACCGATGAAACCAACAAAACGATTGCCAGTGCAGGCAAATTTAATACCAGAGATACTATTACAGAAATAATTTACCTGGAGCAAAACTACCGAGGCTCAGATACTGCCATAGGCCATCTGAGAATTATTGCAACCAAAGAAAATGTATATCGTAGCTTAATTGATACCGCAGTCATAATTTTAATTTCACAGGCTATTAAGACATTTCTAGTGAGTATATTTGTTTTAGTCATTTTTTACACCCTGGTCACACGGCACATTGAAAAAATCGCAAACCATACTGAAAGCATCAATTTAACATCCCGGTCAGAACCCTTAATTCTAGACAGAAAGTCTAAACTCAGCAAAAGCAACGATGAGCTATCACGACTAGCAAATGCTATTAACACTATGTCTGATAATATGTATGACTCTTATATTGAGATTATTGATAAGAGGTTAATGCTAACTGAGCGTGAAGCAAAATTTAGTGCGATTTTTGATTCAATAAGTGATTCTATTGTTTTTGTCGATCACCAGAGAAGAATACTGCAAACAAACAGGGCTTTTGAAAAACAGTTTGATTATAAGCTTGAAGACTTAAAAGGGAAAACCACAAAGTTACTTTATGCAAACCCTGAAGAATATGATGAACAGGGAAAAAAACGCTATAACCAGAATTCAAGCCCTGCACCTGCGGTTTATGAAATTATGTACCGTAGAAAAGACGGCTCAACCTTTCCAAGTGAAACAATGGGTGGCGCGGTCATCTTACCTGATAAATCCTTACTCGGGTTTATAGGTATTATTCGGGACGTCACCAGCAAAAAGCGAGCTGAAAAAGAAACCCAACTCTTACAAAACCAGTTACACCAGGCGCAAAAAATGGAAGCGATAGGCCAGTTAACCGGCGGCCTGGCACATGACTTTAACAATATCCTGGCCAGTATCCTGGGATATGCAGAATTAATAACAAACGAATTAACTTCAAATCCTGATCCGAAACTGAAAAAGTATGTAGATTACATCACCCGTGGTGGGGAACGAGCTCGAGACCTGGTGCTACAATTACTCGCTTTTAGCCGGGGCGCCCCCGGCAAGCCAAGTGCAATATTCCTACCCGAAATCATCGACGAGGTAAGCTCACTCATTCAACCAACGATGCCAGCAAGCATCCAGATAACAGTTGAAATTGACGATAATGTCCCACAGGTGCTAATGGACAAAACCCATATGCACCAGATAATAATGAACCTGTGCATAAATGCGCGGGATGCTATGCAGGGCAATGGAAAGCTTAGTATTAGACTGAGGAGCAAGTACTATACTAAAACGATTTGCAGTTCATGTAGTAAACCCGTTGAGGGTGAATACGTTGAACTCAGTATTGAAGACACAGGTAGCGGTGTACACCCTGACATAATAGACAGCATGTTCGACCCCTTCAAATCGACAAAGAAAATTGGCGAAGGTACGGGTATGGGCCTGTCAGTGGTTCATGGGATACTCCATAAACATGATTCACATATTATCGTTGAAACACAAAAAGGCATGGGGACAAAATTTCATATACTGATACCTCCATACCTTGGAGAGCCCACATCGCAAATTGAAATAAATACTGACAAAACTCGTATTAACATTAAAGGCAATAACACTAATGCACAGGTATTAATCATCGAAGATGAACAGGCTGTTGCAGAATACTTACATGACCTGCTCGAAGAGTATAATTTCTCGGCCACGGCCACCACCAACAGCATAGAAGCAATAGGAATTATACAAAGTCGATTAAATGATTTTAATATCATCATTACCGATCAGACGATGCCTGGAATATCCGGAACAGATATAATTCGCACCATACATGAATTAAACCCGGATTTTCCAGTTATTTTATGTAGTGGCTACAATGATAATATAGATGAGCAGCAGGCTATAAAGCTCGGCTTTAAAAAGTATTTTGAAAAACCCATTAACAGTCAACGACTAATACAGACCCTCAACGATTTATTAACCAGGCAATGACCGAAGTTTGAATTTTTAAAATATTCATTAATAGTATTAATTAGTGTTTAATAAACTCACCCAGCACGACACAGGCGCATAAACTTTATTGATTTGTCATATCGTACACACAGCGAAAGCCAATAGATCCGTAAATAGATTCACCACTAACAGGGCGTTTCGTATTTCGATAAGAACTGCGTAAGTTACCTGTGTTTTCATCCCAGGAACCACCCCTTACGACTTTTTTACGTCCACGTTCTGGCCCTGACAGGTTAGATTTTGCATATAACTTCTCAATTGCCCCAGGCGCATACCAGTTTGCCGTCCACTCACCTGCATTACCATGCATATCATACAGTCCGAATGCGTTTGCCTTACGACTGCCCACTGGCCAGGTCCTATCCTCACCACAACCATCGGGTTCATCAGGGACTGAACCAGATGTTTTTCCATCATCAACAATTGCCTGCTGACAATCCACTTTGTTACCCCACGGGTAAGCTGTTTTAGAACCGGCACGGGCGGCTTTTTCCCATTCAGCTTCATATGGCAGTCGACCACCTTTCCAGTGACAATACTCGAGAGCATCTTGCCAGTCGATACAGTTAACGGGATGATTTTCACGCTGCTGAGCGCCATAGTTACAATATTTATTTTTCTTATGTGTATCTGGAATCTTACAGCGCCCTTTCTTAACACACTGCTGATACTTCCCTACACTCACTTCATGGGTATCTATACGAAATTCATTAACGTAGACACCGACTCCTCCCTGTGCCACCTCATCTTTTTCACAAAGCGAGTCGCCAACAGAACAGCCCATATTAAACGTACCCGCAGTAATTAAAGATGTTTTTTCAGCCACGGAATTATATGAAAACAGTAGACCTACACAGCTTACAGCACAGATCAAGTAGCCATTCTTCATCACATTTCCTTTGAGTCTATTAATTATCAATTCTTGTAATTACTAATTCTTAATGATGATTTTAGTTTTTAATTTTAAAATCGACCAGACTGTACTTGATAAACTCATTCACAGAATTATCACGTCTCTAGCCTGGACACGCTATCATGAATTTCAATTTTGTTTATCCATCCACGCTGCAGACACTCTACTAACAATTGAGAAGCATCCAGTGTTTCTGTAAACTCTTCACAAACCTCAACAAACGGCATATTTTTATTGATCGACTGTAGAAAACTATATTGTTCGCCTGTCAGCTTATCAATATGAATATCATAGCCTTTTCTAAAAATCATAAAGTAACGCGGCTCTAACTGCAGCTGCATTTCAACAACACTATCTGTCTGATGCATATTCCATATTTCATCAACCGGGTAATTAGACTCAACAAAATTACAGGAGGCCGGCAATAAAAAGATACACTGCATAAGCTCATCAACTGAATATGCAGAAAAACTTACAAAATCAAAGCCAGCTTCGTCTAAAGCATGAAATGCCCGATGATATGCCCACTCTATTTCTGCGACACCTGACAGGTAAGGCATATTCTGTGTATGGGGAAACTGCATAATAAATTCAGAAAAGTCATCACCAAAATCAGCCAGATCCGGTGAAGAGGAAGGGTGCGATTGAATATAAACATCGCTCATTGCATAAAAGAATGACTCACCGGTAACTTGTTCACATACTGGATATATATCAGACAGCGCATTGATTAAACCGCTGTGGATGCTGCTCCTGTATATATTAACCTGTTTATTAGTGGTTAATTTATCAGTTGCCAGCAAATAAGCCTGTATTAATTGTGCGCCGTCCTCTTCCGCCTGTTTTTGAGTCTGCAGCATTGTTTCAATAAAGACATCCTGGAAATTAACTAATAACTGCACTGGTTAGCCACCTTTTTATTTATATTATCTCCATTAAACCTATCTAGAATTTTCTGCGCCTTTTCAGCCTCATATTCGAGCACTGAAAATTCGGGAATATCCGTATCCCACTCTATTAAGCTAGGTATCGCACCAGCCTCAGAAATCAATTGCTGATATAAACTCCATACATCTTTGTGTACCCTGCTTCCATGGGTGTCATAATAATGATCCCCCCTGTCTTCAAACCCTGCCAGGTGAATTTCAGCTATCTGTTCTTTATCGATATTTGCGATATACTCATTCGCATCAAAGCCCGTGTTATAGGCGCTTACATATATATTATTTACATCAAGCAAGAGCTGACAGCCTGAGCGTTTAACAAGCTGGTTTATAAAATCGGCCTCAGACATATCTGATTGATTGAAGCACATATAAGACGATGGATTTTCAACCAGGATACTTTGCCCGAGATAGTCCTGTGCTGCTGAAATTTTATCGATTAAATGATTCAGGGTTTGCACATTATAAGGAAAAGGAAGTAGCTCATGCGCATAACGATTTTTTACAGACACCCAGGATAAATGATCTGAGACCTGTAATGGCTGAAAGCGGTGAATCATCGATTTTAGCTTTTTCATATACTTCATATTTAGTGGGTCAGCAGACGCTAAAGACATTCCAACCCCATGAAAACTGACTGGGTAATGCGCTCTAATTTTATCCAGGTAATATAAAGGCATTCCACCATCCCCCATATAGTTTTCAGTTAACACTTCAAACCAGGAAACCGTCGGTAACTTTTCGAGTATGTGTGAATAGTGGCATGAGCGTAAACCGATACCCGCATTAGCTGGTAGCATTTGAGTATTCATGATTTTCGCTCCTTTTATTTCAGCTTCAAATAACTCAGCATCAAAATATGAAAGAAGCCTGACAACAAAGGGAGGAGAGCATAGGGCTGTGCCAGGCTTCTATAGCTTAAACTATGAGGCTTTCTGTTTTAATGTTGCCTTTGCAATTTTATTACAGGTGCCTGCGGGTACATAAATCCACTCATCGCTTTCATTATCAGCCTTAGCCTGCCCTGCACAATTATGCTTACTTGTACCACAATCATTCATACCGGCCTTAACAATACCTGCGCATTTTTCAAACCCTGGCTTACCCGCTACCGCCTCACCTGACAGCGCACCTAACGCCAATGCACTGGTTAATGCTGCAAACGCCATGCTCTTTGATGATGATTTCATTTTAATTTCCTCATAAAATTTATGTACTTAGTTTCTATTATTAAATACCACAGACGTACTCCTAGTATTAGCACGAATTAGCGCCACACTAAGATGACACAGAATAAGACCCGCTCAGGCGCGCAAAAATTTCAATTATTTATAAATTATTTCTGATGTTTATAAAACGTAACATATCGACTGCATCACTTTACTAGAACCATTTAACCAGTATCACTAAACAGCGCGAGCACCGTAACGACAAACAAAGCACTACAACCACAACCTATAATATAAATAATACGGACGTAAAAGTATTTTATTGCGGTTTTTCAATTGCCCCGTACTCAAAAAGTCTATAACCCCGCCAATAACAGCATCAAGACAATCACCTTAATTTATTTAGCAACTGATTGTAGGGACTATAACTTATGAAAGCTCAAACTTATGAAAACTCACTCTATTTGATTTCATATTTTTCAATCAGGGGATATCATATATTCAATCTGTTTTCATATATGAAAACCACTAAAAACTATACTCATTTATATCAAGAAACAACATGATAGTTATTTTAACTAAATCACATGCCTTATTTCCAAATGAGAACACTACAACAATTATTCCATTTAATTTGAAAAATAATCAACAACAGGAACATTTCCCTACGAAATAATCGACCATAACTAAAATGTATTTTGTAAATAATGCTCAATATTTTGCATTACATGCTTTAACAAACATTTTCATTATTTAAATTAATTTTTGTATTGTTTTACAATTTTAAAAAATATAGTATTTTTTACAGCACTGACATAAACCATAAAAACATATAAATAATAAGTTATAACGTCAGCGACAAATTATTCCCCCCCAGAGACTACCAGCCACACCTAATGTCTCGACTCTTAACCAGGGAAAATACTTTGTTAAAGAACCAGGGAGACGCACAAATGCAAAATGTCAAATAGCTAGCGGGTAATTCCATGCGAGTAATAGTAGACGATATTTCATTTATCGTTTCTTACAGCAACATTATACCTTTTGACTAAAAACCTGTTCACGCAGAGTTGATAGCGCCTGGAATTAGCAAATCAATTATTTTATGAAGCATGAGTTTATCTAAATAAACCTTGTGTAGTTTATCGCGTATGAAAAGCCAACTTAATCGATTTAATGCTGGGAGAATCAAATGAATAAGCAACCAGATGATAACAAAAATAGCACACCTGCATGTGTCTCCAGACGAAATTTTCTACTCTCTGGTGCAAGTACAATTGTACTATCAACCATTCCGGGAATAGCAACTGCTGTAAAGCTTGTTGTTAAAGATTACCCACGAACAAAGATTGCCTCATTAAGTAGTTTAAAAACCGATGAACCTGTCGATTTTTTATACCCGCCTAATAATCCGGCTTCAAGTTTTGTACTTGTAAAGCTTGGTGAGCCAGCAGGTGGCGGCATCGGTAAAGACAGGGACATTGTTGCCTTTAGTAACTTATGCACTCATATGGGCGGCCCTTTAAATGGAACCTATAAACCAGCGCATAAAGCGGTTGGCCCCTGCCCCCTGCATTTAACAACCTTCGACTTAAGTCGTCACGGCATGGTCATTTCAGGCCATGCAACAGAAGGCTTACCCCAGGCTCGTCTGGAAGTAGATGGTGATGATATTTATATCACCGGTGTAATGGGTCTTATTTACGGTCATAGCAGCAATTTCAGCTAGAGGATAAACAAAATGAAAGATCATGATAAATACAAACAGATAGACCAGGTTCCTTTACCGCCAAAAGATGCTGAAGTATTCACAACTGCCTGTGACTACTGCATTACCGGTTGCGGTTATAAAGTATATCGCTGGCCCGTGGGTAAAGACGGCAGCACAACTGCTGATAATAATGCATTTAATATGGACTACCCGGTCGCTACTATGGCGGGCGGCTGGATCAGCCCAAACCAGCATAATATCGTTTCGGTCAATGGAAAAAGTCACAATATAGCCATTCTCGGTGATAAGGATGCGGATGTGGTTAATGTAGCAGGTGACCACAGTATTCGTGGTGGAACCATTGCTAAAAAATGCTTTAACCCCGACACACCAACCAGGGATCGCTTACTTTACCCACAGGTTAGAGTGAACGGAAAACTGCAACGGGTTTCCTGGGATGATGCCATAGACATTATGTCTGAAGTGTCGCAATACGTATTAGATAAACATGGGAAATCTGCATGGGCCATGAAAATGTTTTCTTATCAATACTGGGAAAACACACATGCATTAACAAAATTAGCACTACGCGGAATTGAAACTCCAGCCTGGGCAGTTCACGACCAGCCCACAGGACACGGCCCAGACACACCGGGTATGTCTGACGCCGGTATTGATAACTTCTCTGCTTCCTATGAAGACTGGTCAGCCGCGGATGTTTTATTTATCGCGGGTACAGATCCGTTTGAGTCAAAAACCATTGTTTACAATGAATGGATACTTAATGGTATTCGAAATGGCATGAAAGTGATATCGGTTGTGCCACGTAAAACTGCGGGCATAGCATATGCAGAACAAAATGGTGGTATGTACCTGAGTATTAATCCGGGTACTGACACTTTATTACTTAACGCCATGGCTCGTATTATTGTTGAGAATGGCTGGGAGGATAAAGAGTTTGTAGACAAGTGGATTAATAACCGAGTTGAAAGAGATAAGGAAGTCTTTCAGGCAGATGGCTTCGATGATTTCAAACACTGGATAACGCATTATAAATATGCAGAGCTTGATCGTGCCGCTGAACTGACCGGCATACCCGCCGAGCAAATATATTCAGCCGCTGAAGCTATTGCAAAACCCAATGCGGATGGCACGCGTAAAAAAGCATCCTTTGGTTTTGAGAAAGGCCTTTACTGGTCAAATAACTACGGCAATACTGCGGCGATTTCTGCGCTTGGCTTAATTTGTGGTGCAGGTAATCGACCAGGCCAGGTTATTTCTCGCTTTGGTGGACATCAACGCGGCATGATGCCCGGCGGACGTTATCCAGAACAGGAAGCCCCCGAAAAATTCCCTGGCTGGAAAAAACAGGGTATCGATCTGGATCGCTGGGTGGAAGAAGGTAAAGCAAAATTCACCTGGGTGGTTGGTACGACCTGGATACAGGCCATGGTCGCATCAAAACGTCTTTCCTCAAAGCTGCAAAGCCTGACTCGTGGTAATCCACACTATCCCAAATCCCTCGATAAACAACATATTATCGACAGTTATAAAAAACGTATCGATAACGATGGCATGGTACTCGTACATCAGGACATTTACCCCGTAGAGCCGATTAACACAGAACTGGCAGATATTGTTTTACCTGCATCTGGCTGGGGAGAACAGGATTTAACCCGCGCCAACGGTGAGCGCAGAATACGCTTGTATTCAAAGTTTTATGACGCACCGGGTGAATCACTTCCCGACTGGAAAATTGCCGCCATGTTTGCGCAACGCATGGGACTTGATGGCTTTGACTGGAAAGACAGTAACGATGTGTTTGAAGATGCTGCATTTTACAATAAAAGTCGCAGAACAAGTTATGTCGCACTCGTTGAATATGCACGCTCCGTTGGACGAAAAGCCCATGATGTTTTACGAGACATGGGCACGACCGGCATACAGGGACCAGTGCGTTGGGAAAATGGAAAACTGGTGGGTACAAAACGTTTACACGATAGCACACTAAAAACCGGAACACCGACAGGACTGACAGAAATTAATCCCGGTTGGTTACGCAAATTTAAAACTAAAACCGGACGCGCAAACCTGCTTAAAGCCAACTGGGAAATGTTTGCTGATTACTGGGAGTTTATGAAACCACAAAAGGATGAACTCTGGGTAACCACTGGACGTA
>Ga0316207_10005193_pt1 | contig 10913 bp, 9 predicted proteins | sample 6weekpyrite_MG_FD_204943 | JGI IMG/M metagenome (GOLD analysis project Ga0316207, IMG submission 204943) | Microbial mat bacterial communities from mineral coupon in-situ incubated in ocean water Damariscotta River, Maine, United States -... | ecosystem: Environmental > Aquatic > Marine >...
TACTTTGAAAAAACTCTTCCATGCGCCTGCGCCAAGACTTCTGCTGGCTTCCAGGGCAACGATAGATTGCTCCAGAAAAGCCGCACGCGCCAGCAGGTAAACATAAGGATAAAGTACCAGCGAGAGCATTGAGGTTGCGCCCCACATCGAGCGTATTTCAGGGAACCAGTAATCGCCATAAGACCAGCCAAACCAGTCACGAAGGTTAGTTTGAATCGGGCCTGAAAAATCCATCATGCCGGTATAGGTATATGCGATGATGTAAGCGGGTAAGGCCATGGGTAATAGAAGTAGCCACTGGAAAACTTTTCGTCCCGGGAATTTATAGACACTGGTAATCCAGGCTGTGGTAATACCCATGGTTAAAGTGCCAAAACTGACACCAATGATTAATTGTAGAGAGTTTAGAACATAATCAGATAGTACGGTTTCAGTCAGATGCTGCCAGACTTCTCCAGCAGGCTGGAAGATGTAACTGAAGACCGTAAGAATTGGAACCGCGCATAACAAAGCGACCAGAAGCACAGAGATGTGCCACCGGTCGAGGTAGGTTCTGAAAGGCAACGATTTCATTGCATGTTGAGGCAATGATTCGGAATCAGGCATTATTCATTATGCGGTTTTACAAGCCATTTAATATAAATTTAACGTGTTATTTCCAACCCGCCCGATCCATTAGTTTAACTGCTTTCGGGTTGTTTTTGCCCAGAATTGATAAATTGATGGCATCTGATTTAAATGTGCCCCAGCTTTTTAATAAATCACTGGCTTCAACATCATTACGGACAGGATACTCATGATTAGCTTCAGCATACCATTTTTGAGATGCTTTATTGGCTAAAAATTCTAATAACCGTATGGCATTATCACGATTGGTTGCAAACTTTGTGATGCCTGCACCACTGATGTTGACATGTGTGCCGCGTGTAGATTGATTAGGCCAGAACAAGGCCATTTTTGATGCTGCATTTTTGTCTTTTGCTTTCTTGCCAGCCATCATCGCACCAAAGTAATAAGTATTGGCTATAGCGATATCGCATTGACCTGATGCTGCAGCACGAATCTGATCACGATCACCACCTCTTGGAGGGCGTGCCATGTTCTTGACTAAACCGTTTGCCCACTTTTCAGTAGCTGAGGCACCATTGGCAGCTATCATCGAGGCGACCAGTGACTGGTTATAAATATTATTGGATGAGCGAATACAGATGCGACCTTTAAACTGCTTATCAGTAAGCGCTTCGTAGCTGCTTAAATCACTTTTATTTACTTTGTCTTTGACGTAAAAAATGGGTCTTGCACGGACTGACAGGCCATACCAGTAACCTTCTGGTTCACGATAATTAGCCGGGATGACAGCGTTCAGTGTTTTTGACTGGATTGACTGAAGCACATCTGCATTGAGTGCTCTGTTTAAGCGCCCTGCATCAGTGGTGATAAGAATATCTGCAGGTGTATTGCGTCCTTCACTCTCGAGTCTTTTTAATAAGGCATCGGCTTTACCGGTAACCAGGTTTACATTAATACCTGTTTCTTTAGTGAAGCGTTTTAATAAAGGTTTAATCAGAGCTTCTTTTCTTGCTGAATACACATTAACTTCAGTAGTAGCATGTGCCAGAGAGCCTAAGCAGCTGAGAAATAAAACCGAAACTAGAATACTTTTAAATGATGAATTGGTCACGTTGTTAAGTCCTCAATATTGCAGGGAGCTAGACTATACCTAAATGATAATAAAAGCGCAAATGATATTCATTATCATTTGGAGTTGATTTTATTCTATTATAATGAAGTGATGGTATATAGGTGGTTTTCTTGAATATTTTTTAGAAGATATTTGATTTAACTCAATCCTGTTTAGACAAAGGGAAAGATCGCTATTAAGAAATTAAATGGAATTAATTAACGGTTGGCGACTCTTAATTATGAAAGTTTTTAACAAATACTGGAGAAAGCATTGTCTCAGAAACTAAAATTAGGCTTATTTTTACTACTCGGCTTATTTTCGATGCAGATTTATGCCGCAGCACCTGATATAACCGCCAAAGATATTGATGGTAATGTTCATAATGTTAACCAGTATATCGGTAAGGGAAAGTGGACGGCTGTTGTTTTTTGGGCACATGATTGTCATATTTGTAATCAGGAAATTCAGCAAATGACATTTTTTCATGATGATCATGCTAAAACGAGTGCAACCGTATTAGGTATATCAATGGATGGATTTGAGCAGGTTAAAAAGTCCAGAGAGTTTATTGAAAAACATGAGTTAAACTTCCCAAACTTGTTGATTACTTTAAGTCAAAAAGAATTTATGAAATTTGGGGGTGGTCGCTACGTAGGGACCCCGACATTCTATCTATATAACCCTGCCGGGGAGTTACTGGCTAAAAATATTGGTCCGATATCGCCAGAAGATCTGGAAAAATTTATTAAAGCGAATTAATTAACTTCAATTATAGGCTCACTTGATGGAGCTGAATACAGAACCTAAAGCATGATCGAAGACTGAATGGTGCATGATGATCTGAGCGGTGCCATTTTTGAGTTCTTCGGCAAATGTTTCGGCATCTTTTTCAATAACTCGTTCGCCGTTGTGGTCGACAAAAACCAGTAAGGCTTCTTCCATGATGATGACAGAAAGTTTCAGTCGACGGATTTGCTGGTTTTCCATGGTGATCTGGAACCAGACACCTGGTCTGACATCATTAGGTAACAGTTGAAGTTTTTCTCTTAAATCAACGGGTTCATCAGGATGTGGCGCAGCTTCTTCAAGCTGGTCTTCACTGAAGGTTTCTTCTGTTTCAGCGTCATGAGCAGCATCAATTTCTTCGTCACTAGCAATTGGTGTATCCATAACAGGCATGGTTGAAAGCTCTGGTTGATTCAGTGCTTCATCGAATTCATCAGTGTCGAGTAAGTGTTTGAAGGTCTCACGCAGATCATGCATGACCTCTTCAAGATGTTCTTTAGCTCTTTTCGAACGTTCTAGTCTTTTTTCAACTCGCTCTGTCAGCTTTTCATGATTTTCCTGAAGAAATTTGTATTCTTTGACATTTGAAGGTGGCTGCACACCATCAATTAATTCACCTAGTGTAGTGACAAGAAAGATCCACTCATCATTTTGCTTGCCGTGTTTAATGTAATGATTAAACATCATGGTTGGCCATAATTTCAGAACAAGCTTATGGACCAGTGATGGTAATTTTTTCTCTAAAGTACTCTTACGTAATTCCCATAAAACAATTTTGCGGGCATGTTCTTTCTGAATTTGTTCCTGTGCTTCGCGTTCCTTTTCTTCTGTTTCAGCTTCTCGATCAGCAATAATGCCTTTTACTTTTTCAAGTGCAGTGACAAAAGCATTAATATCGTTTGCGTAGTCATTAAGCAGTTCTTTAATGATACTATCAAGTTGTTTATAAAGTGGGTCAGTATGTTCTGTTACACCTACACCCAGTTCTGCCATTTTGTCGAGCAACTCTCTGGCAGGGTGGTCATCATTGACAAAAAATTCCTGATCCAGCATGGAGGCTTTTATCACAGGAATTTGTAAAGTCAGAAGTAAGGCTTTAATTGTGTCTGAAATACTGGTGTCATCGATGATGGCATCAAAAATCAATTTGATAAAATCTATGGTCTTTTCAATAACCTGATTGATTTGCTTGGTTATTGTGCCACCTTGCTGACTGGCAATGGTCGATAACAGCGCCTGTTTAATGGCGGCAGCATCAATTCTTTCAATGACTGGTGGAGCACTTTGAATTTGAGTGTGGGTAACATTCTGCATTTGGGTTAATGCAGTCAGGACATCTTTATGACCATAGAACTGAGGGTCACCTTCGATTGAGCCTGCAGATGCAGAATCGTTGCCGATAAAGTCCTGAATAATTTCACTGGCTTGGCCAATAGGGTAGCCGCCAATGTTTTTATTGCCGTATTTTTTAACTAATTTTGCAGTATTTGCTTCTCTGGCTGTTTGAGCTGGTGTGTGACCACCCCCACCGCCAGTGTTGTTTCCTGTTTGATTATTTTCAGAACCTGTTTCACCGGTAGCGCCGCCGCCAGAGTTGCTACCATCTCCGCCGCCTTGAGCACTTTCGTCAGTATTTTCGCCTTCGATATTAGCTTCAGCAGAATCAGCTCCAATAGTACCCCCGCCTCCACTACCCGATTCATTGCGTTGGGCGTGAAGTTTAACCTTCGGTAAAACACCAGCATCAATCAGCAACTTATTTAACGTGTCATAAAGAATGTCCAGTTTGCTGGCAACTTCATTATCAAAAAGTTTATAGAGAATCAGTTTGTCTGAGGTAGAAATGTCAAGAATAGTGATGCACTGTTGAAAGGCTTCACAAAAATGCAGAGGTGTTAAAGCATCTTTTTTGAAGATCATTGGTGTTTGCTCAGCTAAAAAATCAAATCGAATTTCTAGCTTGCCAATGGCTTCATGGAATTTATCAAAAGTTTTAGCGGATATCGTGTTGACTAAGACTAGCTCATCCATGGTGTCCTGACTAACGAGACTGAGCTCGTCATCGTCATCATCATCGTCCTCTTCAATAGCTTCTGTAGAAGGAGATAAAGCACTAATAGGTTTGAGGTATGTTCTTAAAGCATCAGATAATCCACGACTAAGGTTTGCTTTGTCGGTACGGATACTATGGAGCAGATCAAAATACTGTTTTTGTTCTTCGTTATTGCTGGCTTCATTGGCCAGTTCGAAAAGAGCCGTATCCGCATTGTTGAAAAATGAGGTAAACAGGTCTTTTAAATGAAAGTTCAGTGTGTTTTTAAGTTCACTGACCAGTTCATTGTAATTAATTTGGTCTGTGTTGTTTGTTTGAGCGCTCATTTTTACTTACTGTATTTCCTTACCAAATTATTAGTCAAGTTCCATACCTAAGTGCAGATCTACAAATGCGAGGCCAATTCCGCTTTCATCCTTATGAACGACAACAGCGGTATCATTTGGTAACTCAATTGTAATTTCCTGATCGGCTAGTTTGTTTACGGTGACCATTTCTCCTAACGGCGGGAATGCTTCATTAGGTAACAAGACAAAAAGGCCGCCGTCACTTATATTTCGTGTCGTGCATTGGTGTATGGTGCCATCAGGGTAAATAATTTCTACCTGCATGGCTATTGTAAAACGTTCGAAACGTCTCTGATCGCGCCCTGTTGGAATTGCCATAAGTATTTTTAACTTATTTCCCTGAGTCTATTGTTATAGTTGCTTGATATTCATCATTTTAGCTTAAAAAAGCAAGTTTACTAGCTAATATAATAATATTAAGCAGGATTTATTTGTTTTAGAACCGTTTTGAAGGAAAGAAGTTTTAAATAGATTGACTGTTTAATGAAACAGTAGAGGGGTATTAAGATACCGTTAGATAAAGGCTGCAAGATCTATGTGTAAGTGATTGGGGTCGACACAACCAGTAATGGATAGTTGGAGGCCGCTATCAATTGGGTCAGCCAGATCGAGGTCGACAGGTTGTATAAAGTGTTCTTGTCTGGCGTTATAGATCATTTTTACTTTAGGATGTAGTGAATCCTGATCTGTGATTTCATTAACAATTGCAATGCATCCATTGCTTAAACGCACCAAGCTACCAACCGGGTATATCCCAATACACTTAATAAATTGTTTTATCAAAAGGCTATCAAAAAGTTCGTTGTCACTTTCTAACAGCTGTTTTAAAACATGCGTGGGTGCTGTTGCATAACTATATGTAGTTTCTGCAGTCATTGAGTCATAGACATCGACTAAACCTAGTATTTGTGCAATTGGATTAAGCTGGTCACCGGTTAAGCCATCAGGGTAGCCTGAGCCATCAAGCCTTTCATGGTGTTGTTGAACTAAGGTGATGGTGAGGGGCGTTATACCTATCGTTGAAGACAATAATTTCACTGAATGCTCGACATGCTTTTGAATTTCAATGAACTCGTGTTCATTCAGATGTCCCTTATTTCGTATTAGCCGGTCGTCCAGTTTGGTTTCGCCAACATCATGCAACAACGCAGCTGTTCCTAAAGAAATAACGGTATCATAATCCAGTTTTTTCCATTTACCGAAACAGAGCGCAAGCACACAAGTATTAATTGCATGATCATACAGGTATGTATTTTTGTGTCTGATTTGGTTAATGATTAGCAGAGCATCCTGATTGCGGATGACAGAGTCAGTAAGATGTTTGACCGATTGTTTAATATCATTGGTATCAAGTGATCGCCCCATCTTCAGATCATAAAAGGCGTTATTAATGGATTCTATAACCTGCTTTTTAAGTGGCAAAACTGTTTTTAGTTCATCTTTATAGCTGGTCGGTTCCAGTTCAGGTAAGGGCGCTGCAGGAACGGGGACGCGATTATTCTTTTTAACGCGTGTGATTTCTATTTGATGTTTCAGTGACTGAAGACCGGGCTCGGTTACATCATGGCCTTTGGTCGTATCAATAGTGACCTGATCTACACCCGTATCTTGAATATTGCGGAGTAAATTCTTGCTGCTGATATTGGTCTGTGTTTTTACACCAGGAAATAAGGACAGGTTGAGGTCAATATCATGTAAAAACATGCCTATTCTGAGTTGTGATACCGGGATTTCTTTCAGCATTTTCTATCAATAGCAATAAGTTAACTATCTATTGATATTAGATCAAAAATTCTAAATCTGGGGATACGGGTATCGAATAAACCTATCTGACTGATGAATGGTGATATATAGAAAATTGAACTGAGTTTGAGTGTTGAATATCACTCAACAGGGGTTACTTTAGCGATTATTGACCGTAGTGCGTTTTTACTGCGCTGACTAATAGGTAATTGCTCCATCAACTTAAAATTACGTACTGAGAAGAAGTTTTGCCCAGAAAAGAGTAACTCGTCAATGTGTTGTAAATGTGACTCAATATTAATACACCAGTCATTCCAGATCGCTAATTCTTCATGATCGCAGTTAGCAATAAGTTGTTCAGATAATTTATTCAGGGGGTCTTCGAGGCTATTAAAAATAAGTCTTCTAATATTGGTGGTTAGTATCTCTAAGCCCTCAAGCTTGCCAATAATATTTTGTTGATAAGGCTCTTCCTTGTTACCCGGGTTTTTGAGTTCATTAATGGGTTTTAGTGTTTTACAGACAATGTCCGGTGATTTGCTGTGTGACATGTTTTCCAGAAGTGAGATCAGCTCCCAGGGAAACTGAGTCTGGAAATAAGACAAGTTTCGATACAGCCATTCTGCACCACGTTTTTTCTTCTTAAGATGCTGCAGTCGTTTTAAGTAATGTTTTTTATGAGCGATGACTTTTTGAATGTTTTGTATGTGAGAGCTCAGGTTGTCTGCTTCAAATACAGGGTCTGAAGTTAACGTTATTTCTTCATCGGGTACGCTGGTCAATAATATTTCTAGTGTTTCGAGGGATATTTCAGAATCACGTCTGGTTGATTTTTGCGGGGGGCAGTTGTCCTGTGAATGATGTTTTGGCGAAAGTACAGTGTTGATCGTTTCGCCTTTCATCAATGCAGGGTCGTCGCATGATGCGGAATGCTTATTGAGTGTTTTGCGTATAGCAAAGTTCGCTCATTCATTGTATTCAACATCCTGTTTGGCATTACTGCTGAGTTGAAACAATTTTTTAGTCTGTCCAATTTGCTGCTTTGTAGAGCTATCTTTGGCTAAAATTCTAATCTTGTCAAATGTTTTTAAATTAAAAAATGATTGAGCGGATTTTATTTGCGATTTTATAGTTTTCAATTGATCATTAAAACTTAGGCACCATTGATACCAGTCTTCGCGTTCAAATTTATTTAGCTGATCTGTTTTAATTCGGGATAGTGTGTTTAATGGGCTTAACAAATGTTCACTTATTAAGCTTAAAAAATTCTGATTTATAAACTCAGCATTATGTACCATGGTGGTTTTACTATTAGCGGGGTGTGATAATTGCGAGAGAATTTCTGCAGGACATAACAATTTAAATTCACTGATTTGTTTATCCAGCCAATAAGCCCCGTTCTCAGCGTTTAATAAATTTTCAATTTCTTCATGAATACTGTTTTGACGATCCAGTAAATTGCAGATAGTCAGTAATTGTTGTTGTTTGTGGACGGCTTCATCAAATGAGTTCTGACAGGTGTTTAACTGGTCGCCTGATAATAACTGGTGTAGTTGCTGCGTACTGAGGGAATATCCGTTGGTATTTGGAGGGCGTTTTGGTCCGTTGTCGGATTTTTTTTCTATTTGTTGCACATCGTTGTTGTGGATGTGTTTATTTTGCATTCGATTTATCCCGTTAAAATGTACTTATCATTATTCTTGTCACAGATACTATCTTTAACAAAATGATATAAATGGTGATTTGGATCAGTTTCGGCCAGTTTATATCTGTTTTATCTATATATTTTGATAATATTTGTACATTGTCCGTTGTAATAAATATGTGCCATGACTTTAAATTTTTGTTTACTACTTAAGTAAAGACCTTATTCTGCAGCTAACTTCTTGGAACCCCGTGAGTTAGATTCCCTTTGAGCATAATTATTATGTTGAACATTTGTTTTTCTTAGCAATTGGCTAACTATAAATAGCGTAGCGAGATAATGTCAAGCACAATATATAGTAGATTTTGTCTGTGGATAAGTTGTTAATTAAATGTGGATTAGATATGGATAGCTTGTGGGGTAAATTAAAACCTATAAGAATCATAGGGTAACAACACGTTGTTGTAGTGCGGGATCTTTTGTGTATGCACTACATATAGTAGTTGTAGGTAACCGTTTGTCGGTGGAATTACTCTTTTATATCAATTAGCTCATTGCATTAGCTGGTTTACAAGATAGAAAAGTAACAATAATTGAGAAAAATGGATGATTATTTGAAGTTTCTTTAGAATTTGTAGTATTTCAGTGGGCGATCTTTTTAATTTCTGTGAAACTCCAGACTGAATTTGTTGGTGTTGGTGGATGACTGAGGGTAGCAGGTGAGTGAGAAGTAGCGCGTAGGTCATGCCTAAAATAGCCAGTAAAAAGCCTGTTTCACGGGATTCACCAAAAATAGCTAGCACGCCGCTAATCAGTGATATAAACAGGTTAAAGCGATAAAAGCGTTTAAATAACCAGAGATGTTCAATGTTCTCAGGCCAGGCTTCTAGTAATGGCTTATGGAATAGGCTCAGCAGCAAAAAGCTACCAATCTGTATGCCGCAGCCTGTTGATGCAATTAAACGCAGAGATTCTAATAGTGTCATTGCCTCATTGTAACTGATAACGTTAACCATCATGAAAATACGGTAGTATGAAGTTCGAATTTAGTGCTAGTATATTAGGATTAATTAATCTATTTGCCTGTTCTATCAACACTAAAAGGGTGCAATGTGGCTGTCATTGAATTAACCAAAGAAAATTTTGAAGAAACCATAACAACAAACGATATCGTTTTTATTGATTTCTGGGCACCTTGGTGCGGGCCATGTAAGTCTTTTGCGCCGATTTATGAAGAAATTGCCGAGAAAAACGAAGGTGTTGTTTTTGCTAAAGTCAACACAGAAGATGAGCAAGAATTAGGTGCGCATTTTCAGATCCGTTCTATTCCAACATTGATGATTTTTCGTGAACAAATCGTGTTGTATTCTGAAGCAGGTATGCTTCCTGCACCTGCGCTTCAAGAGATCGTTGAAAAAGTAAAAAGTCTGGATATGGATGAGGTTAGAAAAGATATTGAGGCTGATCAGGAAAACGCCTGATTATTGATGAAGCCTGGTTGTATTTTTTTAATCAGGCTTCTCAAAAGATTTAGTCCAGATTGCTCCAGTTCGTAATCAAAAATTCTGCTTCATCAATTTCAGACTTTTTTAAGATGTCTTTTTAAATAGCTGATTTTTTCCTTTGCAATACTAAAGTACTGATCCTTGGCTAATGAATACCAGCGATCGGCTTTAACGTTACTTTTGCCGTTCCTTCACTTTTATATATTGCCTAACATGTGTTGAGCTGTTTTCCAGCCTTTATGAGCCAGTTTCTCAAACTTTTTGAAGGCTATTTCAGATGATTTCTTATTGCCATACCGGCCTAATAGATCAGCCATGGTTTCACTGAATAATACATGAGATTTTCAGCATCAATACTGGATGCAGCATAGGTTGTGATGCTTAACGAATAATGGCTTAGAAACAAGCAAATCAAAAAAATCAGTATTTTTCACTTTTGTCGGTTTAAAAATCTGACAAGATTATGGTTGTTGAAAATGCAGGGTACTGTAAGTTTTTTCTGGAAGGGGTGACGGTAGAATCAGAAAAAAAGGCCGGATAAATCGGCCTTTTTTTGATAAAGCATTTTAATTACTAAGCTTTTGGTAATTTCTTCATTGCATCTTTTTCCCATTTTGTCAGGAAAGATGTCAATGCTTTATCAGCATCAGTTGTCACTTTCGTTAACAGGTTAACGTTTGAAGTGATTTGTTTCAGTTCAGTTTTAGTGTCGTTCAATGCTTGCCTGGTTTCTTTAATCTGTGTTTGTAGTGCCTTCATGGGATCAACAGGTTTAGCTGTTTTCTTTTTCGTCACTTTTTTCTTAGTGGCAGGTTTTGCTACCGACTTTTTGACAGCGGCTTTTTTAGCGGGAGCTTTTTTAACAGCAGCCTTAGTTTTCGTTTTGACTGGACTTGCTTTTTTCGCTACCGGTTTTTTGGTCGCAGGTTTAGCCTTGACTGGTTTAGCTGCAACAGTTTTGGTTACAGCAGGTTTTTTCTCAGTTTCTTTATTTGTAGGTGCAGTTGCACTTACTGTTGGCGTCGTTTCAGCAGGTGCTGTTGTAACAGGCGCTGTAGGAGCAGCTTCTGTTGAACTTGCGGTTTCTGGTGATGACGGCTCAGGCTTTTTCTCAACACTTGAGTCAGCAGCTTGTGTGTTGAATGTGCTG
>Ga0316207_10005195_pt1 | contig 10910 bp, 9 predicted proteins | sample 6weekpyrite_MG_FD_204943 | JGI IMG/M metagenome (GOLD analysis project Ga0316207, IMG submission 204943) | Microbial mat bacterial communities from mineral coupon in-situ incubated in ocean water Damariscotta River, Maine, United States -... | ecosystem: Environmental > Aquatic > Marine >...
AATACCGTCGTCGATATTCCCGGCGCCGCACCGTCGCCGCCGGACGGCAACAACTGGCTGGGAACCGACGACACCAAGCGTGACGTGCTGGCGCGGGTGATCTATGGCTTTCGCCTGTCGATCATCTACACGATCATCGTGACCTCGGTCGCTTCGGTCATCGGCATTATCGCCGGGGCGCTGCAGGGGTATTTCGGCGGCTGGCTTGACCTCACCTTCCAGCGGTTTCTGGAAATCTGGGGGGCGATGCCTTCGATCTACGTGATCATCATTCTATTCGCGATTCTCGGGCGTGGTTTCTGGATACTCGTGGCCATCACCATACTGTTCGGCTGGCCGGCACTGGTGGGGGTAGTGCGGGCTGAATTCCTGCGCGCGCGCAATTTCGAATATGTGCGCGCGGCGCGCGCGCTCGGGGTGTCGAACCGAACGATCATGTTCCGGCACATGCTGCCCAACGCCATGGTGGCCACGCTGACGCTGTTGCCGTTCATCATAACGGGCACGATCGGCACGCTGGCGACGCTTGACTTTCTGGGTTTCGGCCTGCCGTCATCGGCCCCGTCTCTGGGGGAACTCACGCTTCAGGCCAAGCAGAACATCCAGGCGCCATGGCTCGGGTTTACCGCGTTTTTCGTCTACGCGATCATGTTGTCGCTGCTGGTTTTTGTCTTTGAAGGCATCCGCGATGCCTTTGACCCGAGAAAGACGTTTCAATGAAAGAAATCCTGAACGTCAGCGACCTGTCTGTCGCCTTCCGACAGGACGGGAAAACCGTTCCCGCAGTCAAAAACGTCTCGTTTACTATTGGCGAGGGTGAAACTGTCGCCATTGTCGGCGAAAGCGGCTCGGGGAAATCGGTATCGGCGCTGTCGACCGTGTCCCTGCTGCCCGAAAGCGCGACGGTCAGCGGATCTGTCACCTATCAGGGTGCGGAAATGATTGGCGCTGACGAGGCCGAGCTGCGCCGGGTGCGCGGCAATGACATCAGCTTTATTTTTCAGGAGCCGATGACGTCGCTCAACCCGCTGCACACGCTGGAAAAGCAACTGGCCGAAAGCCTGCTGCTGCATCAGGGGCTCAGCGGCAAAGCAGCGCGCGCGCGCATTTCGGAGCTTCTGAACAAGGTCGGCATTCAGAACCCGGAAGATCGGCTGACGTCCTATCCGCATCAGCTGTCGGGCGGGCAGCGCCAGCGCGTGATGATCGCCATGGCGCTGGCCAACGGACCTGAGCTTCTGATCGCGGATGAGCCGACCACGGCGCTGGACGTCACCATTCAGGCGCAGATTCTGGAACTGCTGGCAGAGCTGAAACGCGACGAGAAGATGAGCCTGCTGTTCATCACCCATGACCTTGCGGTGGTGCGCAAGATCGCCGACCGGGTTTATGTCATGCAGGCCGGTGAAATCGTCGAAGAAGGCCCGACGGAAGCGTTGTTTGCCAACCCGCGGCACCCCTATACCCAGATGCTTCTGGGGGCCGAACCCGGCGGTCGGCCCGATCCGGTGCCCGAAGGCGCCAGAGAAGTTGTTCGCACCGAAGATCTGCGCATCTGGTTTCCGATCCAGCGCGGGCTTTTGCGCCGGACGGTCGGCCACATCAAAGCGGTGAATGCGGCAAGCCTGTCTGTGCGGCAGGGTGAAACGCTTGGCATTGTCGGCGAAAGCGGGTCCGGCAAGACAACGCTGGCGCTGGCAATCATGCGGCTGATCCGCTCTGACGGGCCGGTTGCGTTTCTGGGCCGCGAGATTCAGGGCCTCGGTGCGCGCGAAATGCGCGGGCTGCGCCGTGATATGCAGATTGTGTTTCAGGACCCCTATGGCTCACTTTCGCCGCGGATGTCGGCGATGCAGATCATAGAAGAAGGGCTTGGTGTGCATGGCGTTGAGCCCGGACAGATCCCACGGGATATGGTCGCCGCGATCATGGAAGAAGTCGGCCTGGACCCGGCCACCATGGACCGCTACCCCCACGAATTTTCAGGCGGTCAGCGCCAGCGGATTGCCATCGCGCGCGCCATGATCTTGCGCCCCAAGCTGGTGGTTCTGGATGAGCCGACTTCGGCGCTGGACATGACGGTCCAGGTGCAGATCGTCGCGCTGCTGCGCGCTCTGCAGAAGAAATACGGACTGGCCTACCTGTTCATCAGCCATGACCTGAAAGTGGTGCGTGCGCTCAGCCACAAGGTGATTGTGATGAAAGAGGGCGACGTGGTCGAAGCCGGCAGCAGCGACGCGATTTTCGACGCGCCGAAAACCGACTACACACGCGCGCTGATGGCGGCTGCCTTTGACCTGAGCGCCGAGGCGCAATATGCGGTGGGTGGCTGACCCTGAGGGGTTTCGCCTCCGGCGGGGATATTTTTGAACAGAAGAAGCCGGCGGCGCTACACGGCCGAACTGTGCCCCGCCTTGGACAGATCGTAGGCATCAAAAGCGCGCGCGATCATGCGGGTCAACGGGCGCGCTTCTGGCGGGATCCTGAATTTGGTGGCGCTGACCTCGACCATGCCGGGAAAGGCCTGCGCGGCGGCGTTGAACAAGGCGCCGACTTCCGAGGCAGGCACGCCAAAGCGGGTGCTGATCTCATCGGCGTCAATTTCAAAGTCACACATCAGGGCCTCGATCATGCGGGCTCGCATCTTGTCTTCGGCGCTGAAAACATGGCCGCGTTGCGTGGCGAATTGCCCGTTCCGGATGGCGGTCGTATAGGCGGAGGTTGCCGGGGCGTTCTGCGCATAGCCTTGCGGAAAGCGCGAGATCGACGATGCGCCGAGCCCGATCAGCACCTCTGCCTGATCGTCGGTGTAGCCCTGAAAGTTGCGCCGCAACCGGCCCTCTTTCCGGGCGCGGGCGAGGCCGTCCTGCGGGGCTGCGAAATGGTCGATACCGATTTCTTCGTAGCCGTCCCATTGGAATAGCTGCTTTGCGGTTTCATAGAGGCCAAGGCGTTCTTGCGGTGTGGGCAGCGCATCGGACGGAATCATCTGCTGGCGTTTGGCCATCCACGGCACATGGGCATAGCCGTAAAGCGCCACCCGGTCGGGCGACAGGGTCAGCAGTTTCTGAACCGATTCAGCGATTCGGGTATTGGTCTGATGAGGCAGGCCATAAAGGATGTCTGCATTGAGGCTGGTGATGCCGGCTTCGCGGATGGCATCGACCGCGGCCTTGGTGACTTCGTAACTTTGCCGGCGTCCGATAACACCCTGAATTTCTTCGTCAAAGTCCTGAACTCCGATCGACGCGCGGTTCATGCCCGCCGCTGAAAGCGCGGCCAGCCTGGGTGCGTCGATTTCGTTGGGATCGATTTCGACCGAGAATTCCGCGTCGGGGCCAAGCGGAAGCACATCCTGAATGGCATTGGCAAGTTCGGCGATCATATCGGGCGTAAGCAGCGTGGGCGTGCCGCCGCCCCAATGCAGCCGCGACAGCGTCAGCCCACCGGGCAGAATGTTGCGCAACATCGCGATTTCGGCCAGCAGTGTTTCGACATAGGCGCGCACCGGGCTGTCCGTGCGCGTGCCCTGAGTGCGGCAGGCGCAAAACCAGCACAGCCGCCGGCAAAACGGCACATGCACATACAGCGATACCGATGCCCCGGACGGAATCGCCTCGACGCTGCTTTGGAAAAAGTCCGCGCCAACCTCTCCGGAAAAGTGCGGGGCAGTTGGGTAACTCGTATAGCGGGGCACACGCGCGTCGAACAAACCGAAGCGCGCAAGTTGCGATTGTGCTGTCATTCGCCTAGCCTATGTGACAGGAACAGCGCGACTCCTTGACCCAGATCAATTGATGCAAGGGAATATGGCGATTCAGGACTTAAAGAAGACTTCCGTCACCTGTACGAATTGTCCGATTCGACACCGCGCCGTCTGTGCGCGTTGCGATCCGGATGAGCTTTCAAAGCTGGACGGGATCAAATATTACCGCACTTACGAGGCCGGGCAGACTGTCGTCTGGTCGGGCGACCGGATGGATTTTGTGGCCTCGGTGGTCAGCGGCATCGCTTCGCTGTCTCAGACGATGGAAGACGGCCGGACGCAGATGGTCGGCCTGTTGCTGCCGTCCGATTTTGCCGGGCGGCCAGGCCGTGATGTTGCGCCTTACGATGTTGTGGCGACCACTGATCTGATGATGTGCTGTTTTCGCAAGGCGCCGTTCGAGGCAATGATCCAGACCACCCCGCATATCAGCCAGCGCCTGCTGGAAATGACGCTGGATGAGCTTGACGCCGCGCGCGAATGGATGCTGCTTCTGGGTCGCAAGACCGCGCGCGAAAAGATTGCCAGCCTGCTGGCAATTATCGCGCGGCGCACCTCGACAACCACGGTGCAGGACGGCCGCCGCAGGGTCGTGTTTGACCTGCCCCTGACACGAGAGGCGATGTCGGATTACCTGGGGCTGACGCTGGAAACGGTTAGCCGCCAGATTTCAGCATTGCGCAAGGACGGTGTGATTTTACTGGAAAGCAAGCGCAAGGTTACGGTGCCTGACTTTGACCGGCTGGTTGGTGAAACCGGCGATGACAACGACGGCGGAATGCTGTCCTGAAGCCCGGCAAAGACGCGCTCTCTGCCGGGTAGCCGGTGCACCGCCGCCTAGTGGGCCATCAACACCGGAACTTCGGCAAGTTCCAGCATGTAGCGGGTTGCACCGCCCAGAATCGCTTCGCGAAAGCGCGAGTGGCCGTAGGCGCCCATCACCAGAAGATCGGCGTCGATGTCGCGCACGTGGCGGGTCAGAACATCGGCGACGCGCGGCAGGGTTTTGGCCAGCACGGATATTTCGGCCTTCACGCCGTGGCGCACCAGCATCTGTGACAACGCCCCGCCCGGATCAGAGCGGTCCGGCCCGTGGGTTGGCGGATCGATCACGGTGATATTCACCGAATCCGCCGCTTTGAGAACGGGCAGCGCCGCGCGCACGGCGGCCAGTGCCTCCGAGCTTTCGTTCCAGGCCACGATTACCCGTTTTGGCGCCGCGTTCGGTGCGCCGTCACCGGGCATGACCAGAACCGGTGCGTGACCTTCGAACATGGCGGATTCAACGATGACCTCGGCTTCCTGGCCGCGGCCCTTGCCATAGGGCTTTGGCAGGATCACCAGATCGCTGAATCGGGCGCGATGGGCGACCACGCGGTTGAGGCTTGCCAGCTGCGCCACGCCGGTTTCGCAGGCCCAGCTGATGGTTTCACCTTTCAGCAACTCCCGTGTTTTGGCTTCCAGCGCTTCGGATTCCTGCTGGGCGCGTTGTAGGTTTTCCTGATAAATCAGCGCGTTGGCGCCCGCATAATAATATCCTGTCTGCGAGCGATCGATGCCGAGGCAGTGAACGTCAAGGTGGGCGTCGCCGGCCTGCGCCATGGCAATAGCCTGCGCTAACGGGGCGGCCCCGGTTTCTTCATCGGTGTTGATGGTGAGCAGGGATTTATATGCCATAGTTCTGTTCTTTCCATTTGTTTTGCCGCGAATTTAGGGGCCAATCCGGAATATGGCTTTGACTTCGATCAAGATTTCGGGTCGTTGCATTTGACATGGATCAAAGCGGCGCTTCGCCGCAGCTTCCATATCACGAAGAGTCAAAAAAACCCGCGCGCCCGCGAAGCACGCAAAGGGTAGAGACGAAGGGACGAATTGAATGTGGGACTATATTAAACTCATCGTGCTGGGCGCGGTCGCGGTGTTTGCGGCCATCGCGGCCAATTACGCACGGGATTTTGCCTACCAGGTGCATGCAATCCTTGTCATGCTGGTGGCGGGCGGGCTTTTCTTGTGGTTCGTGCGGCGCACGGATGAACCCAAAGCCCCGGCCGAAACCGGATACATGGACGGTGTCATTAGGGCTGGCGCAATCGCAACTGTTTTTTGGGGCGTGGTCGGATTTCTGGCCGGAACGTTCATCGCGTTCCAGCTTGCGTTTCCGGCGCTCAATTTCGATTGGGCCGAAGGTTACGCAAACTTTGGCCGTTTGCGGCCGCTGCACACCTCGGCCGTGATTTTCGCATTTGGCGGCAACGCGCTTATCTGCACGTCCTTTTATGTTGTTCAACGCACCTCTGCCGCGCGGCTGTGGGGCGGAAACCTGGCCTGGTTCGTGTTCTGGGGCTACCAGCTTTTCATCGTTCTGGCCGCGACCGGATATCTGCTGGGGGCCACCCAGTCCAAAGAATACGCAGAGCCGGAATGGTATGTCGATATCTGGCTGACCATTGTCTGGCTTGCTTATCTCGCGGTGTTCATGGGCACGATCATCCGGCGCAAGGAGCCGCATATCTACGTTGCCAACTGGTTTTACCTGTCCTTCATCGTGACTGTTGCAATGCTGCACGTCGTCAACAACCTGTCGGTGCCGGTGTCGATCTTCGGCTCCAAGTCGGTGCAGGTCTTTACCGGCGTTCAGGATGCCATGACGCAGTGGTGGTATGGCCATAACGCAGTCGGCTTCTTCCTGACAGCAGGCTTCCTTGGCATGATGTATTACTTCGTGCCCAAACAGGCTGAACGCCCGGTCTACAGCTATAAACTGTCGATCATCCACTTCTGGGCGCTGATCTTCCTTTACATCTGGGCTGGCCCGCACCACCTGCACTACACGGCTTTGCCGGACTGGGCCACAACCCTTGGCATGGTGTTCTCTATCATTCTGTGGATGCCCAGTTGGGGCGGCATGATCAACGGCCTGATGACGCTTTCGGGTGCGTGGGACAAGCTGCGCACCGACCCGATCATCCGCATGATGGTCGTTTCGATCGGCTTTTACGGCATGTCGACCTTTGAAGGCCCGATGATGTCGATCCGCTCCGTCAACTCTCTGTCGCATTACACCGACTGGACCATCGGCCACGTGCATTCAGGCGCCTTGGGCTGGAACGGCATGATCACCTTTGGTGCGCTCTACTTCCTGTTCCCGCGCCTGTGGGGCAAGACCGGCCTTTACAGCCTGAAGCTTGTCAACTGGCACTTCTGGCTGGCCACGATCGGCATCGTGCTCTACGCGGCGTCGATGTGGGTTACCGGCATCATGGAAGGCCTGATGTGGCGCGAAGTCGATGCGCAGGGTTTCCTCGTGAACTCTTTCGCCGACACCGTGGCGGCCAAGTTCCCGATGTATGTGGTCCGGGCGCTGGGCGGGGTTCTGTTCCTCTCCGGTGCGCTGATCATGGCCTATAACCTCTGGATGACTGTGGTTAAGGGAGAGTCGAAAGCCGACACTCCCGCCGCGGTCCCGGCTGAATAAGGAGGGCCGGACAGATGGCAATTCTCGATAAACACAAGATCCTCGAAAAAAACGCGACACTGCTTCTGGTCTTCAGCCTTCTGGTTGTGTCTGTCGGCGGCATCGTGGAAATCGCCCCGCTGTTTTACCTGCAGAACACCATTGAAAAGGTCGACGGCATGCGCCCCTACTCTCCGCTGGAGCTGACGGGCCGCGATATCTACATCCGCGAAGGCTGTTATGTCTGCCACAGCCAGATGATCCGCCCGATGCGCGATGAGGTCGAGCGTTACGGCAACTACAGCCTGGCCGCCGAGAGCATGTATGACCGCCCCTTCCAGTGGGGCTCCAAACGCACCGGGCCTGATCTGGCACGGGTTGGCGGGCGCTATTCCGACGAATGGCAGGCCGACCACCTGCGTGATCCGCAATCGGTTGTGCCGGAATCGGTGATGCCGAAGTACGGTTTCCTTGAGGATACGCTGATCGAGCCTGAATATGTGGGCGAGCTGATGGGTGTTCATGCGCTTCTTGGCACACCCTATACCGACGAAATGCTCGAAAACGCCGAGGCCGACTTTGTGGCGCAGGCCGATCCCGAAAGTGATTATGACGGGCTGGTAGAGCGGTACCCCGGCGCGCAGGTGCGCAACTTTGACGGCAATCCGGGCATTTCCGAAATGGACGCGCTGATCGCTTATCTTCAGATGCTGGGCACGCTGGTCGATTTCTCGACCTTCACGCCTGACGCAAGCCGGTAAGGGGGGCGAACATGGATCTTTACTCCATCCTCAGAGAGTTTGCAGACAGCTGGATGCTTCTGTTCCTCTTCAGCTTCTTCATCGGTTGCGTGATCTGGGCGTTTCGTCCGGGCAGCAGGAAGACCCACAAAGATATAGCGAATATCCCTTTCCGGCACGAAGACATGCCAGCCAGCGATAACGACGCGCAGATCAAGGAGGCGCGGTCATGAACAAGAAAAACGAACAGAGCAAAGACCAGGAAGTTGAAACAACCGGCCACAGCTGGGACGGGATCGAAGAATACAACAATCCGCTGCCGCGCTGGTGGCTGTGGACTTTCTATCTGACCATCATCTGGGGCATCGGTTATACGGTGATGTATCCGGCGTGGCCGCTGATCAACGGTGCAACCCCCGGTCTTCTGGGCTGGTCGACGCGCGGCGAAGTTGCCGCTGAGATCCAGCGTTTTGACGAAGCCAATGCGCCCCTGGAAGCGCGCCTTGTTGCCGCTGATCTGGACGCGATCGCCGATGACGAAGAGCTGGCGCGCTTTGCCGCCTCTGCCGGTGCGTCGATCTTTGCCAACAGCTGCTCGACCTGCCACGGATCTGGCGCCGCAGGTGCCAAAGGCTACCCCAACCTGCTGGACAACGACTGGCTCTGGGGTGGCACGATGGAGGATATTTATACAACCGTAAGCTACGGCATCCGCAACGATGTTGACCCGGATGCGCGATATTCCGAAATGCCTGCCTTCGGTGAGATTCTTGAAAAGGAAGAGATCGAACAGGTGGTGAATTACGTGCTGACCATTTCCGGTCAGGAAGATGACGCCGACCCGTTGCTTGCCGCCGCGGGGGCCACCGTATTTGAGGAAGGCTGCGCTGCCTGCCACGGCGCCACCGGCACCGGAGACCGTTTTCAGGGCGCACCAAACCTGACCGATGCGATCTGGCTTTATGGCGGCGACGCAAAAACGCTGACCGAAACGGTGACCAACGCCCGCTTCGGTGTCATGCCCAACTGGAATGCAAGGCTGACTGAATCCGACATTCGGGCGGTGTCGGCCTATGTGCATCAGCTGGGTGGTGGCGAATAAGAAATAGATTCCGGGGGTCTCCAGCCCCCGGATAGGCACCGGCGCCCCGTCCTGTTCGCGCGTTTCCTGGGGGCCGGTGCCACCTTAATCCGATGAAAGGCCCTTGAAAAGAGGTGCCTTGCCGAATAGCTGCGGCTGGATTTTCGCCAAAAACGGTGCTGCGGCGATGACAACGGTGGCCTCGGCGCAGTGATTGACGTAGGTCACGGCCAACAGACGAGAGCCCCGTATATTGGGAACAGGATGCGTGACAGGACGAGCGGAGCAATTTCGTGAGTGAACAAGATACCCCGACATCGCTTTACGCGGCCAGGGAACCTGTGTTTCCACGCCGGGTTTATGGCCCGTTTCGCAATTTCAAGTGGTGGATCATGGCCGTCACGCTCGGACTCTATTATCTGACGCCCTGGATTCGCTGGGACCGGGGGCCAAGCTTGCCCGACCAGGCCGTTCTGCTGGATCTGGCCAACCGCCGTTTCTTTTTCTTCTGGGTCGAAATATGGCCCTATGAGTTCTATTTTGTTGCCGGGCTGCTTATCATGGCAGGGCTTGGCCTGTTCCTGTTTACCTCGGCGCTTGGCCGGGTCTGGTGCGGCTACACTTGTCCGCAAACGGTCTGGACGGATCTTTTCATTCTGGTTGAACGCTGGATTGAAGGCGACCGTAACGCGCGCCTGCGCCTGCACCGTCAAAAGAAGCTGAACTTTCGAAAAGCCCGCCTGAGGGTCACAAAATGGGTCACGTGGCTTCTGATTTCACTGGCGACCGGTGGCGCCTGGGTGTTCTACTTCATGGATGCGCCAACGCTGCTGGGGCATATGGTGGAACTCAGGGTTCACCCTATCGCCTATACGACGATAGCTTTCCTGACCGCGACGACCTTCATCTTTGGCGGTTTCATGCGTGAACAGATCTGTGTCTACATGTGCCCCTGGCCGCGCATTCAGGCGGCAATGATGGACGAAGATACCCTGACCGTCGCCTACCGCGACTGGCGGGGCGAGCCGCGTGGCAAGCACCGCAAGGCCGAGGGCGCCGACCAGCTTGGCGACTGCATCGACTGCATGGCCTGCGTCAATGTCTGCCCCATGGGCATCGACATCCGCGACGGCCAGCAGCTTGAATGCATCACCTGTGCGCTCTGTATCGACGCCTGCGATGAAATCATGGACAAGATCGGCAAGCCCCGCGGGCTGATCGATTATATGGCGCTGAAGGACGAACAGGCCGAACGTGCCGGTCAGGTGCCCAAATCCATCTGGAAGCACATCTTCCGGCCCCGAACCATCCTTTATACCTCGCTCTGGTCGCTGGTTGGCATCGGCCTGGTGTTTGCGTTATTCGTCCGCGCCGAAATCGACGTGACGGTCGCCCCGGTGCGCAACCCGACTTTCGTGACGCTTTCGGATGGGTCGATCCGCAATACCTACGAAGTGCGTATCCGCAACAAGAATGGTGACGACAGGCCGTTTCATATCCATATTACTCAGGATGTGGCCTCGCCGTTGCGGGTGTCGCTTGAAGGCACCGACGAGCTTGTGACGGTTGTTCCGGCCGATGAGCTGAAACTTCAGCGCGTCTACCTGACGGCACCTGCGGGCTCTGACGTGGCGGCCGCGGCCGTTACGAACCTGCGGATCTGGGTCGAAGACATGACAAACACCGACCGGGCTTATGCCGACACGGTCTTTAACGGGAATGAGCGATGACAATGAAACCGATCACCGGCCGCAAGGTCTTTGCCGTCACCGCCAGCGCTTTTGCCGTGATCATCGGGGTGAACCTGTTCATGGCCTACAGCGCCGTCAGCACATTTCCGGGGCTGGAGGTCGACAATACCTATGTCGC
>Ga0316207_10005198_pt1 | contig 10907 bp, 9 predicted proteins | sample 6weekpyrite_MG_FD_204943 | JGI IMG/M metagenome (GOLD analysis project Ga0316207, IMG submission 204943) | Microbial mat bacterial communities from mineral coupon in-situ incubated in ocean water Damariscotta River, Maine, United States -... | ecosystem: Environmental > Aquatic > Marine >...
CATCACTACCGGCATTGGGCGAAGACGCATGATATTACTTAAAAACGTAATACCATCCATTTTTGGCATCTCTACATCCAAAGTTACAACGTCCGGATTTAACTGCTTGATTTTATCTCTCGCAGCAAACGGATCGACAGCAGTTCCTACAACTTCAATTTCCGGATCAGAAGACAATATTTCAGTTAAAACTTGTCTTACTAGCGCGGAGTCATCAACAATTAATACTTTTATTTTGCTCATAGTTAAAATAACTCTATATCACCAGACTGTACAGGCGTTTGCTCAAGATCTTTAAGGTAATCACGCTCACGACTTACAACTGTGTCGTTATGCAATGAACGCAAGCGTTTCATAAAGGCTTTTCCCGTCGCCGGTATGTATGCCACTTTCCTTGGGCAGACATCACCTATATCTTCTGAAACCACTTGAATATTTTCCGTTTTAAGATAGTCCTCAACAAACTGTATATTTCTAGAACCTACATCAGTCATGTTTGCTAATATTTTTCCACCGCCAAATATCTTGGCCTCTAGATTCTCTCTGCTACCACCATTTTTCAAAATTTCATTGATCAAGTTTTCCATCGCATAGTTACCATAACGATTAGAACCACTCAGTTGACTTGGATCTCCACTAGAGGGCAGCATAAAATGATTCATACCGCCTATGCCAAGCTTTTTATCTCTAATACAAGCAGAGATGCACGAACCAAGCACCGTTACAATGACTTCTTCATGGAGGGTCACATAAAACTCTCCAGGTAAAATTTTCGCTCCCCAAATGCCTCGATCTTTATCCCAATAGCGATTTATACTTCTAAATCCTTTTAACGCTTTAGGTTGATCGTACGTCGGTTCAGGAAAACTCATTAACTACTCATCCCTATTAATACTTCTTTTTATAAATTGTGTTTCCGATCAACTCAAATCGGTCACAAATTTTATACATAGATTCAGAATGCCCTATGAACAGGTGTCCATTGTCAGCAACTAAATTAGCGTATCTATCAAACAATATTTTCTGCGTCGGCTTATCAAAATAGATTAAAACATTCCTACAAAACATAAAGTCAAAAGGACCTCGCATCGGCCATTCACCCATCAAGTTAAGCTGCTTAAACGAAATAAGATCTCGCAACCGTCCGTCGACTTTAACACTACCAGAATGCTTCCCTTTTCCCTTAAGATACCATGTACGCTTTCTTTCTGAGCTCAATGCAGAAATGCGCTCAATATCGTAGACGCCATTTGAACCATGCGCCAATACGTTTGTATCTAAATCCGTTGCAAGAATTTTAATATCCCATGACTCGATATCAGGTATCGACTCATATAATGCCATTGCAATAGAATAAGGCTCTTCTCCAGTAGAACATCCTGCAGACCATATCCTCAACTGCCGGGTATGAGACTTTTTAACCAATAACTCTGGGATTACATTATCTTTGAGATAATTAAAATGATGCTCTTCTCGAAAGAAAGAAGTCAAATTAGTCGTAATTGCATTAATGAAGTTTACGAACTCATCGGAGTCCGTTGCTGTCACAACTGAAAAGTATTCATTAAAAGTTGGTATATTTAGCTTTCTCAGACGACGAGATAATCGACCATATACCATAGTCTTTTTGGCATCTGATAAAGTTATGCCAGTATGTTCTTTTACAAATTCTCGTATTTTCCCAAAATCTTTATTGGTAAACTTGAATTCTTTATCTTCAAAATCATCATCCATAATATACAACCAAGCTCACAAAACAGGTACTACTAAATTTGTACTTCGTTCACAAAATGCCGATCAAATTATACGACTGATCGGCATTTTATATTATTGCAAGCTTGAGATTAGAATTCTTCCCAATCAGCATCACCACCAGAAGACGCTGGCTTTGGTGCTGCCGGCTTAGATGCTGCACGACGCGGCGCGGCGGGTGCCGCAGCAGTTCTTGGCGCAGCTGCTGGAGCTGCTGCCATTGGCGCCCCGCTAGATTCTTCATCAACAGTAAAGAAAGCGATAAGTTTTTGTAACCCTCTCGCTTGCTCATCCATTGACTCACTGGCCGCTGCAGCTTCTTCAACAAGCGCCGCATTTTGTTGGGTTACCTCATCCATTTGTGTAACCGCTTTATTTACTTGATCAATACCGGCTGATTGCTCTTGGCTAGCTGCTGCAATTTCAGCGATAATGTCACTCACTTTCTTAACCGCAGCAACAATTTCTTCCAGCGTTTTACCTGATTGATCAACTAAACGTGTACCATCATCAACTTTTTCTACACTATCTTGAATTAAGGCTTTAATTTCTTTCGCGGCACCCGCACTTCGTTGTGCTAGATTTCTTACTTCTCCAGCAACAACTGCAAAGCCTCTTCCTTGCTCTCCTGCTCTTGCCGCCTCAACTGCCGCATTCAGTGCAAGCAAATTAGTTTGGAAGGCAATCTCATCAATTACCCCGATAATGTCAGCAATTTTCTTACTACTACTGTTGATCTCTGACATAGCTGAAACAGCTTTCTGAACTACATCACCACCTTTTTCAGCTTGATCTCGTGCACCTGAAGCCAATTGATTTGCTTGGCGAGCATTATCAGCATTTTGTCTAACCGTACTAGTTAACTCTTCCATGCTTGACGCTGTTTCTTCAAGTGAAGATGCTTGCTCTTCAGTACGTTGGCTCAAATCAGTATTTCCCTGAGCGATTTCAGCAGCCGCAGAAACAATACTGCCTGAAGATGATTGAATTTGACCAACCATGTTTCGCAAATTGTGTATTGACTGGTTTAATGAATCACGCATTTCTGCATATTCACCATCAAACTCACCGGTCATTTCCTCGCGCAAATCACCTTGTGACAAGGCAGTAACAACTCGCGTATTCTCTCTGATAGGTTTAACCACTGCTTCAATTAAACTATTGATGCCCTCACCCAAACCTCTCAAGAAACCTTGATAGTGTTGAACTTCAATTCTATTATTCAAATCACCATTCGCAGCTGCTTTAATCAAGTTTTCAATTTGACGCTCTGCATCTTTCTGTTCAGTAATATCTTTCCACTCAACCATATTACCCATGTATTCGCCACTTGGCCCGGTAATCATAGTAGCGTTTACTTCAAACTCCAGATCTCCAACAGAAATTTCCGCTCTAGCTGGCAAACGACTCGCATCGGAAAGCAATGCACGTTGATGTGCTGGGTTTTTGTGGAATTGATCAATATTTTGACCCACTAGGTTTTTCGTATCTAATGAAGGCCATACCTTACGTAATTCTGCTTCGCGCTTAGCAAGCATCCCAACAACTGAAGGATTGGCATAAGTTATATTAAGATCTTCATCACACAACATTAAGTTAGATGCTGCACCATCTACAGCAGAAGTAAGTCGGGCAACCTCTCGTTTTTGTTTATTGGACTCGGTTAAATCTTTCCATTCAACCATGTTACCCATGTACTCACCACTTGGGCCTTCAATATACGTTGCGTTAACTTCGAATTCGATATCCCCAACTTTAATTTCCGCTCTAGCAGGTAAGCGGTTTTTATCAGCTAATAACGAACGCTGATGCGCTGGGTTTTTATGGAATCCATCAATATTGGTACCAACGATATTATTTACATCTAAGCTTGGCCATACTTTACGAAGCTCTGCCTCTCTCGCCGAAAGCATTCTTACAACCGCAGGATTTGCATAAGTTATATTTAGATCCGCATCACACATCATAAGATTTGTCGTCGAAGCTTGAACGGCCGATTGTAATCGCGCCACCTCATTTTCTTTTTTGCGTGTTTCAGTTACATCCATCCATTCAAGACAGTTACCTGCATAATTCCCACTACTATCGCTCACCGCCGTAACATTTAATGCAAATGTTAAGGGACCAACCTGAATATCGGTTAGGTAAGGCAGATTAGCTGGGTTACTCAATAATTGACGTTGATGCGCTGGATTTTTATGGAACATATCTACGCAACTTCCAATCAGCGATTTCACCTCAAAGCCAGGATAAATGCTACGCAAGGTTGCCTCATGCTTACTCAACAATTCAATTGTTGAATTATTCGCATAGGTGATATTAAGATCGCGATCAACCATCATTATAGCTGTCATCGCTCCGTCAACCGCCGCCTTCATTTGTGTCAATTCATCTGTGCTTCCGGAAGTCAATTCCGATTGATTACCTGCCATTGATTTATCCTCTTTATTTGCTTCAATCATTACTGTTGCAATTGTTTCCAATGCTTGTTGCCAGGCTTGCTGAACTTCGTTAGTCCATAAGTCCCCGGCAAATTCCTTCATAACCCCAAGCAATGTTTCTGCTACTGCTTGGTAATGTTCTGGTAGAGCGCCATATGTACTATGACGTTTTCCTAATTCCGTAAGTGCTGTCATTAATTGTTCAGGCTTTCTAAGCGCACCTGCAACCAATTTGAGAGCCGCCCATAATTTCTTGTGCTGTTCTTCTATTGTTGTATTTTCAAAAAGCGGTTTTACCGCAGGATATTTTTGGTAGAGTTCTTCATAGAAGCGCTTTGTAATGGCCTCACCACTAGGCGCTAAGGCATTAAAGGAAGATTCCAACACATCCACATCTAAGCCTGTTGATTCTTGCGCAATTTTCTCTTGGGAATTCATTTAATAATCCTTAGCCTTTCTCAACCAACCCATACTAGGTTTGCAAGAATTGAAATTAACAGCTCTTTCCGCTTCAATTTACTGTTTTTTTTTGCATCTTTTTTTACAGACGCTTTTTTGTCATTAATGCTCAATTTGTTTTCCCCACTTTTCACTGCGCGTTTACCCTTTAACTTGGTCCGCTATCTCCAAGTCGCCAGAATTCAAGACATGATCTATATCCAAAATTATTAGCATTTTTTCTTGTATACTGACCAAGCCACTAACAAATTCAATACTAACTACGCTACCAAAATCGGGGGCTGGCTTAATTTCTGCTGCATCAATGTTATAAACATCAGATACCGCATCTACCACAATTCCCATGATGCGCTCTACATCATCTTTAATAACTTTCAATACGATAACAACGGTAGTTGGTCCGTATTCAACACCTTCCATACCGAACCGCTCTCGCAGATCTACTATAGGCACGATTGTTCCACGTAAATTTATGACGCCTTTGATATATTTTGGTGTATTTGGAATCGGGGTGACATTATCCCATCCACGTATTTCTTGTACTCGCAATATGTCAACGCCATATTCTTCTTCAGCCATGATAAAAGTCAGGTACTGGTCTTCTTCAGCATTGATTTCAATGCCAATATTACCTTCTGCTGTTTGTGCTGCTTCCGTCATATTTTTTTCTCCTAACTCCACCTTAAGCGGCTTCGATGCGCTCTTGTTGTGAAAGTTTTATTAATCCTGTGATATCTAAAATCAATGCAACCGTACCATCACCCAAAATTGTGGCACCTGACACACCATCAACAGGGCGATAGTTTGTTTCCAAGCTTTTAATTACCACTTGCTGCTGCCCCATAAGGTCATCAACAAATAAACCTGCCCGCTGCCCATCACCTTCTACGACAACGATTAACCCATCTGTCAGCACTTCTGAGTCTGCTTTCAAGTCAAAGACATTATGTAAGCGCACTACGGGAATATACTCATCTCGTAACTTATATAATTCGGCTTGGCCAGCAATCGCGTTGACTTGAGCTGCTTTAACTTGAAGGGATTCGATAATGGACACTAGTGGCACGATGTAAGTGTCACCACCCACACGAATCAATTGACCATCTAGGATTGCGAGCGTTAACGGTAAACGAATTGTGATTTTGCTACCTTCACCTTTAGCACTAACGATTTCGATATTTCCACCAAGTTCACGGATGTTCCGCTTAACAACATCCATACCTACGCCACGTCCTGATACATCACTTACTTCTTTGGCTGTGGAGAAACCAGGCGCAAAAATCAAGTCATAGACTTGTTCGTCGGTGAGATTGTCATTTTCTGACACCAAACCTTTTTCAACCGCTTTACTAAACACAACATCTCTGTCAATGCCTTTTCCATCATCAGTAATTTCAATAACTATATTCCCACCTTGATGAAACGCGTTTAACTCTACAACACCTGTGCGAGGCTTACCTGCCGCTTCACGGTCATCTGGCATTTCAATGCCATGATCTATAGAGTTTCTTACTAAATGAACCAACGGATCGCCAATTTTTTCCATCACCGTTTTATCTAGTTCCGTTTGCTCACCTAGCAGACGTAATTCAATATCTTTCCCTAATTTACCGCTGAGATCTCTAACCATTCGAGGAAAACGCTGGAATGCGAAACTAATAGGAAGCATGCGAATTCGCATAACGTTTTCTTGAAGTTCACGAGTATTGCGTTCGAGTTGGGCAAGACCATCTTGCAGCTTTTCCAAGCTGTCTTCATCAACACGCTCACCGAGCTGACCTAGCATAGACTGCGTAATGACAAGTTCGCCAACCATGTTTATTAGCGCATCAACTTTATCGATACTAACGCGTATTGACCCTGAATCGGTTGATACTGCTTTTTTGGTAGTACTTGGCTTGACCTTCTCTTGAGTTGAGGCAATTGATAAAGATGTTTCGTTTGCGGGTTCCGTTTTCTTCGTAGGCTCTGTAACATTAGCACTCGTCTCGACAGCCACCGGCGCGACTTCTTTGAGCTCTTCCACGACAGGCTTGAGTTCTTCAGTAACGCTTTCGTCTTCAGAAGAACCATTTAATTCAATATTCAATTCGCAGTCTTCATCAACCCACTCAAAAACTTCCTCAATTTGTTCTTTTTTGATTTCTCCAGATAATTTAATATCCCAGAATAAATAACAAGACTCAGGGTCAATATCAGCAAATAGTGGCAGATTATCCATCTGACACTCCACCTCATATTCGCCTAGTAAAGACAGTTCCTTAAAGATTCTAACTGGGTCGTTACCAGTTTTTAGTAGGTAATCTAAAGGTTTAAACGAAATCTGCCATGAACTAGCACCACTGTCTTCACTTATAGACTGTTCAGACTCTGCATCAGCCTCAGCATCAGTAGATTCACCATGAAGAAGCACTTCCAATTTTTTCTGGATACTAGACACATGTTCTACGTCAATGTCAGACTCTGATTGAACTGCGGTTAACATCTCTCGTAACACATCAACTGATTTCAGTAATAAGTCAACAGCTTCGGTTGTAACCATACGAGAACCATCGCGCATTTCATCAAGCAATGTTTCCATTACATGTGTAAAATCTGCAACGGAAGTAAAGCCAAACGTTCCACTACCGCCTTTTATTGAGTGTGCTGCGCGAAATATTGTATTAACAGTTTCAGCATCTGCCGCACCAACATCTAGACCAAGCAGACCTGATTCCATGACGTCCAGACCTTCGAAACTTTCTTCGAAAAACGTCTGATAAAACTGCGACATATCAATCGACATGCTTTTACCCCAATACTTTTTTGATTGTTGCCAATAATTGATCTGGACTAAATGGTTTAACTATCCAACCTGTTGCTCCAGCTTGTTTACCTTCCATTTTTTTGTCAGTTCCGCTTTCAGTTGTGAGCGTCAACATTGGAGTAAACTTATAGTTAGGCAATGTTCTCAATTCTTTAATAAGTGTAACGCCATCCATATTCGGCATATTTACATCAGTTAACACCAAATCCACTTGATTGGTCTGTGCTAACTTTAAAGCTTCAGCTCCATCACATGCTTCCATTACATCGTGACCAGCACCTTTCAGTGTAAAGCTCACCATTTGACGCATAGATGCAGAGTCATCGACTGCCAATATTTTTGCCATTTGTTTTCCTCCTAAACTTGCACGGTGGCAATTTTGCTAAATCAATAAATCCATTATCAGTATGATTACTACGCCGCTTCTGGCAGGGCCAGCGTTTCATCAATACCAAGTAAACTTGCAGCTGCTCTAAATGGATCGGAAACGCCTTGCCAGTTCACTTGTAGCTCTTGCTCTTTTGCTTCTAGCATAAAAGCTAAAAACACTTGTAAGATTGCAGTATCTACACGTTGAACATCAACGGCGTTGATTTCGACCACATGCTTATTGTCTATCGCGTTTTTTAAATGCGCGTATAAATCCGCAGCGATCTTAATATCAATCGTTGATTCACAAGCTATTACTGTTTTTCCCTTTTGAGCGTCACTCATAACAAAGATACTCTCTAATAATCTTATTCAATAAATACAATAAGTTAGAAAACTCAACTCTAATAAACTACAAAGCTTTTGCTGCTCTGGTGAATTCACGTTTTCCTTGTGAATACATTCACGGTTACAAAGTTAAAAATTCTTATTCCTCAGGCTTATCGACACCATCTAAAAAAACCTTCAACTTTTTTTATTTGTCAATTAGATTAAAATTGCATTTTTGGAATTTAAAACGCGTTAAACAGATGCTAGAGCTGTACCAAAATGATAAAATTCCTTTTTTGAAAGAATTGAAGTCATCTAACCCACTCTGTTACAAAGGAAATTTACGATGCAGGCCCTCTTAGCTAACCCCCGAGGATTTTGCGCCGGTGTAGACCGAGCCATAGAAATAGTAGAACGTGCCTTAGAATTATTTGGCGCGCCAATTTATGTTCGGCATGAAGTTGTTCATAATCGCTTTGTTGTTGACAACCTAAAAGCCAAAGGTGCTATTTTTGTTGATGAGATTGACGACGTCCCTGACGACAATACTGTTATCTTTAGCGCTCACGGCGTTTCACAAGCGGTCAGAAAAGAAGCAGAAGATAGAGGCTTAAAGATTTTTGACGCGACCTGCCCTTTGGTCACTAAAGTACATCTTGAGGTGGTGAGACATCAAAAGAATAATCACGATATCATTTTAATCGGCCATGAAGGACATCCAGAGGTCGAAGGCACACTAGGTCAATACGACCAAAGCTTAGGTAAAGGCAATATTTATTTAGTTGAAGACGAAGAAGATGTTAAAAGCCTGGAAGTTTCAAACCCAAACTCTTTAGCCTATGTCACTCAAACAACTTTATCAATGGATGACACATCGGGCATCATTCAAGCTTTAAAAGAACGTTTCCCCGAGATACAGGGGCCGAAAAAAGATGATATTTGTTATGCCACTCAGAATCGCCAAGAGGCCGTTAAAGAGCTCGCCACAAAGTGCGATGTAGTTTTAGTGGTTGGCTCCACCAATAGCTCAAACTCAAATCGTTTGCGTGAAGTCTCTGACAAAATGGGCACGCCTGCATATTTAATCGATAATGCTGAGCAAATTAATAAAGACTGGCTAAATAATGCAAACGTGGTCGGCGTTACTGCGGGCGCATCAGCACCAGATATATTAGTTCAAGATGTTGTTAAAAAACTGGAAAGCTGGGGAGCCGATACCGTTCAGGAAAATTCAGGTATTGAAGAAAAAGTTATTTTCCCCATTCCGAAAGAACTACAAAAAGCTTAGTTTACACTCAACACTTCAACTTCAAACGTAAACGCTTTACCTGACAGTGGATGATTAAAATCCACTGTCACAAATTCCTCACCTGTTTCAACTATCATTCCTGGTGTAGATTCACCAGAAGGTGTTTCAAAGTCCAAAATTAACCCTTTAGACACAGAACTCATATCAAGTTCGCCGAAATCCGCATTCGGCATTTTTTTAATAAGAGATTCATCTTTGTTGTTAAAAACTTGTCCTGCGCTAAAGTGAAATACTTTACTATCTGTCTCGATCAATCCAATTAACGAATTTTCCAACTCAGGCTCTAAGCTGCCATCACCAACAGTAAAGCTTAAAGGTTCATCATTAAAACTGTCTTCTACCACAAATCCGTTTTCCAACGAAAGTTTAAAATGCAGTGAAACTTGGCTTCCGAGTTTAATGCTTTTACTCTTGGATGCCATCAGGTTCTGTATTCCGCATTAATTTTTATATAATCATACGACAAGTCACTGGTCCATACCGTTGCAAGATTGCTTCCTCTACCAAGTGTAACTTTAATTGTAATATCTTCCTGGTCCATGACTTTTTGCCCCTGTTCCTCAGTATAACTCTGGGCACGCTCGCCATTTTCTACAATACAGACATCGTCTAGGTATATATTAATTTTCTCAACATCAAGATCATCGATGCCCGCGCGACCTACTGCAGCGAGAATTCGTCCCCAATTTGGATCAGATGCAAATAAGGCAGTTTTAACTAAAGGAGAATGTGCAATGGTATAAGCCACTTGACGACATTCATCTAAAGACAGACCTTCACCAACTTCTACAGTAATAAACTTAGTGGCCCCTTCGCCATCTCTAATAAGTGCGTGTGCAAGAAACAGAAAAACCTCTTCCAAATTTGCATAAAATGTTTTGGCTTCATCTGAAGTCTCATCCACAATTGAGCATTGCGATACTCCAGAGGCAATGAGAACACAGGCATCATTTGTTGATGTGTCACTATCAATAGTTATGCTATTAAACGACTTATCAACAGCGCGTTTAAGCATATTTTGTAGAACGCCCTTCTCGACGTTGGCATTCGTTGCTATATAGGAGAGCATAGTCGCCATATTTGGCTGTATCATGCCAGCGCCTTTTGATACGCCACTAATTACTATTTCTTCACCATTGATTTGAAATGTTTTTGAAAAAGCTTTAGGTACCGTATCAGTCGTCATAATACCTGTGGCTGCTTCCAACCATGCATCTTCTTTCAACTTAGATAACAAGTTGGGAATTACTTTAATAATTTTCTCATCCGGTAATGTTTCACCAATAACCCCAGTTGAAAATGGCAACACGGCAGACTCACTGACACCTGCGGCACTTGCCAAAGCTTTACAAGTTCTCTCAGCACGGTTAATACCATCTTTACCAGTACCCGCATTGGCATTCCCAGTATTAATTAACAAATACTTTGGTTTAGTTTGTTC
>Ga0316207_10005199_pt1 | contig 10907 bp, 6 predicted proteins | sample 6weekpyrite_MG_FD_204943 | JGI IMG/M metagenome (GOLD analysis project Ga0316207, IMG submission 204943) | Microbial mat bacterial communities from mineral coupon in-situ incubated in ocean water Damariscotta River, Maine, United States -... | ecosystem: Environmental > Aquatic > Marine >...
CACGGTCGCTGGCACCATCATAATCCACACCAGCTTGGAAAAAACGGCCACATCAACCGCACCACTCTTCCAACCAAAGAGACCAATCGAAAAGCCTATCCCATAAACAATACCGGCCGCCAACACACCAGACAACTTGGTCTTATTACGAATCGGTTTGACCCGTTTTTCATAATCGAGCCGCGGCACATCAAAGCTCTGCTCAAAACGCCCAAAAATCTCTTTTTTAGCCTGCCGTCTATTTTTTTTCTTTTCAGCCATCCCCGTTCCCCCACATATAATCGGCACACTATCTCATAAGCCGACGAGACAAAGCACCTCTTAACGCAATATTAACTACCACGAGCGCGGCAGTTTCTGATGAATCACAATGCGTTCATTTTCGACATGCACATAGCCGCCAACGACCAGGTCTTTCATAATACGCGTCACCATCTCTCGCGACGCACCAACCATTTTACCAATATCCTGATGCGTCGGTTTGGGTTCAACAATCATCTTCCCCTCATCCTCAGGGCACACGACGGCAATACCCAGCAGGGTTCGCGCAACACGCCCATAGACATCCAGCAACGCAAGATTTTTTACATTGTCGGTCAAGGCACGCACTCGCTGGGTAAGGTTTTTTATGACTTTTAACGCAATCACAGGGTGAGCCACCAACACTTCCTGAAAAATACTTTTAGCGATCACACAAAACTGACAGCTTTCCGCGGTGATAACGGATGCAGAGCGTGGTAGGTCATCCAGCAATGCAAGCTCACCGAAATACTCCCCGGCACCCTGTGTATTCAGAATCACCTCGCGGCCTTTTTCGCTGGTTAAAAACACCTTCACCCGGCCACTCAAAATCAAAAACAGGGAATCGGAGTCATCTCCCTCATGAATCACAATGGTATTGCGCGCAAACCCGCGAACCGTTGCACTATCGTAAATGACTGACAACTCAGACTCTTCCAGTCCAGCGAACAGCGGTATATTGGCTAACTGACGATCCATCTGACCTCCGTCAAACAAATAAAACCTTAATTATTATAATTGTCCATCAGCCAATGATAACACGTATCAATTCTCCAGTTTTAAATGCAGACCTGTAACTTCTACTTCACCCACTCCTTGCAACCCTGTATGCTTTTGAAGTCTTTAATAAAAACATTGAATCGACTTAAGATATCAACCACCCAATAAAACATTAATTGTTCCAGAAGTGAATAGAATTAAACCGCTTAAATCATTCGCAGCCACTACGAGCATCACAAGGAGCCACCATTGCTGCATCAGTCGAAATGGCTAATCCTGAGCTTACTCGGCGGTGTCCTGGGCGCATTACTCGGTCTTAGCTCGTGGGCACTGAAGCTGGAGGAGAACACAGGACTAGAGTGGTTATTCCATCAACGCGGTGCCATCGCCCCCCCGCAGGAGCTGGCCATTATCGCCATCGACAAACGCTCCGCAGATCGTCTAACGCTGCCGAATGAATCGGCAAAATGGCCACGACAACTGCATGCTGAACTGGTCACTCAGCTCACCGCAGTCGGCGTTAAGAGCATTACCTTTGACATGCTCTTCAAAACACCTAGAGATCCACTTCAGGATCAAGCCTTTGCCGACGCAGTAAAGCAGGCCAATAACGTCATCCTGTTCGAATTCATGAAAAAGGAGCTGGCGAATAACAATGCCTCCTCCGATTTGGGCACCACGATTCGCCGTCGCATCCAGCCAATTCCACCGCTGGTCGATGCAGCCGCCGCCTTAGCGCCCTTCCCACTACCCAAGGTGCCGCTCAAGGTGAGTCAGTTCTGGAGCTTCGCATCTGATGCTGGAGATGCCGCCACGCTGCCCACCGCCACGCTGCAACTCTACACCCTGGATGCCTTTGACGATTTCCGTGCCCTGCTGCAAAAATTAATACCACAACAGATCGTGAACCTGCCGCAGAGCAAACAAGCGTTATTGGAACAACAAAAACTCACTGCCTTCATACACCAATTAAAACGGCTCTTTGCAGATAACCCATCACTGTTGAGTAAACTAACAACCGAGGCCAAAGACCCGACAAATCAATTTCAACATCGAGCGCTGCTGCTCGCCTTTTTACGCATCTATGATGATCGCCATAGTCACTATCTCAATTACTATGGCCCACCAAGAACCATCAAAACAATCCCGTTCTACCAAATTATTCAAAGTGATCGCACACCCGAACATCAGGCGCAACTTGCAGCACTTAAGGACAAGATTATCTTTGTTGGTTATTCCGCTGAATTGCAGTGGGAACAGAAAGATGGTTTTTACAGCGTCTATTCTCGAGAAGATGGACTCGACATCAGCGGCGTTGAAATCGCCGCCACCGCCACCGCCAATCTCCTGCAAGGAGGCTCGATTCATTCGTTATCACCAACATTACATTTTGCCATTCTACTGCTGTGGGGAGCACTCATCGGCCTGCTTGCCTGCCGCCTGCCGGCGATCATCGCCACCTTTGCCACGCTGATACTTGCAGCTAGCTACTTTTTTTTAAGTCTCTCCCTGTTTAGTAGCAGCCATCTTTGGTTACCACTACTCATCCCCCTTCTGATACAGGCACCACTCATCCTCTTTGCCGGCATCACCTGGAAGCACCTCGACACGGTGCGTGAGCGCCACAATATCCATAAAGCATTCCGCAATTACCTGCCAGAGCAAGAAATCGATCGTCTCACCAAAAACAATACACCGTTAGCGCCAGGTGGCGAGCTGCGCTACGGCATCTGTCTATTTACGGATGCCGCACAGTACACACAACTCTCAGAACAGATGCCGCCAGATGAGCTTGGCACATTGATGAACAACTACTACGAAACAATCTTTGCCCCGGTGCATCACCACCAGGGCATCATCTCTGATGTGGTCGGCGATGCCGCAATGGCGTTATGGCCAAGTGCCAAACCATCCCAGGCGTTACGACATGCAGCATGCTGTGCGGCTATCGACCTGATCGATGCCGTTGAACAGTTCAACCTCAAAAATCCATTTCACCAACTCCCCACCCGACTTGGCATGCACTGCGGTGAAATTCTATTAGGCAATGTTGGTGCTGTTGGGCGTTTTGAATACCGCGCTACCGGCGATGTCGTCAATACCACCTCACGTATCGAAGGGATGAATAAACACTTCGGCACCCGCCTGCTAGTGAGTGATGAGGTACTACAGGGTCAAGACGATTTTCAAACTCGCCCGATAGGTGCCTTTATTCTCGCAGGGAAATCACATCCAATCACATTGCACGAACTCATCTGCCTGCGCAGTAAAGCCACCGAGGCACAACATCAACTTTGCTTACGATTCAGCGAAGCACTGCAACTATTTAGAGCGGGCAACTGGCTTGATGCCGATGCATTATTCAGAGAGATAATGGCCACCCACCAGGATCACGCCTCACACTATTACCGCCAGCTGTGTCAGGAGTACCAGCGCACTCAACCAGCATTGCCATGGAACGGAATCATCAATATTTCCACCAAGTAACCACCACTACCTGTAGTCCTAACCCTATAAAATGAATGCGCAGCATGCGTTCTAGCCCTACCAGCCGACAGCCAGCCCCTCTGGGATGGGGATAAAATGGCTTGATGACGCGACAGAGATCCGACCAAAGGATCACGGCTTCCATTTTAGCGAGAAACGGGTTTCGGCGGGTTTGCGAAAATGTTCATCGCATCACACCAGAACGTATGATATTCACCCGCCTACCCCTCTCACTATATGACTAATTCAATAACCTATTCATTGCCGCCAGAGAAACCCCACCTCTCCACTCAAGTAAAGCAGTTCTTTAAAGATTTCAGATAACAATATTCACCTATTAAGTAGGTGGTTGTTTATTTGAGCAATAAACGGTAGAACAGTGATACTGAGGAGAGAGCAGTATCAACTTACATATCGACTACAGTACGGGAAAAACCGCGCGTCCACCAAAAGCATCACAGCAATTAATATGGTTGCTATCGTTATGTCTGCTAATCGCATGCCTCTCCCCATCTGCTTCAGCATCCACTCAATGCGATGAATGGGTTGCTCGGGTTGTTTCAGCTCAGGGAACGGTTGAAGTAAAAACTGCCGATGAAAACCGCTGGCAGCGTGTCGAACAGGGCCAGAGCTACTGCGCAAATGACATGATCCACGTGCGCGAAAACAGCCGCGCTGCACTGGAACTCGCCAATGAAACCATCATTCGTCTCGACCAAAACACAACCATCGTATTAAGCGATGAAGCCGAGGAAGAGTCCTGGCTCGACCTGCTCAAGGGTGCGGTTCACTTTATCACCCGCGTCCCTAATTCACTCAAGATCAAGACGCCATACGTCAATGCCGCCGTTGAAGGCACCGAATTTGTGATCCGCGTTGAAAATGGTGAAACCATTGTCAGCGTGATTGAAGGGCAAGTCGCGCTTGAAAATGAGCAGGGCCAACTGCTGCTCACCAATGGCCAGTCCGCCTCTGCACGTGAGGGTGAGGCACCCGTTAGGCGTCTCGACATCACGCCCGCAGATGCGGTGCAGTGGTCGCTTTACTATCCCAGTGTGATCGACCGGCAGAAAAACCAGACACTGCCGCTGATTCTGGAGGCCGACCAACTGCTCACCGTTGGCCAGGTGAAAGAGGCCGAGAAGCTGCTTGATCGCGTACTCGAACAAGATGTCAACAATGTCTCGGCTCACGCGATGCAGTCGATCATTGCACTAACGCAAAATCACAACGATGAAGCACTCGAACTAGCGCAGAGTGCTTTCACCCTTGATCCCACCGCGCCTACCGCGGCCATCGCCCTCTCCTATGCACAACAGGCACAGTTTGATCTACGCGCCGCACACGATACCTTGCAGACCGCGCTGCGCTTCACCCCGGACAGCAGCCTGCTACTGGCACGCCTGGCCGAACTACTGCTCTCGCTCGATGACCTTGAGCGCGCGGAACAACTCGCGCAGCAGGCGATCGGCATCGATCCAAAACAGGCGCACGCGATTATGATTCTCGGTTTTGCCCACCTTGGGCAATTCGAGGTCAAACGCGCCAGACACTATTTTGAACAGGCCATCAGCCTTAATCAGGCCGATCCATTGCCACGCCTGGGCCTCGGGCTGGCGCTCATTCGCGAAGGTAAGCTGACCGATGGCCGACGTGAGATCGAAATCGCGGCAACACTCAGCCCGGCCAATGCATTGATCCGCAGTTACCTCGGCAAGGCCTATTACGAAGAGAAACGTAACGACCTCGCCGCCGATCAGTTTATGCTCGCCAAATCACTCGACCCCAATGATCCGACGCCGTGGTTTTATGATGCCATTCGTAAACAGACATTGAATCGTCCCGTTGAGGCGTTGCAGGATCTACAACAGTCGATTCGCTTAAATGACAACCGTGCTGTCTACCGTTCACGCCTGCTGCTTGACCAGGATCACGCGGCGCGCAGCACCAGTCTCGCGCGTGTTTATAATGACCTTGGGTTCCAGCAGCTCGCGCTGAGTGAAGGGGGGAAATCAGTCAATACCGACCCCAGCAACCACTCGGCCCATCGTCTATTGGCCGATTCTTATTCAGCACTGCCACGCCATGAAATCGCCCGTGTGAGTGAGCTGTTGCAGGCGCAGATGTTACAACCGCTTAACCTCAACCCGATCCAGCCGCAACTCGCGGAAAGCTCACTCGGCATCCTGGATGGAGCAGGGCCGGCCAGTGCGAGTGCTAATGAGTTCAATCCGCTCTTTACCCGCAACCGCTTTTCGTTGCAGATGAATGGCGTCGTGGCCAAACAGGACAGCGAGCTAGAACCTGATAAAGACCTCAACACACGCAGTACAGACCTCGTCCACTCCGCTGTATGGGGGCGTTTTTCCTACAGCATTGGTACGTTCAATGATTACAATGAAGGGATTCGTCCCAATCAAGATCAAGATCGTGAAATAGACAACGCCTTCATTCAAACGGCGATTGATCACAACACCAGTCTTCAATTTGAGTACCGTAATACGCAGACTACTCAAGGCGATCTACCGCAGCGCTATGACCCAACACTTTTCTCCACTAACGAAAGGACACTCATCGATAAGCGTATCCTTAGGCTAGGATTGCGCCATGACCTGACACCCGGTAGCACCCTGTTATTTTCTGTGATTGGCAGTCAGGGTGAAGCACGAAATACCTTTGGCGAAAGTATCAATAACGACAGTGGCTTTCCATTTGGCGTCATAACCACGTCAAGCAATTTCAACGGCAATTCGATAAATAGAGGACAAACATTTGAGCTGCAATATCAACAGAACCGCCCCAATTACAAAATAATCAGTGGTATGGGTAGCTATCGTGGCGACAGTCAAATCAATTTCGACACCACCATACAGGTAGAAGCAACCACTAACTGCCCACCTTTCTGCCTTACCTCGATAATTGAGACTAAAATCTCACGTGAAACTGAAGCACGCCACTATAATCTCTATTTTTATAACCTGCTAAACCAGACAAACAATCTCACATGGACACTAGGCCTCAGTATCGACGACATTGAGATAGTCTCAAAAGGCGATACACAACTTAACCCTAAACTCGGTCTCACCTGGCAACTGAATGACAACACAACGGTACGTGCCGCAGCTTTCCGCTCAATCAAGCGTACCCTCGTTGCAAATCAGACGCTCGAACCCACCCAGGTTGCAGGCTTTAACCAATTTTTTGATGATGGTGATGGTACTGATAGTCGCCGTTACGGCATAGCATTAGAGAAAAGCCATGAAATGCTGCATTTCGGTATGGAGATCTCAAAACGTGATCTTGAGGTGCCTTTCCTTGCTGCTTTGACAAACACAGCCTTCCAGGCAGACTGGAAAGAACGTTTGGGACGAGCCTACGCCTACTGGTCACCACTCAACTGGCTCGCAGCACGTGCCGAATACCATCACGAGACATTTAAACGCCCCATCATGAATAGTGTTGACCCCCGTGACGCCTCAACTGGTATCCCCAACCTGACAACACAACAGGTGCCACTAGGGATCAGTCTCTTCTCATCGCTGAGAACAACGACCCACCTCACTGCTACCCGCATCAAACAATCGGGAATCTTTGCGACGGATTTCACTCCAACCACTGCTACCACAGAAGAGAGTAAAGACCAGTTCTGGGTAGTCGACGCCTCGATTAGTTACCGATTAAACAAACGGCTGGGACGCATCACCATCGGAATCAAAAACCTGCTGGATAAAACATTCCGTTATCACAATACCGATATTGCGACCACCCGCATCCTGCCAGATCGCACCGTCTTTACCCACCTGTCGTTCTCTTTCTAAACCACCTCTTCACAATAAAGCTATACCAAATAGACGCTATTTGGTCAAAATTTACGTTCCATAAAAAACCGCGCCACTCTTAAAAACGCAGCCAACACAAATTAATTATCAATACCGCCCAAGCCGAATAATTATAATACATTGTTTTGTATCATTTTTATCTCACAAGTTAATAGATCACGCGTACCCTGCGCAGGAATTCACTGAGTTCTTTTTCAGCGCCCTCTACCATGAATTTAGTCATGAGGGTTTTACAGATCCTCATGTTTTTTACCAGATTCCTGAGGAGGAAAAGACCATGCGCGATACATTCAAGAAGACCCTGACGGCTGCCGTTTTTGCCATGATTGTTGTCCTACCATCTGGAGCGCAGGCCGCTGATACTAATAGCAACGCTACGGTCACGGCCAAAGGCAGTGTCAAAGAGATCCTCGCCGAAATCCGCAATGATCCAAGAGGTATCGATGGCGAAGTGATCAAAAACGCCAAGGTCTTGCCTTTTGGCACCAGTGATAACACTGTCGCCAATTGCTGGGTTTGTGTCCTTGAACAATGCTACTGGATCTGTTAATCGATTAACGCTCACAAGCAAGACTAAGGTGCAAGGATGCGCCTTGTAAAAGAAACAATCAATAATATCCACTAAAACCATTCAGCGGCTGTAATTTACCCGTCTTTTCGCCAATGGTAATTTATCACAAGCGGTCAGGGTAATTTATCACATCTATATTTTCTCGATTCACCCATTATCAGAGTCGTCTCTGAAATCTATCATTTAATCACGCACATGAAAGATCCAGAGGTCACCACAAGGAGGTATAGAGGGAGGGAGCTGCTAGACAAGGGGTGTAAGGATACACCCCTCAGTTCCCTGTTCAACACAACCTCGACCAGCATCATATCGCAGTAATTACTGACCAGGGTGAGCAAGATGGCAATTGAAATCACACATGATGGCCTTTACAGGCTCACCGAAAAACTGAGTAAAGCCCGTTCGCTTGATGAAATTAACCAACAGTGCTCAGAGTTTTGCCGACTCACCGATTTCGATTTTTTCAGCTACTGCGCCACTATACCAACAACCCTAACCCGCCCAGACATGATTGAGATCAACAACTACCCTGAAGAGTGGCAGGCGCTTTATCGCGATAGAGAGTTGGTCAAAACAGACCCGACACTGATCTACGCCGAAACACACCATACACCGACCACCTGGAAAGAAATGGTACTCAGCCGCTTCAATGATAAAAGCACCCGTCAATACCTCCGCAAAGCGAAAAAATATGATTTAAACAGTGGCATCAGCTTTCCGCTTCGCGGTAATGTTGGCAGTACCGCAGTGCTCAGCCTGGTCTCTAAAAAGAAGGATCCGCTACCACAGGAGCTAATCAATACCGCTTTGACCTTCGGAGTACTATTTGCCAACTATGTTCATGACGCGGTACTACGCATTTTCGATGAAGATCTTTTACCGATTAAAAAAAAACGCATCAGCCTGCGCGAAAGAGAGTGCCTGCTGTGGGTTGCCGAAGGAAAAACTACCTGGGAAATCGCAAAGATTTTAAAGATAGCGAATCGCACCGTGGTTTATCATCTCGAAAACATCATCTCTAAACTTGAGGTCAAGAATCGCCAGCAAGCGGTCGCGCGCGGCATGATGATGAGTTACATCTCACACCGTCTTGACTGGGCACCGCCACAGCGACCAAAAAAACTCATCCCCAAAAATGCCTCTTAGAAGAGAGTCTGAATAATACACCACTCAAAAACGACAACTCAGCACAATAAAAAACCGTGCTAGGATAGTCTCTTCATTAGAAGACAGGCTATCAACCTTGCACTTCACGCTATTTAAACAACTACTTCTGACTGGGATACTGCTACTCCCAGGCATCACGCTGGCAAACCCAGAAAATGGCGTGGTCGTGCTGATGTATCACCACTTTGGTGACGCTCGCTATCCGACGACTAACGTCTCATTACAGCAATTCGATGCACATCTCAACTATCTTGAACAAAATAATTTTCAAGTATGGCCACTAGAAAAAGTCATCAAACAGCTTAAAAATCAGCGCGATTTTCCAGAAAAAGTTATCGCGATTACTATTGATGATGCCTATCGTTCAATCTATTCACGTGCGTACCCTCGACTCAAACAACGAAACTGGCCATTCACCGTATTTGTGTCAACTGATGCGGTAGATAAAAAGATGCCCGCCTTTATGAGTTGGGATCAAATGCGAGAGATGCAACGGCACGGCGCTACCTTTGCCAATCACTCAAGCCATCACGATTTCCTGATCGAACAAAAAGATAACGAGACATTGAGTGAATGGCAGCAACGAGTTCAAAATGACTTACAACAAGCACAACAACGACTACAGACAGAACTCGGCATAGCACCACCACTCGTCGCCTATCCTTATGGTGAATACAATCAACCGTTACAGCAGATTGTGAAGGAGCTAGGCTGGACTGCGGTTGGACAGCAGTCTGGTGTCGTGAGTCGATATTCGGATCGCCTAGCGCTGCCACGTTACCCGATGGCGGAACGATTCGCAGAATTAAAACAATTCAAAACAAAAGTAGAGAGCCTGCCACTGCCAGTAATTACTACCTCACCAGCTGACCCACTGCTTGGCAAACAAAACCCGCCGCACCTACAGCTAACACTAGAAAACAATGATGATATTCAACTACAGCAACTCAACTGCTTTGCTAGCAATCAGGGTGCGGCAAAGGTGACATGGCTCGATAAAAAAAACGGGCACTTCACAGTCGAAGCACACAAGCCCTTTGATAACCGACGCAGTCGTTATAACTGCACTGACCCTTCAAAGAGTAGTGATCGTTATTACTGGTACAGCCATCTGTGGATCCGTCCAACACCAGAAAACGTAATAAAACACTAACGTCTAAGAATCAACTGCCACATTCAAAGTGACTTCACTCAATGTATTCAGGCGATTACTACGAATCATCTTTTTGATCTCTTCTACGTATTCTTCGCCTCGCTCAGAATAACGCGACAGGCCACCCGCCAACGTCAATGGATCGAGTGACTTCTGATCATTGCGCATCTCTTCACGCATCACGCGCAGCTCTTGATAGGCACGGCCACTGTTAATATTATTCATATAAGACTGCACCGATGCACGCAGTGTAGGAAAGATACGTACCGCATGGTTCTCACCATCGGCACGTGCTTCGGGGATCAACCCTTCACCTTCTTTATAGGTCCACTCACCAAACAGGTTTTTGGCTTCACGTGCAAAACGAGAACTACCCCAGGCGCTTTCGTTAGCTGCCTGTGCCAGCACCAGTGCAACCGGCACCTCATCAAGGCGACGTGCTAACTCAGCACGCGTCGCTTCATCCTCGATGTTCCCTTTAATTCGATAAAGAACCAACTGTTCTTCGAGCCACCGGCGCTTTTCGCTGTCATTCCCAGGCAGCTCTTTTCGTGCAAAGAGTGCCAACATAAAACGACGCTGCTCATTAAGCTTTTTATTCTCAGCCAGCACCAGTGGTAACAGCGAGCGGAAAAAGAGTGATTTTTTAAGTTTAACCTCAGTCACAACA
>Ga0316207_10005200_pt1 | contig 10906 bp, 12 predicted proteins | sample 6weekpyrite_MG_FD_204943 | JGI IMG/M metagenome (GOLD analysis project Ga0316207, IMG submission 204943) | Microbial mat bacterial communities from mineral coupon in-situ incubated in ocean water Damariscotta River, Maine, United States -... | ecosystem: Environmental > Aquatic > Marine >...
AAATTAATCAAAAAGCCAGTAATAGAACTATCTAGACACTCTCTCAGTTACCGTAGCTGTTTTGGCGTCAAATATTACCATAAACAAGATGTTGTTAATGTTCAGAGCTTTATGCTAGATAAAGAGAGTGCTCTTTAATTTAATTCATTCGCTTATAAGAGCTGCTTGGTTCGACAACAGAAAATCACACATGGTTCTAATTGTCCGCCCACAAGGTCCTTCAGGCGTTTCTTGAAATGGAGGGCTGGCCGGAGTTGTCCGACTTTTGCCTTTTGCGATGAAAGATCGTTGTCAGGCTGAGTAGAGATTTACTTCAATGGGAAGATAATAGGCTCAAGTGTACCCTAGACGGTTATTAAGTGAAAAATAGGGGTATATGGGAATGAATGTATAATTCTATGACACGTCCCGATATTCATATATTGATAGAGCCCTGTAAAATTCAAGCGTATGGATATATCAAGTTTTCTAATACCACTAGCTGCTCTGGCCAGTATTATCTGGGTTTGGCTAAATACGCTGGCATCAATAGCGATAAGGTGTGATAAAGATCTGGAGCCATTCCAAAGAGTTGCCCAGTTTATATTCGTTTGGGTTGTTCCATACGTGGGGGCCAGCATTGTGCTCCGTATTGTATATGAGCATTCGCCAAATACTATTCCCAGAAAATGGATTCCTTGGCCTTTCAAAAATTTAATTTATTGGCCTCTCATTAAGTCAAACCCGCTTAGAGATGATAGAGAGCCAGAAGATGGTAAAGTAAAAAACAATAGTGCGGGAACTGACTTTAGTTCCGATGGGGGTGGAGATTGAAATCCTTGTTGTGTTATGGGGTGGTATTAGTAGCCGCATACTCATTCTATTTGGGTTTGGTGCTTGTAGGCGCTGCTTTGTTACTCGTAGGCGGGCTTCTTTCAGGTGGCTTTCATTTAGGTCAATCTAGTATATCCATAACCACATTGATTTCGGCAGTATCATATGGTGTTCATAATGAATTTTCTAGCTTAATCATAGCCGTGTGTATTATTTCAGGTTTGCTAGCGCTAGCATCTCGTAGGTTTGGTTATTGGGAGTTTGGCTTCGATATATTTGAATAGGGTCTAGTGGTGGTTGGGGGGAGAATACCGTATAAACAATCAGCATTATTGTTTGCGTGTGAATACCCAGATATTGTCTTTGCTCATCTCTTTGTTGAATGCGTAGCCGTCTTCGTTAAATTCTTTGATTGTTTCAATATCATGGAGTTGATTTTGGATGATATAACGGCTCAGTTGGCCGCGTGCCTTTTTGGCGTAGACGCCTATCATCTTGTAGGCGCCATTTTTATAGTCTTTAAATTCAGGTGTGATGATCTCGCTGTTGACATTGTTTTTATTGACCGATTTGAAGTATTCGCTAGAGGCGAGATTGATCAGGTGGTTTGAGCCACTCTCGGCGAGTTGGTCATTAATGCCGTCGGTGATGATGTCGCCCCAAAATTTGTAGAGGTTTTTACCACGCTCGGTGTCGATCTTGCGCCCCATCTCGAGGCGGTAGGCCTGCATTAGATCGAGTGGGCGTAATAGGCCGTAGAGGCCGGAGAGGATACGCAGGTGGTTTTGGGCAAACTGGAAATCGGTCTCGGAGAAGGTTGCGGCATTTAGACCGCTGTATACGTCGCCCTTGAAGGCCAGTACCGCCTGTTTGGCATTGTCTGGCGTAAAGGGGGTATGCCATGCCTTGAAGCGGTCAAAGTTGAGCTCGGCGATCTTGGCGCTGACGGCCATGATTTCGATGATATCTAGAGTCGAATAGCGTATAGCACGGTTGATCAGTTTTTGGGCATGATCCAGGTAGACGGGCTGCGAATAGCTCTGGGTAGTGGCTTGGGTTTCGTAGTCTAGGGTTTTTGCGGGGGAGATGACTATCAGCATTTTGGGGGCTCAGACTATCGAAATTAGTGTTGAGGAAGATTATATAGCATCTTCCGATCTTGGCGGAGTCACCCCCTTTGTTAAAAAAACTGGAAGTTGTCTCAAAACTTGCACGTCGATTAAAATCAGGGAGTAGTGATAACTATTAGTGGTCAGGAACCATGAACTGTCGCGACTTAAATCTAATGGTGGTCGCTATTGGCCGACTGTCGCCGATTACAATGATATTTCACTGATCGGCTTACCATGCTTTCATTGATCAGGTTAAAGGTACAAATGTACCAAGTGCGCTCATCTACTGATTTCTAATCAAAGTAAGTTTAAAGCTGAAAGCGAACATCAAGACATTTATTGCTATGAGTCCAAGTCTGCACTGCCACCACTTATACCCCAAGATAGCTGCTCAGGTAATAAGCCAGTATTAGCGGATAAATAAAACCTACTAGTGCGACAAAAAAATGCACGGATGTTGTTGTAATGTTAACTTCACTAAAACGTTCTTTTGGATATTTTCCCAGTGTCATTAATTTTAGTGCAGGCCATCCCAAATACCACAATAATCGTTCACACATCAGTTCCCAGGTGAGCCAAATTATTGCTCTCACTATGCCCAAAATCACACGTGCAATGAGCTTAAAAGGTCCTTCTACTAATTCTTCCACAATTGCATCCTATAGACCTTCTTTCGAAAGAGAGAAATTCGTGCTTAATTGGAGGTCAGTCATCAGCATCTCTCCAGCTTGGTCCTTTTCCGAATAAAATGCCTCCAACAAAGAGAATAAAGAATATCCAGAAGATATAGGCTTGTGTCTTAATGAGTTCCCACCGTACTTGATCTGTATCGTCGATAGTTACTACAGGGTCTCCGTTGACCTCAAGCTGCCACAGTTCACTTACATTCCTATTTTTGAAAATGCCAGCTTGGATGCGTGTTCTGGTCTTGAGTCGTGAAAGTAATGATTTATCATAAGAAACTATATTTCTTGTCACGCCACCGTTTATAACTTCAAGCACGATATAGTGATCTTCATAGTTATCCGGGTCATCATCAATAGCCTCTCTAACCTTCGTCAGCGTACCGCTGACATTTTCGATCTGATACTCGGTTGGAATCTCATACATTAATTGATCCCAAGCAAACATGAAGAAAACAACTACGATAACAAGTTCAAATAGCTTCTTCATTTACACGCGATCAGTATTAATCAAGAATGACATGTGGCAAATATCGAGAAGAATCTTTCGTAATCACTGAATTATCTTCACGTACACTCATGCCACATGGGCGGTCTGCGACTACCCAGCTGCCAATTACGGTGTAACTATCACCGAACTTTGGCAGAGGTGCATAGCTTTGTAGAATGTAACCACTATCATCATAAGGGCCATCAACTCGCTCACAGACGTTCCCGTCGACAACTACGCTAATATTGCTGCCTTCGCGTGAAAAAATTGGTTTTTTCACCCAGCCAGAGTGTGTGGAGATGTTGCGTTGCTCATCTTCAAAGTATGAAGGGAGCAGGTTAGGGTGGTTAGGGTGTAATTCCCACAAAAGCGGCAAGATGCTCTTATTGGAGAGAATAGACTTCCATGCAGGCTCAATAAACCAGGTATCACTATTCGGAATGAATGAGCCATACTCTTCAGTCATTAGCCATTCCCAGGCATAGAGCTTGAAAAGTGAAGGAATGGTGTAACCCTCAAGGTCGGTGAATTGGCCGTCAGGGCTGACACCTATGTCGTCTATGTAGATGAATTTAGTTTTTAGCCCCGCTTGAACAGCGCAATCCTCCATGTACTGCACTGTTCCCCTGTCTTCATCCGTATCTTTGCAGCAAGCAAAGTATAAAGGCTGAGGTGGATTGATCTGAGCAAAGGCTTCGATCATATGTTCCTGAATTGAATTGTACTGATCACAGTTGGCCGGGAGCAGACCACGCTCAATACATTGTTCAAGCCAGACCCATTGGAAAAAAGCGCTTTCATAAAGTGAGGTCGGTGTATCAGCGTTGTATTCAAGAAACTTCGCAGGTCCCTTGCCATTGTATGAAAAATCCATCCTGCCATAGAGGTGTTTGTCTCTACGATTCCAGCTGTCTCGGATATGATCCCAATGTAATTCAGGGATTCGCAAACGCTTTAGCATAACTTCATCAGAAACAGCGCGATCGACCAGATCCATACACATTTGATGAATCTCCTCAGTAGGATCTTCAATATCTTTCTCTACTTGATTCAAGGTAAATCGATAGTAGGCGGATTCATCCCAATAAAGGTCGCCATCAATTGTGTGAAACTTGAACCCCAGCATGTTTGCCAGATTTTTCCAGTCCTGCCGTTCACGTGTTGTGATGCGTTGCATAATTCCCCCGTTTAACTAACCGCCGAAGCTTCGGCCACCACTGCCCCAGCTGCCACGAGCGGAAGCTTGCGAGCCAAATCCACCTCTAGAAACGGTTGTAGACTTGATTGAAGGTGATTTCGTTCTGGATGTTGATGTTGAAATTCTTCCAGTTTGGCCTGATTGCCCGACCTTTTGGTTGTCCCCTGTACGGTAGTGACCATAATCGTCACGGGATGTATATATCGGTTGAGAGATGCCTCCACTGCCGCCGTAATAGTTTTCTTCCCGTTGATGTGAGCGTGGGATAGGAAGCATGTACGCCGACGGGATTGGGGTGTAAATGGCCCCTCGATCAACGCAACGGTTTCGCCCAAAGTCTGATTCGCAGTCAGATAAGTACTTATATTTGGGTGACGTTTTATGCCGCTCACTGACGGCCTTTTTAAACTCTATTTCGCATTGATCCATTGAGTAATAACGGTCGCTGGCACACTCATCCAGTGTTTTATAGACCAGCATATCAACTGGCTTATCACTACATGCTGTGAGTGCCAAGGGGCTTAGCCCCATAATAGTTAGCTTTATTTTTTTCGAACGTTTCATAACACTATCCTTCCTCAATATGTGAGGCTGGCGGCATTAAGAATTCCTGCACCAAGCGATGCCGCGGCAAGCCAAGTGCCCGCGGCCATTTCATTATTTGAAAGGCGTTCGGATATTCGTGGCATAAACATGCGTACAGAAAAGAAGGTGGCCAATTGAACGATTAATGCGACAACACCCCATAGCCAGCAATCTACGATATTAACGGAGTTTGAAATTGCACTTGCAAGAGCAATCACAAAACCAAGTAAGCTACCGCTAAATGCAAGCGCTGCCGCAGGCACGTTTTCCTTGATCAGAGCCCACTCTTTATGCGGAGTAAGCTTGCTGTAAATTACCGCATAGAGAAATGTTAGCAATATGGCCGATAAAAAATAACCAAAGAACTGGGGCAAGCCTGAAAGATAGATTGATATTGATTCCATTATTATTGTTTTCCTTCCGATTATGTGACAACTATGTCTTGTGGGCTCAGATCAACACCTAGACTAAATACGATATGGGCATCGTTAAGGGTGTGCTCTGCTGAAATTAATAGATATTCGTAGCGCTCAGTGTCTTTAATCTGGCGCTCATACAGCATTGAAAGATGTACCACTGTATAGGGATCTTCGTTCTCGACTAAATTGGTAACAATCTCTTCGAACTCAACAGGGAGTACTGACCCATCACTCTGGCTCATCCAGACACGTTTGTATTCAGTATCAAGGAAACTGAATGTTGGATCGCCAATTTTGCTATCTTTGCCTGTCCATGACTCCCATTCTGTCTGGTTAGCTGGGGTCAGTGTGTCTTCAAATGCGAAGAGCTTGATGTCGTCCACATGCTGCTCATCAAACCCGCCTGTTGAGTTGATTTGGATAAAAGCATCATCGGACGTGTAATAGCGGTTAAGGTAGGAGCCACTACCTAAGTTAATCTTGCCGTGCGCTTCAATGATCTGTGTCTTAGCTGGCAACTCAAAATTAAGTTTTTCGCTCAGCATTGTAAAAGGGAGTGGGTCGATATCGAGAGCACCCTTTAACCTCAAATTATACGGAGAAGGTAAATCAGAGAATTTATCTTCTTTTTCTTGGCTATCTTTTTTACCAAACCATTTTCCAAACATACATCTCTCCTAGGCGCTTTGAGCTAAGCTGTCCCAGTTAATTTCACCAGCGTGTATACGCTCGGGAGCCATAAAGTAGATAAAGTTCCCACCCTTAATTAGCGCTTTGTTGGTGGGATTTAGCTCAAGGTCGTCCCCGATTTGTGTTTGCGCGATTCCAAAGGTTGTGGCGTTGTGTTTTTCCTTAAGCGCGTAGAATAGCTCGCCATAATTGCAGCCCTGGAAGGCATCAGGCACCTGAATACAAAATTGTGTTGGCCCAAACAGTGTAGAAAGCAATTGGTTCTGAATTCTAGATGAGCCGGGATCTTGAGCTGATCTGACAATTAGCTCGAGCGAGATGCTTGACGTGCATTCTGCATTCGGGCAGTGCGCCTTTAACAGGTCGGCGACTTCCGCAGATTCAAAATGTGCCACGATGTGCGCGTCAGTTTTAGATGCACTTACCGCCAGGGCTGTAGCTAGGGTTTGCTCGTCCGTTTCACCGTAGACAATAATCCGGCTGGCGTTCTTAACACCTGATCGATTGAGAAGTTCGGACGAGGTTAATGTTTCGCCTCGAACGAAATGGGTATCATCAGGTAGTGGGCTTTCGTCCTCCTTATCGGAGCACAGTACGATTTCATTTTCATCGCGTCGTTTATCTCCAAGAATCTGTTCGACAATGACCCGGGTACGATCGTCATGCCACCCCATGATCACAACGTGGCCTGAAAGCTCAGAGTAATCTCCACGACCTTGCATACGTTTTCTCCACAAAGATATTAGGAATTGAGTGACTTTACCGATGACGGCAGCGAAAAGAGAAATTCCGCCAGTCATTATCCAGAAACTGACCACAGCTCGGCCAAATGCTGTGACAGGGGAATAATCGCCATAACCGACAGTTGTCGCTGTCACCATGTAGAAATACCAGAAGACATCAATAGCAGCGATATTGTGCTCGCCGGCGAGCCACACCAATGCCCACGAGGTGCTGAAATGAGCACCCACCAATATGGTGAGTGCCATCCAATTTAGGTTTAACAGCAGGCAATTAAAGCGTTGAAACAGCCTAAGCAATACAGGCATTATGACGACCCCCAGTCGCTATTTAGCCTTGCTTCGACTTTAGTCGAGCTAAAATATCGTCTCCGCTCACGCCTGATGAGCTAATGCCCGCTGCCTTGAGTTTTGCATCTAGCGATCCTTCGCCAACATCATCGGCTAATTCACTGGCGGCTTCCATACGAGCAGAACGTTCATCTTGTTGCTCTTTTATTCGATCAAGCGAGTCCAGGGCGGTACGCATTTTTGAATTAGCGCCACTATGACGATGTGACACAGCAGCCTGGGCCTTCTGAACACTTTCTGTCGCCTTAACGATATCCACCTGTTGCTTAAGGCGTTTAAGATTACCTTCAGAGTGGGTGATCGCTTTTCGTAAATTGGACACACTGTTAGCGAACCCCGTTGCCAGTTCTTGCTCGCTAATCATTTGTTGTTCAAATTCAGCAATCTTGCCAGCGACTTCCTGGGCCAAGGCTTCATCGCTTTTTCCTAACGCCTGTAGGGCGTAGCCTTCATACTCCTTGATTTTTGCTTGAAGGCCATTAACCTTGTTCTGACTCAATTTCTGTTTGGCCATCATATCTGCGAGGGCATCCTTAGAGCGTTTCAGCTCTGCATCGGCATCGCGGATTTCTTGATCCAGGATGCGTAAGGCCTGATTATCAGCAATGGTCTCACCAACCTCATTTACGCCACCACGAATTGCAGTTACCACTTTCTTCCAGATACTCATTTATTTATCCCTCTGTTGTTAGCGCGCTACCAACCAAATATTCACCATAGGCATCCGTCGCCTTGATGACATTGTCTGCCAATGTGTCTATTTCGAAGACCACATTGGACAGAATCGATATGGCTGACAGTGCGCCAAACATGATGTAGTAGGAGTCACCATCAGCTAACGTATCCAGACTGATAGTTGAGAGAGGGAATACTTTGTGAGTACGAAGCACTTCTTCATTGAATTTGGCTGAATCCTTAATATCAGAAACTGGCCACATTACAGACTCAGCAATAATCTGCTCACCGGCAACGGTGACATAAACAGGGAGATCACCATATTCATGCATGGTGGCGAGGATGGTTGGCTCTGCCCCTTCAACAAGCTCAATTGATGCTTCCCCTGACTGGAAAAGTCCTTCATTTACTAATGCCTCAAAGAGACTGGCAGTAGTCCATAGAGTAGGTTTTGTCATTGTTGTCGTGCCTCCATTGGTTGACCCTTGTGTTATTAATTCTTGCGACACCGGCTGGCGAAGCTGCTTTTCAATATTTGAAAGTAAACGCGCATGCCCGGGAAGAATCCAAACCTCTTTCTTAACAAGTCCCTGTTCTCGCAGGCGCTGGCGGTGCATACGCTGATAGTGTGCTGATGATTTTTTCTGATTCATGGGTTATTTATAATCTTACATGTAAGTAATGTCAAGAATTACATGTAAGATAGATATTTAGTCATTAGGCTGATTGAGCAACACACAACCTACTAAATCAACAAGATATATCGTGCTTAAAATAAATTAATGTATTTTCGTGGTGGCTAGTTTTATCGGTACAGTAAAATAACACAGAATATATGGGAAATTGGACCTCAATCAGCTCCTGAGGGAATTCTTAATGGGGTGTTAGGGTAATCGACTATGAAAAAATTATTTAGCGAAGGATTAAAGTCTGCTTCCTCATTTGCTGATAAAGCGATTGGCGAGGTTTATCAAAAATTTTCTTTGGTTAAGGAAATGGTTAACGGTATTCCATTTTTTGTATCTGCTGAGAAAACAGATAAATATGGAAAAGAGCTGTATGACGAACGTCATTACTTTGTTATTCCATTCATGATGAATGATGCTCATATTGCTCTTCATTCAATGAGGTGTCTACCAAGCGGTGTGCCTGAAATAAATTCACTTCCCAAGCGGAGAATATTTCACTTTCCAAATAAACACTCCGAAGCACTGGTTCAGAAAGTGTTGCTTGACGGTGCAAAGGGCATAGTTGAACAAGATCACTGTTTAAATGAGAACACATTAGTTAGCCTCGCCAATGATATTGACGCGCTGGATAAGAAACTTACATACGGCATGCTATTTGTTGGTGGCATGGCTGCTTTGGTTAATCCTGTGGTTGGCGTTGGTATAGCAGCAAAGGCACTTACACCAGGAGTAACTGGTTTACTGAGTAAATACGGATTACGCCCAGTTGGTGAAAAATTAAGTAAATCACAATTAGAGCGTAAGATAAGAGATGCAGAGTCTAATGTCCTAAAAGAATTTGAGTCAGCTTCTACTGTTCAACTCATAAACCCAATATTACAAGAGCTGGAATTAGCTTTAAACACTATTGAATCCGAACATGACCCCCTCATAGATTTTGATTTGAGCAAAGGTACTATCAATGAACTGGATGGCGAGCGATGGAGAGACCTGACAGAAACGGCGATTTATCATGTGTATAAAGATATAATCGATACACCGAATATGCATGCTGAAGCTTGCTTGGGTCCAGAGGACATTAGGTGGCTAAAAGTGATTTTTGGGGAAGACAGGTCTGAAAATATTTAACGAGATAGCAGGGAAAGTTTGACCCACTAAATTGGGCTCCAGGTTTATTGTGCTTGGTTTTGCTTCCATGGACGAAAAATGTCCGCAATTGAATTTGAAAAAGAGCCATATACGATTGAGTTCTCTCTATATTTGTAGTGATAGTAGATTTCTATAATTGGCAGCTCTTGGCCGTTAGCGCCTGTTTGAACAAGGCGCTAATGGCATTTATCATTACACGTCAGTCTGCTCAGCCATCTCCAGAGCATCATCAACCTCAATGCCCAAGTATCTGACTGTGCTTTCCAGTTTGGTATGCCCTAATAGCAACTGCACGGCTCGCAGATTCTTTGTTCGTTTGTAAATCAGTGATGCCTTTGATCTTCGAAGTGAGTGGGCTCCATACTCTGTCGGATCAAGGCCAATCACCGCAACCCATGATTCGACAATCCGAGCATACTGCCTGGTAGAAAGATGGGGCGAAGATTTAAACTGACTTTTGAATAGGTAATCATTGTTAGTGAGTTTAGCAAAGTCAATCCACTTAGAAACTGCATCCCGAGTTTGTTCTGTTATTTCGAATTGAACGGGCTGGCGTGTCTTTTGCTGCATGACCATCGCTCTTTTGGCAATAGCACTTCCATGGGCAATATCTCTGATCTTGAGTTTGACTAGATCGAACATTGCCAAGTCGCGAATACGATTCGCAATTTGCAGGCGGATGCGGATTTCCCAGATTTCCTTCAGTTTCAAGGGTGGCTTCTGCCCAACTAGTTTGCATTTATTCCAAGGGGTGTGGGTCTGTGGGGTATGGGTAAGTAGATACATGGTGATTCCTCCATTTGTTGGTAGGAATCAAAGTATGGCCTGTGAAACGTGAAAAATAGGCGCTTGCGTGCCCATTACGGTCATTTATGAATTCTCAGTAGTTGCTAGGAAACAACCTGAAGCAGACATTTTCATGGATGGCTCTCTTTATAGCCATTGATACTAATTGTTTGATCGAAATAAATAGTTTGAATGGCTCAGCCTTGCAATCAAGAGACATTCGCCGCAGATTAGGGCAACGCCCATAACCTTAACAGATGTTGAATTGCGTAGAGCTGACAGCCAAGCGATAGAATCGCCACAACAGCGTTTTCGGCGTCGGTCAAGGCATCCTCATCAATTTTCCTGAAATTTAATTGTTTATTGTTTTCATGCAATGATTTTTGCCCCTTTAACCAAGCCCTGTTTACAAACATTAATCATCGCTTCGATGCTGGACATGCGTGTGTAGTTTGGCCGGACGATGAAGGCAACCTTTCGATGCGGGCCTGGTTCATTGACATGCACGGCTGTTAGCGTTTTATTT
>Ga0316207_10005201_pt1 | contig 10906 bp, 24 predicted proteins | sample 6weekpyrite_MG_FD_204943 | JGI IMG/M metagenome (GOLD analysis project Ga0316207, IMG submission 204943) | Microbial mat bacterial communities from mineral coupon in-situ incubated in ocean water Damariscotta River, Maine, United States -... | ecosystem: Environmental > Aquatic > Marine >...
CTTTATGCCTAAGCCTGAGCACCGCATATAGAAAAGACACTGATACTGATTGCTCTGGGTTCTTTCTATAGAGAAAAGGTAAGTGTTCAGCATTAGAAAACAACTTCTGAGTTTAATTAATGGATGTTTCTAACACTGGAGATATATTTAACATAATATACATTATGCGCACCTAAAACGCCGTGTACGCCGCCGTGAAAGTTGGCTCAATGGTGTAATTCAAACGAGTTATAGATATTTCGATATTTCTCAACTTAAATTAAGCCTATCAGCAAATGACCATATTCAAATGATGTAACCAAAAACAATAATAAAAACCAAGGAAATAGCGCATGAATTTTTTTAAAAAAAGTTTACTCACACGCCATAACACCGGCATTGAGTACCGGTCATTTGATGATTTTTTAAATCAAATTAATATTAAACGGGATGAATTGGCCACCATTTGCAGCATTTCAACGCGCACGGTTCGCCGCTATTGCAACGAGAACAATGCACCGGATTGGATTTATTTAGTGGCATTTTGTGCTGCAGGCTATCTACTGTCACCGGCCTGGGTGGGCTGGCGTGTTCACAATGAAGGGATTGTTCATTATGCGGCACCCAGTTGTAATCACGATTCCATTAAACCGAATATGTTAATGGATATGACCTTGTATCATGGCTATAAGCGAACGCTGGAATTGAAGTGTGATGATTTAACACGGGAGAATACCCAATTAAGGGCAAAGCTTGCGATAGTGGATTATAAGCGCCTGGTGCCGGCCAATGTAAAACCCATTAATCAATCTGTTAGCTATGAACAGATTAGCAAACAAATAACAGGGGGAAAACATGCTTAAATTTTATTTGTCCCTGGTGTTTGAATTGGGCCTTGAATGGCTGCACCAGGTATTGATTACCATATTTTAAAATACATAGATATGCGTGTGCTTAGTACACGCATATTTTATTTAACCCCGTTTATTAACTCCAGGTGAAACACCCGCTTATCAAAACGCCAGGCCAGATACACCAGGACTATGGTTGATACATCACCACCTGCGGCCAGGTATGAGAATATTTCCATTATTGTTTATCCTGGTTAAACTTCTTTTTCAGGTAATAGCCAGCCCCAAATGTAAACAAGGCGGCCACCCCTGCGAGCGCCACCTCTTTTCCTAAGTCTTTTGCCGACACACTAAAAAAGCCTTTTATAAAATTTTTCATTTTGGCAAAATCCCTACACTGTCCAATGCACCCCAAAAACTAAACAGGCCATTTTTAACGACTTGCGGGGTATTTCTATAAATAATATTTTTCTCGCTGGCAGGGTTGACGGTTTCCGTTACCACTTGCGTTAATTCCTGTTTAGCACGATAAGCGATATAGATAACCCCTATAGCACCGGCGAGCATGGCCGTTTTTTTTATACTCGGCATTATTTTTTCGCTTTGGTGCGTTTACGTTTTTTATTTGTTTTGATTACACCTTTTTTTTTGCTCAAGCTGTAGCCTTTTTTAATTTGCCCATTCGCTTTTCTGCCTTTACATACTGCCATGCCCTACCCCTTGCTTGTAAGCATTATTTGCCTTTGGTTGCCGCGCCCAATACGCCCGACAAAGTAAGGCCGGTTGTCACTACCTGCATCATTAATTCTGGTGGCATGGCTGCACTCGCGCCGCCTGTTATAATCATAATTAGACCACGCCAGGTTGACGGCTCTTTTAAACGCTCTGTAAACCAATTCATATTATAATTCCTTATGCTAAAAAGAGTTGTTGTTCATGTACTCGGCGATTTGCCAGCCCCTGCTGAATTTTGCCGCCTGCTTTATTCCAGCGCGGCAACTCATTAAGTGCACCAACATAATCGCCAATATTGAGTTTTCGTAGTAGCGTGGACTTTTTAAAGGCACCCGCGCCCACGTTATAGACGAAGCTCACCAAGGCATCATATTGCCCCTGGGTTAAATCCACTGTTACCAGTTCATTCACGGCTCGCTCTGCAATGCCAATGTCTTGTCTTAGCAGTTTTTCTGCGGTTGCTTCGTTGATGGTTTCAAAGTTTTCGCCTGGCTTTATTAAATGCCCATAACCAATCGTCCATAATCCCGCGACATCTTGATACTTATCCGCGCTATAGCCTTCAAACTGTTTTAGCGAATCAATACCCGCTTGTGATATTTGCATTTTATTTTTCATATATAAAAAAAAACCCGCTCCCAGTAATGAAAAGGTAATTAATATTTTTGTCATTATTATTTACAATAAATTTTCATGTATTTTAAAATTATTATAAAACGCCCACTCACCCCACAACGATCTCATGTAAGCCTCTATTGTTTCTATAGGCGGTGCATTTCCTGCGCTCCACTTCATTATAAATACATCTCCACGTTCAGAAAAATTAGACATTGCTAAATCATTTATTACAACATCACCCATCAGCACATCATCGTGCGTTGTTTCCGTTGAAACAATTGAATCAAACTCGCACAAATAAGGCGAATTTAAATCCGCAATGCTTAATGCCGTTCTTATGCGCTTATTTTCACGATCAAAATAAAAAATAGATGCCCGATGCTCAAAACCCATACTGTATGCAACTGTCATATTTTCACCGCTAGGATCACCCAACAAACCAACATGCGCGGAGCAATGCAACTGCTTATTATTTCCAGATGGGTAAGTATTTGCACTTGACAAATCACTGGTTAATTTCCAGCCTGATTGTGATGGAATACCCGCCATAAAAATCAATACATGATCACCTTGATTAACTGTAAAACTTGAGCCTTTTAGCCACGTAAGATTGTAAGACAAATCAACACTCTGACGTGGATTTTCAGTATTTAGAGCTTTTCCACTATAATAAAAAAAAGCCGCATCATAAAAAAGTGACAGGTCAGCTAAATTTTTTTTTCCGAAAAATCAAAAAGTGCTGCAACCTCTGTATTCACTGCATTACCCGATATTACTAACGCCTGATTCGGCGACAATTTAATTGGGCTATTATTGTATGTAACTTCTGTTGGCTCGCCAGTGCTAGAGGACAAAATATTATTGTTATTTAACCCAACACCCTGAATAGTCGCTGAAAACCCATCGCGTCCGACTTGTGTGTATGAACTTGGCGGCGCTTTCAGGTCTTTATTGGTGGCATATTTTCTTAGCAAACCGATATAGGCCGCTTCTCCATCAGTGGCAAAATCATCTATCAGCCTAAAACTTGCATCACCACCGATAGACCATAATTTAATGCGATTTATAAACACATTATTGATAGAGCCTAATAAATTCACCAGACAAACAGAAGAAAATGCAGCGGGTGCCGCCTGCGCATTATCACCCGCAAAAAACTGCATTCCATCTTCTGTTAAATTTGCATCTCTAACCAGTGCGTTTACATCCCCTACTAGCTCGTTTTTTTGGTAATATGTATTACCTATTTTTAAATCAATGACCAAATCGTTTGCGGTATCATTATAAAAAACCCAATTCGATACTAAATCCGGTAGCCCCGCGATACTTGCGCCTTTGTCCAATTCATCTTCGAACTGCTCACCAGCTACTGAGTATTGGATTCTGAATTCTGCACCTGGTACATTGAGATTTTTTACAAACAAATACCGCGCACTAAAACCGGCACGGGTAAAGCTATTTGCTTTTATAAATACTTTTTGTTTTGCCATTACTTAGCACCTTTAAAAATTAAAACTAAACCAATTCCGGCTATTGATATTGCTCCCCATTTCACCAGTGCTTGAAAATTTTGGCTGTCATTTTCAACGCCTGGGTTCTTTAATGTTCTAACAAAATTATAGGAATCCCGCGCATTATTTTGCGCCAATGACAACGCATCTTTATTGGTTTTCAAGGTGTTATCGCTGAATATTTTAGCTAAATTAAACGCCCCGCCGACTGTATCACCTATTACTTTATATGAATTACTGGCCGACTCACTTGAGAATTTATAGGCGTCTTTTGCATTATTTTCTGCAAACGATAAATTGTCTTTGTTTGTTTTTGTTAAATTATCATTTATGGATTTCGATAAGCTAAATGCCCCATCTACTGACTTGTTTCCAAACTCAAATGCACGGGCGCTTTTTTCTGAATCAAATTTCAATGCACTAGTCGTAAAATTAAAAGCTTTTTCAGTGTTTAAAACCGAGGATTCCAGGGCTTTATTCACCGCGCCGTTATCAGTAACAGTGGTATTGGTTACACGGTTTAGTGTATTACCACTGCCCACATCGCCAGCAAAATTAATTTCGCCGCTTTGATTTTTGGTCGAACTATCAATATTATTTACCGTGCTAGTTCTTTGTTTTGACCCGCCGCTCATGTTTATACCTTTAAGCTGTAGATGGTTTCCATATTGTTTTTTTCTGCAATATGAAACCCTAAATTATTGACTAGCCACCGCCCAATGCCCGGCCTCTTACTGTGAACTCGAATCATTTTTATGTTGGTTTTTTTGGCTTTTTCAATAATGTATTTTGAAAATTCAAGATAATTTTCGCCTTGATAACAACACCCCACTAACACCAACTCACCCGTTTTAATGAGTGTTTCAATTCTTAAAATGGCCCATGAATTGAGGCCGATTTTATAGAGTTGAGCGATACCGTTATTGACTTCGTTTATGTATTGCGCCTGACTTCCATCAAGCGCAATAGATAAACCGGCGGACGCTTCCTTGCTCCACTGATGAACCTGGACTACTTGCGTTTTAAAATCCACGCCGCACCGACTAAAACACCGCCAATAATGACCAGGTTCAATGGATTACTGGCAACACTTTGTACCGCGCTTGGCTTTGCAAATGGATTGAAACCACCCGAACCACCCGACACCATATTCCCAAAGGATATAGCGCCGCCCTGGTAATCACCAAGCGAGCCACCTGTGCCTGAATTCCCTTTAATAGCGCCGGTTGCTAATGATGGGCCAGCCATTTATAAAACCTTCTTATAAATAACACCGGCTAACAATAGACCACCGACTGCAAATACTGCATTTCGACCACCTGGAAATTTATCCATAAATCCGGTTATTGATGGTGTTGCATTTTTTTCGCTGGCCTGTTGAGCCAGGGCATTATTATCAAGCGGCACTTGATCCTGTTTAATGGTCTGCACTACACGCGGATTGCGTATTTTTTCCAATTCCCGCACTTTTGCAAACTCTAATAAATCGCTTATAGTTGACATAATAAACCCCTGCTAAGCGCCGCTTAAGCTGTCGATGTATTCCGTAATTAGCTCGATTTGACCCGTGCCCACTGAACCGACCTCGACGTGTGCGCGTACATCCTGTACCGGCTTTTCTGGCTGGCCGTTCACAGCGGCATAGGTCTGCACCTCGAATGACTCCGAAAGGTAGCCTTTCATAGTGAAATCCACATGCGTATAACCGGCGGCTTGTGGCACTCGGTCATAAGCCTTTAAAAACTCGTTTAGGTCTAATTTTGTAGAATCAATTTCTTCTACACGATCACGCACCAGGCGAACGCTATCTACATCGGCCTTGCCAAAATGAAGGGCCGCTATCATGCCGAAGCGTGGAATGTTATCTATCACCAACTCGCCGATTGCCGTAACCGGCACAGGATGGCGCACAATCTTAGTGATTAATGCCATCGACTGATTAATGCTGGTATCTGCACGGGCCGTAATAGCAAACGGCCCAACTGCTGCGGCATCCACATCAAACAAGATCACCAGCTTTTTAATGTCCGCCGTACCCCATGATGTTAAACGGCGTTCACTGCGCGTTAGCTCTGGACGTTCTGCCCAGATGGTCTTGTAATTACCTGACTGTGGTCTGCCGTAAAAGTCATTGATCGCTTTTAGTTCAACCAGGTCTTTAAATGTTTGGAAGGTTTTTCCATCGGCTTGCACACGAATGTTTTTTACCTGGGCATCGGTTGCGCCAGTGATAAGCATCTGCACACTGTTAATGGATTCACCCACTGGAATGACAATAGAGGCACCGACTGCACCGACTGATGCATTGTTAATGTTTGGTAAATTCACAAATGACATTATTTTGCCCCCGCTGCTTTTGCGACTGTCTTAATAGGCTTAATGCCTGTTTTCATTAAACCGAATAACAGCAAACTAGCTGCCATCGTGCCGACCACCACACTGACTACTGTGGTTTTGTCGATATTATTTTTTAGGTCTTGAATCATTTTTTTATACCTGTATCTGAATTCGTTTATTGCTTATGTCTGCTAAAAAGCTTTATTCACAGGCACAAAAAAAGGAAGCGCGAAGGCTCCCTTTTTTGGGTGTTTGGCCTATAGGCCAAAATTAGTTTTATAACGGTGGTTTTTTGTATTTTACATCGTACTTCACTGCGGGCTTTCCAGGCAATTTTAACCAGAAAGTCAGTGGTTCTAGCTCAGTATCGTATAATAATTCTGGCTTAATCAACAACAAATCGGCCATTGTTTGCGCATCGGATTTACTTCCCTGGGCACCGATGACTTTTGTCATGCAATTTTTAAATGCCGTTTTAGGTATCTCGGCCGCACTGGTAGCAGAACACAAAACAACGATATTAAACTTTCTGGTTTCACGTAATATATCGCCAAAATTACTGGTATCTTTACCTATAGCACTTGAAACGCTGGCTAGTTCATCAACGACAAATACATTTTGCTTATCTGCATTTAGCCACTCTTCAGACAAAACCAATTCACAGAGTTTTTCAAATGCTTCAGGTGTTTTAATGCCATTGTAAGCAATTCGATATCCGCCTTTTCTTTTTTCCGCCGCTCTCAACGCCTTAATAAGTGAAGGTATATTATTGTAGTGTTCTGCTTTAAAACTTTGGTGGGTATCCCACAACAACGCCCTTACATTTTTCCCTTTCAATACCTGATTTTGCGCCATGGCTTGCGTTTTACCCGAACCTGAAACACCGCAATAAATAGCATGAAGATTGGGCAACGATTCATTTGCTTTATTTTTCATTTTCATTATCACCTTTATTTTTTTTCTCTTCTTTTTCTAATGCTTTTTTATGCTCTTGAACCTGAATATAAACAGACACACCGGCCATCCCAAAAAACCGAGCTGCTGCTATCTCTTCTTTCCAACGCTTATACCATTCAGGCGCATCAGGTGTATCGTATTTTTTTAAAACATCGGCAATTTTTATGGCACCTGTATCAAAGAATAATTGCGCCTCCTTTTCATCTTTCCCAAACCCCACATAAGGCCATAGTTTTTCAATGCCACCACAAAACATGCCCATAAGGTTGTAGCCCTGGGTTAATGCTTCTTTATATTTTTTATCATCCTCTTCAGTTTGTTGTTTAGTGATGATTTCACCTTGAACCGATTCAGATTCTTTTTGCTCTGCTTCAAGTTCATTATCAATATCTTCTAATGATTTGCTTTTCATTTTGGCTTTACCCCTAATACAACACCGACACCCACAAACACCACACCCAGACCTAATGCAATCCAGCCTTTTTTACTTTTTTTAGTTTCTTCAGGTGCGAGTACTTCATTTTCTTCCACTTCAACGGCTTCTGTCTCCAGCTCTTCATGCGATTCAGCTTCCTCATTTTGTGTTGATAAATGCTCGAAGCCTTCTCGAAAAATGGCATTTTCGTGGATGTATTTTTGGAGTAACTCGCCTGCTGACTGGTTGGCCTTACATTCTGGGCAACGTGTATATAATTCATCTTTTCGAGTGCCTGACTGAATTTGGTGTACCGTGGTTGTTTCAGTACAATCAGGATCACGGCATAACACCGTGCCAATAACTGGATTACCACCTTTAGTTTTTGCCATTACGTTCACCTATCAAATCATCGAGTAAATCCGCCATGTCTAACATCAGTTCAAAACATTCAGCCTGTAGTTGGTTGCCTGCTTTAACGTCAGGGTGAAACTTGACACTGAAGGGGATTTTTTTCTTCAGTTCCTGGGCTCTTTTTTGTAAATTTTCGACTTGCTCGATATGTGAAGTCATGTAGCGGATTCCCCCGGGTAGTTATTGTGATTATTTGCCCTTTTTTGGTGATTTAAAAATGTGGAGTTATTCTCCTTTATCAAGAAAATAGAGGAACCCCGATTCACCGCCACAGAGTAGCGATTATCCTGCGTGTCATAACCTACAGTGCCAATCCACTGGATTAGTGACATGTCCAGGCGCTCATGATCGTCATCGACCCTGAAGAGCGCTCCGTACGATCTAGTACGCCTATAGGCATGGTGGGCCTGCCACCATTCCACAAACCGCATCGCAGGCCAGTCAACCATGCCTATAGATACCCGTTGCACGCCGTCCACGGTCTTTGTCTTGCCACCATCGCCCGTGAGGTGCTTAACGGAGTACTTCAGCAGCTCCTGAAACGCTGAGAGCAGCACAGAGCGTCTGTCAGTATCCCTACCTCTGGCTTTAGCCAAGTTCGTCATGTCCTGGGCAGACTGAAAGCGAATACCAGCACCCCATTCACGCTGTACGGTTTCCCAATCAAAGTGGCCGTCAATTAAAAACATGACGTTTAGGTGAACATTCCAGGAGTACTCGCCGGTGATCTCGCCGGTGTCGTTGTCGTACACCTGGCTAAGTGGATCTTCCAATGTAACCAGGCAACCTTTTACTGCTTCACAGGATTTGTGCTTTAGCATGGCCGCAAAGCGTTTATAGATATCGCGAATGGCAACGTGTAGTTCACCAGGTGCAGGATTTTTTATTGTGAATACGCCATATTGGAAAGTACGGCGACGATTACCGTCTAACCATTTTTCAACCGCGGGCATGTAGCGTTTAGATAATCGTTGCTGTTCGGACTTTGCCTCATCCGGGCATAATTTATTTAGGCCGCATTTATATTGCCACTGGAATATTTTCTTGCCTTCAGGGTGAACACCGACAATTCCCTTAAGGCGACATGAATCTAATTTATCGGCTATCTCATTCGCGTTGTGAATGATTCCCAGGGGCGCAACCTTGCCACGGATATAAGCCGCTATTTGTCGTTCTATCTTTCGACGTTTATCAGAACTTAGCGCCCACTCTTCTACGTTTTTATTTATCGCGTCATAGAGTTCTACAGCTTCTGGGTTGTCAAACTCAAGGTTGATATCTTCAACTTGTAAATCTTCATATTGGCGCTGCCTGTCCAGTTCCCGCATTAAATACTCAGGCATGTCCAGTATGCTATCGACACCAAACGAATACGGGTGATCTTCTTTATAATCCCGAAGGGGGTCTATAGGCTGGTTAAATAAATCAGTGGATTGATTCATGGCTTAGTGGTTATTTTCCCACCTGGTTGCAAATATTTTTTGCAACCTTTAACAGTGCACTTGCACACACCACCAAAATAAGACCATTTATGAACGTGAGATTTTTTCTTTTTCTTTATTACTTTTCTTTTCTTATTAACGGCCATATCAAAGCCACATAAACAATTCGAGAATGGCACCAATGACAATGCAAATAAAAATAGCGGCCATTGAATTAATGAAGTACGGCTCAGTGAATAATTTCATTAAGTAATCCTTCTCAACTTAAAAACCATCACCTGACAGTCACAAACTTTTTTATATTCGTTAATTAAATAATCGACTTCTTGTTGAGTGACGCAGAAATGTGACGAGCTAGAAATGGTGTCCGGCTTAAATGAAATACGAAGTAAAAAATTCATGAGGGTTCTCCACACAAAATATCAATTAAAAAATCAACATCTTCATAAAGCTCTGAAGATGCATTCAACAAACTTCTAAGCAGTAGTAACAATTTAAACCCCATCAGATTATTCAAATGATCGGGCGGCGTATTAGCCATTTTCCAGGCACGTTCAATCCAATATCCGTATCTGTCAGATAAAATCTGGGCTGGTACTAATTCGATATTTTCAAAATTCATTAGAGCTCCCCTACTGGTGATGTAGAAACCAAAAAAGCCCAACCAAATTGGCAGGGCTTTTTTATTAACGACTTTTATTCGTCGTCTTTGTTGTCTTCGAGTTGCGGCGTTAATGGTTTAACCAATTGCAAAGCATCAGTCACAAGATTGACTCGCTCAGATGAAACAGCTTTACTCATTTCAACGGCTACACCTAGCTTATGTACTGCCAACGCAATTGCCTCGATAGGCTCCATTGATTGATTAACTAAATCACCTGATGTTTTTGTTTCTTTCTGGTCTTGAGAATCAGACACGTCATTTATCCCCTGGTAATGATTAGCCAATGGGACAAGTAAGTCGGTGGCCTATAGACCGGAGCTTATGATCCGACTTACCTGTAGGCCGCCTCCCCATCACCATGGGCAGAAGCCGAGATTGGCTTCATGGGGAAATACTAGACCAGACACCTTGGACGTGTCCAGAGGCTCTGACACTTCAAAGGCGCTGGACGTAGTGCTATATTGAACACATATAACCATCACCATGGAAAAACGATCATGAACGACTTTTCAGATGTAAGCGTAATTCTTGACGAACTGAAAAAGCGCCATAACCTGCCATCAGATTACAAACTTGCAAAATTCTTAGGGATTTCCAGAACAAGGCTCAGTAATTACCGTTGCGGTATAAATACTATCGACGACGATCTCGCTGCGAGAATAGATAAGTTGTTAGAACTACCAGAGGGCGTTATCGCATTAGAGATGCACGCCAAGCGGTCAAAATGTCCACAGATATCGAACACTTTCCACGAGATTGCACAGAAGCTGGCTGCGGGTGCATTGTGCTTAATGCTTGTTGTGGGGGGCGCTCTGCCAAAGCCAGCACAGGCGACCGGCCAAATTGGCCCCGTTAACAATAATATACATTATGCGCACCTAAAACGCCGTGTACGCCGCCGTGAAAGTTGGCTCAATGGTGTAATTCAAACGAGTTATAGATATTTCGATATTTCTCAACTTAAATTAAGCCTATCAGCAAAT
>Ga0316207_10005202_pt1 | contig 10905 bp, 12 predicted proteins | sample 6weekpyrite_MG_FD_204943 | JGI IMG/M metagenome (GOLD analysis project Ga0316207, IMG submission 204943) | Microbial mat bacterial communities from mineral coupon in-situ incubated in ocean water Damariscotta River, Maine, United States -... | ecosystem: Environmental > Aquatic > Marine >...
AACGATATCAGTGAAAATTCTGCTAAAAATGCTCAACAAACAGCACAATCCAGCAATAATCTTTCTGAAGTAGCTTCACACCTACATCAATTAGTTGGTGGATTTAGTGTTTAGCTCTCACACGACATCTCTTTCTTAGTAAAAAGACCGCTTCCTGCGGTCTTTTTTTTACTAGAAAACAACAAACATGGCATTACTCACAAATAAATTACCTATTTAATTTATCATGTGTAATGGATCTTCTATGAACTCATAGACTTTATACCCTCTTGTTAATTTTCAACACCACACTTCTAACGAGTAGTGCAATCTCTACAAGAATAGGAATAATTTAACAGGATAAGAAATAAATAACTTTGGAAGGATGCGCTCAAGTTCTGAGCTTTTTAAAACAATTATTTTTTACTGCAGATTTTAAATGTTGAAAAGCCGCGCTACCTTCAGGTATGCGCGGCTAATCGACATAAGGCACCTATTAAGGCTTCTTAGGTGTTTGGTATGGCTGTTCTTTCTGGAAAGATTTCCATTCAGTCGTATAACCAATAACAAACTGGCCAGGTACGACCTCTTTTTGAGTTGTTGTCACATACTCTGTTACGCCTGTTGGCACTTTAGGTCTGCAAAATTCAGCCATAATATTAACTCCTTAATTGTTATAAATAACGGGAGGATAGCCCCCCAGTAACTGTTTAAATTCTACCCGGATTATACCATTTAGCGGGTGTAATGTGCATTCTTTGGAATCACATGCCTTACCCCACCCTGTGGATTTTCAACATCTCCCTTATAACGAGGAATAATGTGAATATGGACGTGAAATATACTTTGTCCTGCAGCCTGCCCTATATTCACGCCAATATTGTAAGCATCTGGCTTAAATTCATCGTCCAGAAGCTTTTTTTCCTCATTGATAAGCTCCATACAAGCAGCGACTTCTTCTGCATTAAGCTCAAAAAAGCTCGCAACATGACGTTTTGGTATAACTATCGTGTGTCCAGGGCTCACTCCGTAAGTGTCACGAGCGCTATAAGCAAGCTCATTCTGTAGTGATACACCCTGTGGATCAGTGCAGAAAAGGCATGGGTTATTGGGATCTCGCTTTTTTTCCTGTTTTTCTGAAGACGACAAACCTACCCCCCCTTTATCAGTCACTACATCATGATAGCCATACAAATTCTTGGGGTTATTTTAACACCTTTATATCTTTTTCAGCATAAACTAATCGACTATTATCATAATAATTTTTTAATAAGGTATTGTTATATCTAATAAAACCGCTTGATCCTGAGTAATACCTCTGTTTTTCCTGGTGCCCAATTAACGCTTCGCCGCGCTGGCCTATACGGTATAATCCGCTACCGTATTTATTTATATTAACGAGGAAACTACCGTGGCATCTAACAAAGGACGCGCTTATTTCGGGCTCTCAGGTTATCACTTCGATCCAGATATGGTCACCAACTTCATTGGCATTGAACCTACATCGGTCAACAATGCCGGTATGAGCGGTAGTTTAGACAAACCGGTAATTAGCTCGTGGGAGTTTTCAACAGAAACTATCAACTCTGACACGCAAGAGCTGGATATTTATAAACTTATCGATGATGAAATACTTAAAAAAATAGAATCGTCTAAAGACAAGATTATCGAAGTCTGTAAAACCCACAATCTATCACCAAGACTAAGCGTTGAGTTAACTTTGTCTATCGATAAAGATGAAACGGCACCTGATGTTGGCTTTGGCTCACGTGTCACCAAGTTTTGTGCTGAGATTGGTGCGTTTATTAATATTGATTATAAACTTTCAGAACGAATCTAACCCACAGCTATGTTCACTACGCGGCCGAAACACCCGCTAATTTCTGAGCATTAGCTAACTGCTCGGCACAATGTTTTTCACAAAGTGGCTGTAGGGCATGTGGGAAGCATTCCTTAATGATTTCAAATTCATCTGCAACGTCTTCAGCAAGCGCCGCATTATTTGTCAATTCTGCTAACTCACTTTGGGCTGTTGCCTTATTTACCCTGCAAAGGACGGACAAATGTACAGGGCGTTGCTGCTCCATACAAACTTTCCAGCCAGTTTCATAAGATCTTGTCGCTTCTTCAAAACGCTCTGGATTCTCTTCCGACTCGGCCAAATTAAGTAACACCGCCCCACAATTATTATGTGCCGCTGCTAATTCAATCGGGTAATTATCTGCATCGAGATCTGGAATCGCATTTTTATAAGCCACAACCGCTTTCTGGAAAGTACGGTTTCCTTTAAGAAGTGTGCCATAAATATGAAAGGTCATACCCAATTGCAACATGATCAACTTCCACTCTTCCGGTGTCTCTTTTTTCGTATAGATCAAAAGCGCCGCAGTGTAGGCATCAACTGCTTTATTCAGTGCTTTTGCATCTGATTCAAGACGTCCCAACGCCTGTAATGCAGTGGCTAAGTTTGACTGTGTTGCTGCCCACTCTAATGGGGAATCTTCCTGCGTATATTCTTCTAACGCCAGTGTGAAACTTTCGACAGCGTTCTTGAATATCTCAGCATCGTGTTGCTGTTGACCAATAGCTCCAAGAATATTACCGAGACGATTCTGCATTTCAGCCCAGGCTAATGGATCTTGTTGACGAAGTTCATCTGTACAAGCTGCTGTAAGTTTTTCGCGTAATGGTTCAAATACATTTGCACTAAAACTATGCTGTTCAAAATTACCACGTGTATAAAGAAAATTATCCGCTACAGTGGCGCTTCGATCAGGCGTAGCGAGTTCCAGCATTTCTTCATCAAGAAGCCTAAGTGAACCTGCTATCGCACGTTCTAATACACGATTTACCGGATATAATATGTATGGAGTTGAGTATTTCATTCTGCGCGATCAAGTATGTCATTTAAATCAGGATCGGCATCAATCGCACCACCAAGGTCAATTTCTTCATCGGTGGCTTCGCGTATTGATAAAACTTCCAATACGAAAGTAACATCACGCCCACACAGCGGATTATTACCATCAACGGTTAAAGTCTTGTCATCAAATCGTGTAACGATAAAACTTTTCGGCTCACCCTTTTCATTTTCCATGGTGATAGTCATGCCAATTTCACGGTATTCTTCTGGAACATTTTCGATATGGTCAGTAAAGACCAGTGACTCATCGCGCTCACCGTATAACAATTTTGTATCTACCGGCACATCAATAATATCACCGACTTTTTTACCATAAAGATGCTTGGTCACTTCATCTGACATCACATCATTAACGCCATGAACATAACCAATTGGGTAATCAACGGTAATTAAAACGTCGCCGGTTTTGTCATCGACGACCTTGTAATTTAGTTCGACGAATTTTTCGTCTTCAATTATATCTGACATGCTCAATAAACCTGTTTTTACTAACGCTTTTAAAGTCTATTTAAAATTTCTGATCTTAGAATAAAGTCGCGCCAAAAATTTTAACTTTGTCTTTTTCATAACCGAGTACTAATCGACCCAGCCACTCTGCTTTGCTTTCTTTATGAACCACTTTATAAAGAACAGTGACATGTTCACCACGGCGTATCATGCCAAGGTATGAGTAATCATCGGACAGATTTTTTGCCAAATCACTTCTCGCAAACTGCTTACCCATTTCAACTTCATTCGCACCCTTCATAAATGAAGCCGAGAAATTACGCGTGAAAGCACCGTAGTTTCCTTCATTCGAGTACTTAACAAGATCTGCCCACATTGGGTGCGCGTGTTCTAGAATTTCTTCATCTGTATTTTCAATAATATTCATCTGTCTATCTCAATAAAATGCACAATACGCTTTATATGCTGTCTATAACGCTGTAAATCAAGTCGTTATATAGATAAAAAAAGGACTAACACCAAATGTTAGTCCTTTTTTATGTCGCAAATATGTCTTGCTAGCCTAACGAATTAGACCAGCAAGACATTTATTTGCTTAATGGTGACCTTCTGCTTTTAACTTAGCGAGATCTTTGTCCTCAATATCACCTACAAGGTGGTAAAGAGGCGCTTTTTCCATTGTGTACTCGCCTGTTTTAGGATCACGACGTGAAACTGTCAATACATGCCAGTTGTCATCATCCAGCTTCATTGCGTCACCACGGTAGTAGTAACCAGGCCAGCGAGTTTCCTTACGGAACATCGTGTGTTGGAACACACTTTCAGAAGTAAGGAAGCGATGCTTCAATTCCCATGCACGAAGTAGCTCATGGATATCTGATGCAGCAACTTTTTCCAGATCTTCACCCAGAATAGCCATTTTCTTCAGACCAATGCTAAGAAGCTTATCGTTAGTCATGTAGTTCACACCGAAACCACCACAGTACTCATCCATCAATTTCTGTAGACGATCCAGACCTTGACGTGGGTTGATGTAGTTAGGGTTAACAGAACCAGCAACGATTTCGTTACGGCCAACTGTGTAAGTTTCCATTGGCTTGTAAATTTCTTCTTTACGACGAGCAATCTGCGCATCCGTTACACGGATACCTTCTGCCTTACCGTCGTCGATGTATTTACAAGCAGCTTTAGCTGATAAACGACCTTCTGTGAAAGAACCTGATGAGAATGCATGTGGTGTACCACCAACAGCATCACCGGCACCGAACAGACCTTCAATAGTCGTCATACGGTTGTAGCCCCAGAAGTATTCATCTGGTGAGATATCTTCAGGACCTGAACACCATGCACCACAACCTGTTGCATGTGAACCCATTACGTATGGCTCAGAAGTTGTTAATTCTGGGTTTTCGTACTTAGGATCAACGTCAGTTGCAGCCCAAAGAACCGCTTGACCAACTGTCATACCTAAGAAGTTATGCCAGCCAATTTCCTCTAGGTGTGGATCTTGGAATGCTTCCATTGTAACCATGTGGATTGGACCACGACCTGCATTCACCTCAGAGATGATTGCGTGGTTACGTAAACATGTTGGGATTGGACGGTGAGTCGCGTGTGACGCTTCTGGATCCAGGTATTCTTTACCAACACGTTCTTGCAGCTCTGGGAACCATTTTGATTCGTACTCATCACCGTAAGCATTCTGGGTGTAAGTTTTAAGGTGTAAGAAGTATGCGCCAACAGGACCGTAACCATCTTTGAAACGTGCTAATACGATACGGTTTTCCATTTGTGTCATTTTCGCGCCGGCTTCGATCATAAGACCGTATGCAGAACCCGATGACCATGGTGCGTACCATACACGACCTGCACCTTCACCAACTGAACGTGGTTTAAAGATGTTAGAAGCACCACCAGCACCACAGATTACAGTCTTAGACTTGAATACGTGGTAGTTACCAGTACGTACGTTGAAACCAACAGCACCGGCAACGCGGTTTTCTTTAGACTCATCCATCAAGAGGTGAGTAACACAAACACGGTTGTATACCTTGTCAGCTGAGTTCTTAGCAGCTTCAGCAACGATTGGCTTGTATGATTCACCGTGAATCATAATCTGCCAGCGACCTTCACGAAGGTAAGCACCTGTTTCAGTGTTCTTCATGATAGGTAGACCCCATTCTTCAAACTGATGTACAGCTGAATCAACGTGGCGTGCCATATCGAAGGCCAAATCTTCACGAACCATACCCATCAAATCGATACGTGCATAACGTACGTGATCTTCAGGATTGTTTTCGCCAAAACGAGTACCCATGTAACAGTTAATCGCGTAAAGACCTTGTGCTACCGCACCAGAACGGTCGATGTTTGCTTTTTCAGCAATAACGATCTTCTTGTTTTGACCCCAATATCTCGCTTCGAAAGCAGCGCCTGTACCACCAAGGCCAGCACCAGCGACGAGGATATCGATATCGTCTTCAATAATTGTCTTGTAGCCCATTAGTAGTAAACCCCTTCTTTCATTTCTAAGCCATTAGACTCAAGAGTCATTAAAGCATTGTCATTCATCGCGACATACTTAGGCTCGTTAAATAATAGCTCGCTATTGACCATGTCATTACCTGGTGCAGCTTCGCTTGCAAGATCGTAATGACCTTTACCCCAAGGCTTAGTTGTAATGGGAGCCAATAACTCCATATCTTTTTTGCCGTTACGGAATTTAATGCGCCATGCAATCGTTCCTTTTTCTTCATCACGGTGTACACGTACAGAGTGACCAAGTGGAGCGAAATCAGCATAACCACGAACATCAATTGCGTGATGTGGGCAAGCTTTAACACATGAGTAACATTCCCAACACATGTTTGGTTCAATGTTGTAAGCACGACGTAATGTTTTGTCGATGTGCATGATGTCAGATGGGCAGATATCAACACACTGTCCACAACCATCACAACGAGTCATATATACAAAAGTAGGCATAATATTCTCTCTTAAATACTTTAAATTGTTATTTAGTAATGGTTTGGTGATTCACGTCGAATACCAGGACCCATGTCTTCTGGATTCTTACCCATGTACTGCGGGATATCCGGGAATTTTCTTTGTACTTCTGGATCTGTTAAATCGAAGTCTTGTGGAAGATTCAAATTACCACCGTCTGCGTGAGCAACACGTTTTTGCAATGCTGCAGCTGGCTTGAAGAACATATGTGCGAACTTCGACCACATAACTGTTGAGAACAAGTAAGTGTTTGAAATAACGAATAAGACGAAGAACAAAGTCGTCCAACCCATGTCAGCAACCGCGCCACCGTTACCAGTAGACTGCAGGTAAGACCAAAGCAGACCGAATGTTGCTGTTAATAGCAAAGACAAAATGAACATATCTGCTTTAACCAGGTGATACCACTTGGTACCTTCTGCCGCGACGTCTACACGAATGAAGAACCAGAACCAGTAACCACCCACACAAAGCATGAGTGCACCGATATGCCAAAGCTGCGCTGCAAGTGCGCTATCTGACCAACCAAAAATCATCGTTGCTGTTGATCCAACAAAGAGGATGAAGCCGTACATGGTCAACATGTGTGAAAGTCTACGCTTCGTATTGGCAAATTCTGCCGACGTTAAGATTTCGTTAGCTGCTACGCCAATAGCAAGACCGGCTTTTTCACCCGTACCGACAGAACGCTTGGCGTTCTTATTATTCTTTTCAGTATCCAGGGCAAAGTATTTAGCACTCTTCTTATGCATCATATCGAGCACAGTACCCAGGAACACCAGAACGGCCATCAAAATAATGTAGCCTTGCTGGATGTCAGTAGATATTAGTGCTGTCACTGCATCGAATGGGTTGGTGTTGAACATATCGACACTTCCTCAGTTTATATTTCTATCGTTATTTAATCATGAAAGAGCAGGAAGGATGCGTACACACCTGACCCTACTCGTATGTGTTCTATCAACCTTGCGAATAAACGCTTTTAAAATACGATAAACGACATACATCGTCATCACAGCGCTACCCGATTTCTGTCCGTTAAAACAGGAATATTGGGCAGCAGCATCTACAAGCTGGCCGAAACAGGCGACAGTGTAAATGAAGAGGCTACGAGAGCCAAGTCAAATGTGTTCTTCTTTTAAAGTAATTGAGCAATTGTTTTTAATGGCGCGATAAAAGTGATAGATGATAGATATATGTAATATTAATGGTGTATTGGCGTCTGTCTTTCTATTTCCTGTAATCACAGAAAATCCTGAAAAATGATCACTCTAGATCAATTTATGCATCTTGATTCGATGTAGTATTATTAACTTATTGATTAATAGGTTAATATTGACAATTTAACGAGTGAATTTGAATGGCATTTTGGAGCGAATTTGAATGGCATTTTGCACCTAAATATCAGCTTCACCACATAAGCGACACGCTGCTGAGGACGTTCAGCAAATCTCAAATAAAAACTCGCAACAGTTCCAGGGTGAAGTGAGCGGCATCGTCGATAGATTTTTCTGAGGGTAAAACTAAAATCTAACCAGCAATGGCTTCGAGGGTATTGACATCAAGTATGTGTATATTGCGATTTTTGATTTCTAAAATACCCTCATCTTGCATATGAGCAAGTTGACGGCTCACTGTCTCAAATGCCACACCAAGGTAGTTACCAATATCCTGACGTGTCATGGATAAGTTAAGCGTGTTATCTGATGCACCACGTTTTTGTAAGCGCTCATAAAGATTAAGAATAAAACGTGCCAGACGTTGTTCAACCGTTGTTGAACCCAGCATAAGCAACATATGTTGATCACGTCGAATTTCACGTGACATAATTTTATTTAAATCACGCTGCAAATTAGGAACGTCATTTTGCAGGGTTTCTAAAGCGGAAAAAGGCAGTTCACAGACTTCGGTTGTTTCCAGTGCGACGGCATTACAATGATGTTCATCTTCATCGATTGCATCCATACCCAGAACCTCACCGGTTAGATGAAACCCCGTGACTTGTTCTTTACCATCAACAGTCAAACCATAACTTTTCATGGAACCATATTGAATCGCATACAGTGATTTAAATTTATCACCCGTACGAAATAAGTAATCGCCTTTCTTTAAAGGTGCACGACGCTTCACCAAATCATCCATCAACGATAAGGCTTCACCATCCAGAGAAACAGGCAGGCATAAAGCACGCACTCCACATGATTCACAGGCGGGGCGTACTTTATATTTAGCGTCCAGTTTCGGATTATTCATTTACAATTCGTATGGTTATTATAAGGTTGTAACATTATTTTTATACTTAGTATAAACTGATTTCAGCTTAATTAAATTCATTATTCCTAATCTGTATCAATTCAGCATGTTTTTTCTCAGGTTAATCTGCTGTGATGGAACCTGCGACAAAATTTAGACTCAGTTACAATAAGTCACTTACGTATCGGACATAAAAATGACCCAGCTCATAGACACATTTGGTCGCCGCATCGATTACGTCCGCCTGTCGGTCACGGATCGTTGTGACTTGCGCTGTGTTTACTGCATGCCTGAAGGCTTTAATGACTTTGAAACCCCCGAACACTGGCTAAATTTTGATGAAATCGAACGTGTCATCGCCGCATTTGGTCAATTAGGGGTCAGCCGCATCCGTCTAACCGGCGGCGAACCACTGGTTCGTAAGGGTGTCCCCGAACTGGCAACTCGACTTTCCAGGCTCACCGGCATTAAAGATTTATCCCTGTCTACCAATGCGGTGCAATTGAGCAAGCATGCTGTTTCTCTTCATAAAGCAGGCGTTTCACGCATCAATGTTAGTCTCGATTCTCTGCAAGCTGAGCGTTTTAAGGCTATTACCAAAGGCAAACTTGAAAAAGTACTTGCAGGTTTAATGGCCGCCAAGGCTGCCGGCCTAAGTCCTATCAAGATCAATATGGTCGTGATGAAAGGCATTAATGATGATGAAGTTGAAGCGATGGTCGACTTCTGTATCGAACATGATTTTACCCTGCGTTTTATTGAAACCATGCCAATGGGTGAAACCGGCCTCGATGCCAGTGACCGATATGTAAATCTGCAAGATGTTCGCGCCCGGCTCGAACAGCGTTTTGAGCTCATTCCCGGCGTCATGCCTGGGGGCGGCCCTGCCCGCTATGTCCAGGTCGCTAATACTGAAGTACGTATTGGCTTTATTACCCCTATTTCACAACATTTTTGTGAAACCTGTAACCGGGTTCGCCTGTCCGCCGAGGGAACGCTTTACCTCTGTCTTGGCCAAAATGACAAACTGGAACTGCGTCCTCTACTGCGTAGTGGTATTACTGATGAAGGCTTACAAGACGCTATTCTTGACGCTATTGCCCGTAAACCCGAGCGCCATGAATTCAACGACAAACCAAGTCAGATCGTACGTTTTATGTCTATGACGGGTGGCTAAGTAAGGCATTAAAGGTGCCTGTTAAGTTAAATTCGGCATAAAAAAAAGCCTCATTTCTAGTACAATTACCCCATTATGGAACCGGCAATATATTAGACAATTCTAATATTACAGCTATAATACGCAGCCGCTCAATACAGAGCACCCTGATTTTTAAGTTTGGAGCTAAGTTATGATCCTCGATCGCGTCGATTCAGGTAAAAATGTCCCTGAAGATATTAACGTCATTATCGAAATCCCTTCACACAGTGATCCTGTTAAATACGAAGTCGACAAAGATACCGGTGCCATGTTTGTGGATCGCTTCATGAACACGGCGATGCATTACCCGTGTAACTACGGTTACGTACCCCACACACTTTCTGAAGATGGTGATCCGGTTGACGTACTCGTGATTACTCCCGTACCACTCATCAGTGGTTCAGTGATTCGTTGTCGTCCTGTCGCCGTTTTAAAAATGACCGATGAAGCCGGTCCTGATGCCAAGGTACTCGCTGTTCCTGTTGATAAACTTTGCACTTCTTTCCGCAAAGTAAAAACCATTGATGACATTCAACCCATGATGTTGGCGCAAATTTCTCACTTCTTTGAACACTACAAAGATCTTGAAGAAAACAAATGGGTGAAAGTTGAGGGTTGGGGTAGCACGCAAGATGCCTACGATGAAATCACTGGTTCAATTGAACGTTTCAATAATGCACCAGAAAAACCTGCTTTCTAAATTAAGCAATTAACGAAATAAAAAAGGGGCTAGATAGCCCCTTTTTTATTAAACAAAATTAAAACAAAAAATAAATGCTATCAGGTAACTATATCACCGACGTCAAGCACGAGCATGGAGGAGATATAGTTACCTGATAGCATTTCCCAATTTTAAGTGGTGTGTTTAAATCCCATTAATCTTGGTGCTCTGGAGCTGTAAAAGCATCCGCTGAAATATCCGGCATCGCCGCCCCGGCTAAAAAAGCATTCTTGCGCATTTCTCTAACCATCTCAGGCGCGCCACATAAAAACAATCGGTAGCCTTTAAGATCTGGATGATATTGCATTGCGATATCTGCAGCACGACCTGCCTCCATATCATCAGCCACATCATCACCACTAACACAGGCATGATAAT
>Ga0316207_10005203_pt1 | contig 10905 bp, 8 predicted proteins | sample 6weekpyrite_MG_FD_204943 | JGI IMG/M metagenome (GOLD analysis project Ga0316207, IMG submission 204943) | Microbial mat bacterial communities from mineral coupon in-situ incubated in ocean water Damariscotta River, Maine, United States -... | ecosystem: Environmental > Aquatic > Marine >...
GTTTAACAACACTGGATGCAGCGGGTAATAATATAAACTTAACAGTTGGTAACAATGAGTTAAATAATATCGTTATTGCTTCAGCGCAAAATGTGAATATTACCAATAGTACAGGAGTTAATATTGGTGATAATGCCGGGACTCAGTCTAATATTACCGGTGATTTTACGCTGACATCATTAACAGGTGACATTACACAAACTGCGGCATTAACAATGCAAGATGGGAGTACAGCGAATTTTAATGCAAACACGGGGAATATTAATTTAAGTACCCAGGTAAATGATTTTAAAAATATAGTCGTTAATGCTGCAGGCGATGTTGATTTAACAGATGTTAATGCTATAGAGATTGGAGATATTAATAATACAGCATCTTCTGTTGGTGGTAACCTGTCGGTAATCGCTAATGGTGATATCACTCAAACGGCTGCATTCGCAATGATACAAGGCACAACGGCCAGTTTTTCATCTGGAAGTGGTGTTATAAATTTTTCAGGTTTAAACAATAATTTTTATCGACTTGCTTTAGCAAGCTCGAATAATGTAATGATCAATGATATTGGTGGGGTTAATTTACAAACTGTATTATTAACAGGTGATGCAAATTTAACTCTGACGACAACGGGGAATATTTTAAATTCAACGGGTAATATTTCCATCGCCGGACAGACAACACTGAATGCAGGGAATAATGATATTACCTTAACCGGCGGACAACATGATTTTACCAATGTGGTGTTTACCGGCCGTAATGTATCGATAAATGAAATTTCTGATATAAATATTGGTAGCAAAAATTCTACGCTTCCTTTGCCTGCTTCAATTGCAACAGGCGCTCTCATTATAAATGCGAATGGTAATGTTACGGATAGTAATAGCGCCGCTGTTGATGTAACGGGGGATGCGGTATTGAATGCAGGCACAGGTGACATTAATTTATCTAAAACAGATTTTAAAAATACACTAACTGCTTCAGCAGGTAACAATATTTATATTACTGATAATACTGGTTTGACCCTGGCCAGCCTTAATGCTGCCGAGAATATTGAGCTTACAGCCGGTGACAGGATTTCTGGTGGCGATATCGTGTCGGCGCGTATTAAGTTATTGGCAAACAAAGGTATTAATGTTTCCACTCGTACTTCGGCTCTGGAGGTTCAAAACATTGATAATAATATATCGGCTGGCTCAGGTGATGTTTTGATAACGAATTCAGGTAATGTAAAAATTGAAAAATTAGTAAGTAAAACTAAAGAGAATACTGCAATCGGTAATGTTACGTTCATCAATGATGGAACCGTTACCGTTAGTCCGGGGAGTGTTGACGCAGGTTATAATGAAGGTTCGGCCAGCCCTGACAATCTGCCTACCTTGTTATTTACTATCCGAAACGGCAGTTTGCTTGGCCTTAACCCGCCAGACATTAATAACGCAGATATAACCGCTTATATCGCTAATTTTGATATTCGTCAGGGTTCATTTGGTTCGCTCGCACGCCCACTTGTACTAAATGTAAAGAAAAGTGGTTTAATAAACGCCAGACAGAGTGTAAGTCCGCGATTAACTGAGCCAGGACCAAGTGATGGTATTACTGATACATCAGATCTGGTGTTTAATTTTACCGATGTAAATAATGCCTTAGCCGGAGAACAACTTATTGTTGTAGAAGAATTAGAAGATATAGACCCGGCAATATTTTCAGATGTACGCAACTTCAGTTACGGTCAAATTGCAGTAAGGCTGCCACAAGATCAATTATTTGAAGATGAACTAAGAGAACTTGAAAAACGATAATAAAAAATATTTAGCTGTAGAAGAATGTTGTATTTAAAAAAAACGATAATAAGAACATTTGTTTTAGTGCTTGCTTTTAAATCAAGTGTTAGTGTGGCTGGCTTTCTGGAATTGCCAGATATAACTGAGACTCCTACACTTGAAAAAAAAACCTACCTTCAGGATATTGATATACCAACTGTTCGGGAACGAAATCCAGATCCGGAAGCTGGCCCCCGTTTAGTGGTAAACGAATTCAGGCTACAAGGGATAGTTGAGTTTCCTGAACTGGGGATTACACACGCCGCTATTTCTAAAATTGTTGAAGACATCCGTTTTGACATGATGGACGAAGGCAAGTTACTTGATTCAGGCTATACACTTGAAGAGCTTGGCGAACTTTCCGATCTGCTGGTTAAAATAGAAGAAGAAACACCCGATCGTCATGCCGGGCCTCTCGAAGTACAAAGACTGGTCTGGCTTATTCGTGAACAACGCGCTAAACGTGGTATCACTCTGGGGATGTTAGAAACAATTGCCGACCGGATAACGAATTACTATCGTGAACGTGGGTTTATACTGGCAAAAGCGTATATTCCTAAACAAGAAGTTCGGCAAGGTATTGTTACTATCACTTTATTACTTGGAATGCTGGGTGAAACACAGGTAAACAACGGTAGTATGTACAGTGACGACTATTTAAATGCTTTTTTTGATGACCTGTTGACAACACCTGTTACGAATAAACGCATTGATGAAAAATTGTACTTAATAAATGATTTGCCTGGAATGTACGCAACCGGAATATTTGAGCCTGGTTCGCAGGTAGGAGACACTAAACTCAATATAAACGTTGTCTCTGAACGGCGGTTTGATTTTAATGTCCGCGTGGATAACCATGGAACATCTGAAACCGGAAAAAACCGCTATTATGCAGAGGCATTAGTGAATAATATGCTAGGGTTGTCGGACTTGCTACATATTGGAACGCTCCATACCGCTTCTCCAAGTAATTCGACTTTCTGGCAGATTAAATATGGTGTGAGTTTATTCAGTCCTCGATTCAGAATAACAGCTGGTCGTTCAAAAAATGAATTTATTCTTGGTTCAGGTAACTCAGAGGCTGTATCAGCATTAAATTTAAAAGGTGAAACTGAACAATCAGAACTAAACCTGAGCTATAGTTTGCGACGAGGACGTTCATTTACAGATTCTATTGAAGTAACACAGGATTCAATACTATCCAAATTACGCGTTGGAGCGCTGGATGATACCGGAGATATTGGTTTAGATGACGAAATTAAAAACACTTCACTTACGTATTACTATGATCTATTACAGGAAAAGCAAAGAAGTTTACACCAGGGTTTTTTCAGAATTTTATCGGGTAAATTTATAAAAGGGGTAGAGGAAGGACAGAAAGAAAATTTTGATATTTTTTCTTTAAATTATGTTTACTTAACATTCTGGAAATTACCTTTTTTTAATTCAGAAACCCGAATAATTGCCCGCAGTAACCTTCAGTACGCCGGTCAGGCAGTCTCATCAATTAGTCAGATTGCACTCGCTGGCCCTACACGTTCGCGTGGATTTGATGTTAACAAGTTTTTTGCTGACGATGGGGTACATCTGGGTGTTGACTGGATATTTAAAGCACCTGAATTTCTTGATGTAAAGATAGCTAATAGTAACTTAAGAAAAATTATTCAGCCTTTTGTTTTTGCCGATATTGCCTATGGGCAAGCATATAGTTTGATACCTGCTCAAAGTAATGCAACTGCAACACTGGCAAATCTGGGTTTTGGTTTAAAGTTTTCTTATAAAGGCGAACTTAACTCAACATTACAATTTGCTTTTCCAGTTAAAAGTGAATTTTCAGCACAAGATCTGCAAACAAATGACGATGATATGAAAATTATATTTGAGATAGATTATCGTTTCTAAATGAGCGATAGTTAGCGATTAAAATATCGAAGATGTGTTTATATAACAATCAATCTGAGTAAAGTTTAATCAGATAAAAAGATAATTTATGGTTAAATATCACACTATTTTATTTTAAAACTGTATCTCATTACAAAAATAATTATGTTGTTTGTAATAATAAGATCCGGTAAGCTCGACAAACCAAGTCACAATTAAAAGGGAAGATAAAATGGCTATATATATCGAATATGATGGTATTAAGGGAAATGTAACTGCCGATGGTTACAAAGATCATATTTCTGCTAATTCGTTACAGTTTGGAGTAAATCGTACGATTAGCATGGAACCCGGAGCGATGAGTAATCGCGAATCCTCACGTCCACAGCTTGATCAAATCCAGATAACTAAACGTGTAGATAGTTCAGCCGCTGCGTTGTTCAAAGAGTCTGTTACAGGTTCTGCTGGTAAGCAGGTGGTTATTAAGTTTGTAAGAACCGGTACTGATAAAGTGGAAGAGTTTATGGATTATACTCTGGATGATTGTATTGTCAGTGGCTACGATATCTCTGCCAGTGATGATGAAGAACCGATGGAAACACTGACGCTAAGTTATGCCTCAATTATGGTTAATTATAAAGACCATGATAAAACAAATAAAGCAGGCAGCCCTCAACGAGTTGGTTACGATCTGGATAAAGCAAAACTTCTTTAAGTTTTTATTGGAAGGAAGGAATGTCAGTCTTAAATTCCTTTCATATTCAAATTTATAGCTAATTCGTAATCCATCTATGATTGAGAAGAATTTCATCTGAAATTCTTCTCATTTTGAGGATGTCGTATATATGGGACAACTTACGCAAGACAATCGGGCTTTGTCTATTTCGGATTTTTCTCTTGGAAAAGACACCTTATTGTTAGCCAGTTTTGAAGGGACTGAAACACTTTCAGATTTGTTTGAATTTAAACTTGAAGCTTACTCTGAAAATCACGCAATAAAAGCCGAACAACTTATTGGTAAAGCCGCAACGGTAACCATTCACAGTAATGAACCCAGACAATTTAATGGCTATATAAGCAGGTTGTCTTTAGGGGAAGTTAACGAGAATAATCTCAGGCTTTATTCGATGACAATGGTGCCGTGGCTGTGGTTTCTGACTCGCACCAACAATCAAAGAATCTTTCAGGAAAAAACAGTTAAAGATATCGTTACGACGATTTTCAAAGATATCGGCTTTAATGATTTCGAGTATAAAGCTGAAAGTGGTGCCAGAAGGGAATACTGTGTTCAGTATGGTGAAAGTGATTTTAATTTTGTTTCAAGATTGCTTGAGGAAGAAGGTATAACGTACTTCTTTAAGCATGAACAAAATATACATACACTCATTATAGTTGATAAACAAAATTCTTATGAGGATTGTGTCGATTCAGATGTTGAGTACTCTAAAGGATCAGGTGCTGAATCAAAAATCAACTCCTGGATTAATAAGTATAATTTTAAAAAAGGCCAGTGGACGTTAAATGATTATAATTTCAAGGAGCCAAATAAAGATTTACTGGTTAATACAAAAACCAATAGTAAATTCATGCATAATCTAAAATATGAGCATTATGAATATTCTGATCTGTACGATAAAGCTATCGGTACAGAGCATGTAAAAAAACGAATGGAGGCAGAAGAAGCCTCAATTAATATAATTATGGCATCCAGCACCTGCAGCAGTTTTTATGCAGGTGGGGCTTTCACAATATCTAAACATGCCTTGAAATCTGAGAAAGGAAAATACGTAATTAAAAGTATTTCTCATTTTATCAAAGACACCAGCTATATCACGAATAATGCTAATGATATGACGGCGTATTCAAATAAATTAATATGTTTTCCTGCAAACATACACTTTCGTCCGGGTATTGCTCATCGTCGTCCTGTCATGAAGGGGCCTCAAACTGCAGTTGTTGTTGGTCCGAAAAATGAAGAAATATATACAGATGACCTGGGCAGAATTAAAATTCAATTTATCTGGGATAGAGAAGGACTGAAAAATGAGAGCAGCACCTGTTTTATACGAGTTTCCCAGAATTGGTCAGGGAATCAATGGGGTAGTTCATTTATTCCAAGAATAGGTCATGAGGTCATTGTAAATTTCTTTGATGGAGATCCGGATAGACCGATTGTCACTGGTTCAGTTTATAATGCTAAAAACAAACCGGTTTATACTTCTAAAACACAAAGCGGTATTAAAACAAGATCGACTAAAAATGGAACGAGTGATAACTATAATGAACTGAGATTTGAAGACAAGAAGGGTAATGAACAAATTTATATTCATGCTGAGAAGAATATGGATGCGCGGGTTGAGAATAATCAAACACTAACGGTCGATAACGATCGAACTAAACTTATCAAGCATGATGAAAATTCTACGATAGAAAACGATAGAAATAAAACTGTCAATAATAACCAGACTGAAACAATTAAAGTTAATAAAACCATTGAAGTTGGTAAAGATCATCAGGAAACCGTTAAATCTAACATGATAATCCATGTCGACAAGGATTTAAAAGAATCAGTCAGTGGTCAATACACCGAGCATGTCGTTAAGGATTACAGTTTGCACGCTAAAACAATAACCATGGATGCGGATGATAAAATAATAATTAAAACCGGATCTGCACAAATTGTTATGAAAAGTAATGGTGATATTACTATTAGTGGTAAAACCATTAATGTCAGAGGGTCTAGTAATGTGGTTATAAAAGGCAGCAAGGTATTGACTAACTAATAAAGAATGGTTGATTGATAATGAGACAAAATGAATATGAATTAGAAGATATTTCGCATTCTGTATCTGAAAAAATAAATGTTTCACCAGGTGAAATTATTATCGGAACATTAACCAGTTTTAATGCTAATGGAGAACCCTGCGTCAGTTTTTTTGATGTAAATAAAGACATCGTGGCAATATCTACAGTTGGCCTTTCTAAATCCAGTATTGGGCGAAAAGTTGCTTTATTATTTTCGAACGGAAATATAAATGCCCCTGTTATAATGGGTCTTATACACAATCCATTATATGAAATGCTCGAGAAATCAGCGCAAATAAGACAACGCACTGATAATCAATGTAGTGAAAATAATAAGGTATTATTAAGTGATGATATTGATGTCGAAGATGTGTTAATTGACGGTAATAAAATTACGTTCGATGCAAAAGAAATGATCGTCCTAAAGTGTGGCGAGTCCAGTATTACGCTTACGAAATCAGGAAAAATTTTAATCAGAGGCAATTACCTGCTAAACCGATCAACTGGTGTTAATCGGATTATGGGTGGTTCAGTTCAGGTGAATTAGCCTGAAAAATAGTGATAATGCAATAACTAAGTCATGTTGCAAATAAAAAATAATACACCCTTCGAGACTGATATGCTTCTTTGTCCAAATGAGCATGCGATTGATACGTTATATTTAATTACGAAGGCCACATTTAATATTGATAAAAAACTCACTTTAGCCAAACAACAGCTAAAACCTGTTAAGGCTGATGAGTATTGGGAAGAGCCAGGAAGGTCGAGTATTAAATATGCTTCAGATTTTCACGTAGGTAAAAATAATTCCGATATCCAGGTAATTGGACATGCCTTTTCTCCTGTACATAAAATTACCAGACAGCTCGACGTATCAGTTCGTGTTGGACAGCTTTCAAAAAAAATCAGAGTGTTTGGCAATCGACACTGGAATAATGGCTGTATTAGTGAAGCGCAGGAATTTAAAACGATTCCCTTAGTATATGAAAAAGCATACGGCGGGGCTCATATTATTGATGGGAAAATCAGTGGGTTTGAACAACGTAACCCCGTTGGAATTGGATATATAGGCAATGTTAAATCTGATGAAACAGATGGTTTGCCATTACCTAACCTGGAAGATCCAGATAACTTGATTGTAAGTATTAAGCAGAATCCAGGACCAGTCTGTTTTGGTGTTAGTGCTCCACAATGGCTTCCACGGCAGAGCCACTGCGGAACTTACGATGAAAAATGGAAAGCAAATCGAGCACCATACCTCCCGGATGACTTTGATAAACGGTTTAATAACTCAGCCCATCCAGATCTTGTTTATTCAGGATTTTTGAAAGGTGGCGAAGAAGTCGAAATTACCAATATGCATCCTAAACACACGATAAAATTTGCAGTACCCGTTGTAAACGTCGTTAGTGATATTAACATGGCGGGTAAATCGTATAAACCCGGTTTTAATATAGAAACCCTGATAATAGAACCGGATAAGCTGCTATTTAGCATGGTTTGGAGAGCTTCATTAGAGTGCGATAAAAAAGCACTGCAAATAAGTGATATTAATATCAAGTTGCAACGATAATTCAAGGTAAAATTCATGGCACAAACTACATTTTCCAATGGTCGGGGAATAGCCCATAAAGGTAGCGGAGGGTTAAGTACCGTTTTCCCTGATGTATGTTTAACACCAGTCGGTAATGCTATTGTTCCCATTCCTTATTCTAATACGGGAAAATCATCAGACACAACGAAAGGCCCTAAAGCCGTTAAAACTGATGGTGAAATGCCAATGGTGAAAGAATCATTGTATTCAAAAAGTTCAGGAGACGAAGCGGGTTCTCGTAAAGGGGTTGCAAGCGGAACAATCAAGGATGAATGTGAATTTATGATGTATTCCTTTGATGTTAAGTTTGAAGGAAGGAACGTGTGTCGATTGGGTGATCCATTATGGCATAACAAAAAAAATATTGTAGGTTAACTCTGGTGCATTTAATTTATTCCAGGAATCATTCGGGCAACGATGAACATCCATTTTATAATATTTATGAGCAATATTTTAATGAAGCCGCATTTTTATGGGTTTTGCGATCAGTTTTCCTAAACCAGCCTCATATTAGTAAGCAAGATGTTATTACGCTGGAAAAACGGATTCAATCTCAGCTTGAAGGGTTATTATCTTCTGTCGATATTAGTTGGTCTATTTGTAAAGAATCTGTTGGATTAAATCAGGCCGGCGAGATATTTACTTCACTATATGTTGCGATGAATAGCAACAATTTAAATAATGTGGAAACGGTCGTTGAATCAGGACTGAAATCAGAATCTGGCACAAAAGAGTTAGCTTCAGCAATGGAATGGCTGCCTGCCAGTGTCTCTAATAGCTGGCTAAAAAAATTATTGAAAGGAAAAGATCTGCGTCACAAATATCTTGGAATTAAAGTTTGTAGTTTCAGAAGAATTAATCCGGGCGAAGCTTTGCTATCTGTATTAAAACGGGAGGACTGCCAAAAGAATAATAAACTTTATGCAAGTGCATTGAAGCTGGCGGGAGAATTAAAACGAAAAGATAGTCTCTCTCTTATTACTAATGCAGTAAAAAATGAAGATTATGAAGTCTGCTTTTGGTCAAATTGGTCCTGTATCTTACTTGGTTTGTCAAAAAATGTAGAAAACCTTAAACCGTATGTATTTAATATGGGTAAATTCCAGGAGCAAGCCGTTGACATCTGTTTTCGAGTATTACCTGTTACTATGGCAAAACAATGGATATCTGATCTTTCTAAAAATACTAATCAGGTACGGACGGCAATAAGGGCAATTGGAATTTTAGGTGATCCTTATGCCGTTAATTGGTTAATCAACAAAATGACCGACTCGCACAATGCAAAATTAGCAGGTGAATCATTTACATTGATCACAGGCTTGGATTTAACTCAAAATAATCTTGCATCTAAAGAACCAGACAATTATCCGGTTATTCCTGATAATGATGAGGAAGATCATGATGTAAGCCTGGATTCCGACGAGAATCTTCCTTATCCTGATATCAAGAATATTGATTCAAGCTGGAATAAAATATATAAAAACTTTGTTGTTGGTAAACGTTATTTTATGGGCAGTTTAATAACAAGCGAGCTTTTAAATGAATTTATGGAGAATGGGTCGCAACGTCAACGTCACTATGCTTCACTTGAGTTAGCTTTACGTGAAACTGATAAACCCTTAATGAATACCTGTCGGAAAAATTAAGGTTATAAAATTTAAAAATAGATGGTATGAATAAGTTATATATTGCAGGAATTGGTATGATAACGTCGCTTGGCGAAAATTTTGGCGCTACTACAGCGGCAGTCAATGCAGGTATTAGTAGTTATGCCGTTTCTAATTATTATGGTGATAATAGTGATCCTATTACCATGGCCAACATACCCGATACTGTCTTCGCAGAAATAGAAGCTGAACTCGATGAAGGTGATGTTTTCTGTGAGCGTCATTATCGTGTGACTTTAATGGCGATAGCTTCAGTGCGTGAGGCATGTTCGACGCTGATGTCAACAGAAGTTATTCCCTTATTTGTCGCGATGCCCGATGTCGATGAAGATATGGATGGTTTAGTACCAATGGTTACTGAATTAGAAAAAAACTGTCAACCATGGATTAGTACATCTGCGAGTCGAAATATCTATACTGGCCGGGCAGCCGGAATTGAGGCTATTGATTTTGCTTTTCGTCATGCTGATACTACGGATGATAACTACATCCTGATTGGAGGAAGTGACTCATACCAGGATTATGACCGGATTAACCCGCTTGCAGAACAGAATCGCTTATTAGAACAAGGCAAGATGAATGGTTTTGCCCCTGGAGAAGCCGCCTGTTTTCTATTACTAACACCGAAAATAGCGCTTGCCAGGCAACACAAAGGACAAGTCATTGCACTGCATTCACCAGGTATTGCCAATGAGCCCGGTCATCTTTATAGCAAACAACCTTATAAAGGCGAAGGTTTGAATCAAGCTTTTAAAAAGGCACTAACTAATGTTAATGACTCAAAAATAAATAGCATATATAGTAGCATGAACGGCGAACATTACTGGGCTAAAGAGTTAGGGGTTGCCTATACACGCAATAAAACAGCTTTTAATGATTCGACAATGACAGAACATCCAGCGGATTTGCTCGGAGATGTCGGATCCGCGACAGGTTCATTACTTGTCGCATTGGCGGTTAAAAACTTATTTAACAATTCCAAGCTTAATAAGCATCTTGTTTATAGCTCATCAGATACCGCGCGCCGTGGGGCGATTATACTTGAGAAAATGTCACTCGCTGATATAAATTAACAGGGAATAGTAACTATGACGCAATACGGAGAAGGTACCGCAACACAAAATATTTATAATGAGAAGCC
>Ga0316207_10005204_pt1 | contig 10904 bp, 12 predicted proteins | sample 6weekpyrite_MG_FD_204943 | JGI IMG/M metagenome (GOLD analysis project Ga0316207, IMG submission 204943) | Microbial mat bacterial communities from mineral coupon in-situ incubated in ocean water Damariscotta River, Maine, United States -... | ecosystem: Environmental > Aquatic > Marine >...
GCCAGATTTCCTTAAAATGCGCGCTCTTTTTGACGCTGTGAATAGCAAATGGGCTCATTTCAGCGAGATTATCAGTTTTGGAGCAGAATTATGGCAAAAGTATGCCAAGTAACGGGTAAACGCCCAATGTCAGGAAATAACGTTTCCCATGCGCACAATAAAACCCGTCGCCGTTTTTTACCTAACCTGCAAACTCACCGTTTCTGGGTTGAATCTGAAAACCGTTTTGTCCGTTTACGCCTTAGCTCAAAAGGCATGCGCATTATCGATAAAAAAGGTATCGATACTGTATTAGCCGATATGCGTAACCGCGGCGAAAAATTCTAGAATTTAGGGGCATTACTATGCGTGATAAAATTAAATTAGTATCAACGGCCGACACTGGCCATTTTTATACAACGACGAAAAACAAACGTACAATGCCAGACAAAATGGTCATTAAAAAGTACGACCCTGTTGTTCGTAAATACGTTGAATACAAAGAAGCAAAAATTAAATAGTTTTTATTTAACGTTATTTTTTGAGAAAGCCTGCTTTTTAGCAGGCTTTTTTAGTTGGAGTTAATTTTTTAAAAATTTACTCCAACTTATGCTTTAGTATTAAGTGCCCGTTAAAATAATGAGGTATTTATACCGATATTATTTTTTTACGGGCACTTATTTAGCGAGAGTTATCTTTTTAAAGATTACTCTCGTTTATGCAAAGCTCAGCGCGAAGCGATGCTAAGTGGCAGATTATTTTCTACGGGCACTTATTTAGCGAGAGTTATCTTTTTAAAGATTACTCTCGTTTATGCAAAGCGATGCTTAGTGACAAATTATTCGTGGGCTCTCGCGTCCACACTACGAGATACTTTTCTTTGCTCACACAAACAAAAGTATCCATAAAGAAAGCTCACCTGAAGTCTTCGACTGACACACGTTCGGTTCCTTCGTTGTTTGCAAAGTCCGAGCAAGCACTGCACGAAAGTTCATAGCTAATCCAGCCAGATCTCTACCCGACGATTACTATACCGCCCCTTTTCAGTTTTATTCGAAGCGATAAGTAACTGTTGTCCATAACCACGCACTCTATGCGAAGCGACATGCCGACGAAGCAAATTATCCGCAACGATGTCAGCACGTTGTACCGAAAGACTTAAACTTACATACGGCGCAACTTCATGTTTATCAGAAAAACCAAACAACATCACTTTACGCTTTTTATTTTCCGGTTTTGCCAGAAAAGAAGCGATACGATCGATATCGCGTACAGCTTTATTATCAAGTTGCACACTACCCGGCTTAAAACGAATATTTAAAGACAAACGTTCTGCATCGTTAACCAGTTTACTGTATTCGACAGGTGCATCATCCGGAGGATTCATTTTAAACGGTATGATACGTTGCGAAACAAAACCAACCTGAGTGACGGTACTGTCAGCCAGTTCAGAAGTAATAGCAAACATGGCAAAATCTTTCGCCAGAGGATGAGCATTTTTTTCCGGAACATATAAGAACAAACGACGAGCAAGCGCATAATCTTCAGTTGCAACGCTAAAAGTAGTTGGTTTAATTGCCTTGGTACCAGTATCCGAAATGGCCAGTAGTTTCGATTTTCTAACATAGGCTAACCCGGTAAAGCCAATACCATCAGGATCAGCGGCAACACTGTCGGATAAAATTTTATTTGACTCAAAACGTTTTGCTTTTTTAGATAAAGGTGTTTTCTTGCTTAACACTAAGGACTTAAATGTGTCATACGTTCCTGAATTGTTATCCCGAGCGTAGAGGTTAATTTTGCCGAGATGATTAACACCCAATTGTCTCCAGTGGGTAATTTGCCCTGAAAAAATTCTGGTTACGGTTGCTTTGCTCATACTATTAATCGGGTTTGCGGGGTGCACAATAATTGGCAGGCCATCAAGTGCTATTACATATTCTGATTGCTTGCTTTTTAAATTACCCAGAAAAGATAATTTTTTAAGTTCCTTAGCCTTTATAGGTCGCGACGACATACCAACATCCGTTTTGCCTTTGGCAAAATCTTTAAACGAAGTACTCGAGCCATGTGCATGGATTTCTATTTCCAACGCTCGGTTATCTTTTTTAGCCTCGATTAAACGCTCTTCTTTTGCCAGCACCTTATCAGAAGTAACAATATAACCTTTGGTAGTCAGCCACTGTTTAACTAAGGCTGGCGCTAAGCTAGCCCCGACGGTATTGGAGCCATGAATACGCAAACGGTTATTATCAGCAGCAAAACTTAAGTTCGTTACAATCGTTAAAAGGATAAAAACAACGTTTTTCATTACAACTCCCATCAATATGACACTAATTTGTCGGCTAGCAATCAAATATTTCAATTTTATGATGGTCAGATTTATACCAGAGAAATATGAAACTTATGTTACATTGCTATTGTGTGAACATCTGCGAACAATGCTTCGTAGTAACGCTAAACCATTGAGCCACAATAGCTTTTGGAAAACAAATCATGATAAAGTAGTGCTTATGACAAGTGCGCCCCTGATGCAATCAGCAATAAACAATTCTGCAAAAAGTTCTGAACGACTCAGTATGATGATCTTTTTTGCTATGGCAATTCATGCCATTATTATTCTGGGGGTCAGCTTTGATCTCGAACTACTTAAGGATTCTTCCGAATTAAGTACGATGGAAATCACCCTGGTGCATAACAAAAATGAACAGGCACCGGAAGAAGCCGACTACCTGGCTCAGGCCAATCAGATTGGCGGTGGCAATATCGATGATAAAGTTCGCCCCAGTAGCCCGTTTTCAAATCCAGTCCCGACACAAGAACAGGGTTTTGCACCCGATAATCACAATGAAGTTTCTCCCCCTAAAATTGATGAGCTGACTGAACAGCAAGAGTTGTTAACCGCCGATAAGGCCGATAAAAAAATACATAGCAAAAAACAACAGGAAGTTATTCCGATTGAAACCAGCAAAGTCACCGCCGCACAGATAATGGAACGAAGCCGGGAACTGGCACAAATAAGCGCTGAAATAAACCGCCTGAAGCAAACTTATCAAAAGAACCCGGAGCATACTTATTTAAATGCTGCGAATGCAATACAACATCGCTTTGCCAGTTACCTCGACGCCTGGCGCGCAAAAGTCGAACGTATTGGAAATATAAACTATCCCAGCTCGGCAGTTCAAAATCGCATTACCGGAAAACTAACAATGGATGTGGCGATTAATCCCGATGGCAGTTTACACTCGGTTAAAATTCTACGTTCTTCAGGCCAGGCTATTTTAGACAAAGCGGCCGAGCGTATTGTTCGGTTAGCCGCACCCTACCCACCATTAACCAAAGAAATACTCAAAGACACGAAAGTGCTGCATATTCCCCGGGTATGGCATTTTAAAAATAATAATAAACTCGGAATGTCTGCAAGATAAACTGGCTTTATTTAAAACTTAATGAATGATTTCAATCACTAAGCACAAATAGTATGCGACTGAGCATTATCGCTTGCGCGATAAGCCCCACTAGTCAATACTAAGAATATGAGTGACTTCGAACCCACCTACCTCACTAACCAGTTCCTTATCGCAATGCCTAATCTGGAAGATCCAGAATTTTTTCACACCGTGAGTTACATCTGTAACCATAATGAAGAAGGAGCAATGGGGGTGACCATAAACCGGCCACTGGATATTGGGCTGGGTGATCTGCTTGATCAAATGAAAATGCCCACCGATGATCCTGATATCGCCAGTATTCCGGTTTATTCCGGTGGCCCGGTGCAATCTGAACGCGGCTTTGTGTTGCACCAGTCAAACAAATTAAACGATAACGAATGGGATATCACCATGCCGGTATCGAGCTCCATTAGCTTAACCATGTCACAAGATATTATCGAAGCAATTGCATTGAACGAAGGCCCGGAAAAATTCCTGATCATGCTTGGTTATGCCGGTTGGAGTGATGGCCAACTCGAACAGGAGCTCTTAAGTAACGCCTGGCTAAGTGGCGAAGCCGATGACAAGGTGATTTTTGAAACACCATCCGAACAACTCTGGACAGAAGCAGCGAAGCATTTAGGTATCGAACTTGGACTGATGTCAACCGATATAGGTCACGCATAAAAAATTCCCGTTTCAACCGGCAACATAATATAATTAAGGCATGACTCAAACGGCAGGCACGGTTTTAGGTTTTGACTTCGGCACAAAAAAAATTGGCATCGCTGTTGGCCAGTCTGTCACCCAAACGGTTACCCCGCTTATCACCCTGCCTGCTGTCCAACAAAAACCCGACTGGAATAACATCGAAAAACTTATTAAAGAGTGGCTCCCCACAGTACTGGTGGTTGGCTTGCCGGTCCATCTTGACGGTGAAGAGCAGGCCATAACCCATGCAGCAAAAAAATTTGCTAACCAACTCAATGGCCGCTTTAGACTACCCGTTGAGTTTGTTGATGAACGACTTAGCTCTTATGAGGCTGAAGAACGACTGAAAGAAATAAATGCCAGAAAAAGAAATTCCGGTAAAAAACAAACAAATAAAAGACAAACCGCTTTGGATATTGATAAAATAGCCGCGCAATTAATAGTTGAAAGCTGGTTTCGACTGACATAAAACATCAGGTACTTTTTATGCCACAACAGCAAAACGTTTCTACCCTGCTGAACGCAATGGCAACTGATCTTAATTCCTATATCGCAAAAAACAATCTAACCAACCCACATATGATTGGTATTCATACCGGTGGAGTTTGGGTAGCAGAAGCCCTGCATGCTGCACTAAAACTGGAGCAACCGTTGGGTAGTTTAAATATCAGCTTTTATCGTGACGATTTCACTCGCGTCGGTATGCACCCACAAGTACAACCTTCCAGCCTGCCATTTACTGTCGATGACCAGCATATTATTCTTGTCGATGATGTTCTGCATACCGGGCGAACCATTCGTGCCGCTCTCAACGAAATTTTTGACTACGGCCGTCCAGCTTCGGTGACGCTAGCCGTACTTATTGAGCGCAGTGGCAAAGAGCTACCAATTGCAGCCGATATCGCTGGCAAGAAAATTGACTTAAAAATGGGCCAACATATTAAACTCACCGGCCCTGACCCTCTCAAACTGGAGATCCAGTAATACCGATGAAGCAAACCGATATTCAATTTGATAACAACGGTATGCTCAGGCATTTTCTAACAATTGATGGATTAAAACGAAAAACCCTGACCGAGATCCTCGATACTGCAGAAAATTTCGCCACGGTCGGCACACAACAAGTTAAAAAAGTTCCACTATTACGTGGCAAAACTATTGTTAACCTGTTTTTTGAATCCAGCACCCGTACCCGCACAACCTTTGAACTTGCTGCCAAGCGACTGTCTGCCGATGTCTTAAATATCAATATCGATACATCTTCCACCTCCAAAGGAGAAAGCCTGCTTGATATGCTGCGCAATCTGGAAGCCATGCATTGTGATATGTTTGTGGTACGGCATAACTTAAGCGGTGCGGCACACTTTATAGCCAACCATGTTTCACCGCATATCAGTGTGATCAATGCCGGTGACGGTCAACATGCTCATCCAACTCAGGCAATGCTGGATATGTTTACCATTCGTCGTCACAAGCAGGACTTTACTAAATTACGTGTCGCAATCGTGGGTGACATTATGCACTCGCGCGTTGCCCGCTCACAGATCCATGCGTTAAATACCCTCGGTGTTCCCGAGGTACGCGCCATCGCGCCTAACACCTTAATCCCGCCCGGCACCGATGAACTCGGTATCCATGTGTATCATGATATGGAACAAGGCTTAAAAGATGTTGATGTGGTCATGATGTTACGGCTACAACGGGAACGGATGTCGGGTGCATTATTACCCAGCGAACACGAATACTTTAATACCTACGGTATTACCACAGAAAAATTAAAACTAGCTAAGCCCGATGCTATTTTAATGCACCCTGGGCCAATTAACCGTGGCGTTGAAATTGAATCTGCCGTAGCGGATGGCCCACAATCGGTTATTCTCGAACAGGTTACCAACGGCATTGCTGTCCGGATGGCCATTATGTCGATGGTTCTGGGGCGGCAACCTTCTGGTGATGAACAAGAAGGCCGTAACAAATGAGCATGCAGGACAACATCGTAATTAAACAGGGTCGCATTATCGACCCGGCGAACAATACCGACAAAGTTGCAGACCTTTATGTTGCCGGTGGAAAAATAATCGCTATCGATACACTACCGGATGGCTTCAAGGCTGAACATACCATTGATGCGAGCGACAAAATTGTTATGCCGGGTATCGTTGATATTTGCGCACGCTTGCGAGAACCCGGTCTGGAATACAAAGGTACCATAGCGACGGAAACCGCCGCGGCAGTGGCTGGCGGCATTACCACCGTGTGTGTACCACCGGATACCGATCCTTGTATCGACACCACCGCCGTTGCCGAACTGATTAATCAACGCGCCCAGGCAGCAAATAACTGCCATGTGGTTACCCAGGCAGCACTTACTCTGGGTTTGCAGGGTGAACACTTGAGCGAGATGGCAATACTTAAGCAACAAGCAAAAAGTGTTGGCGTCAGTAATGCCTTAAAGCCTTTAAAAAATATTCTGGTGATGCGCCGTGCAATGGAATATGCCGCCAGTTGTGATATGACTATCTTCCTGCATGCCGAAGATGTTGGACTTGCCAATAATGGTTGTGCCCATGAAGGCGCTATCTCAACGCGATTAGGTTTACCTGCTATTCCCGAGTCAGCAGAAACCGCCGCGGTTTCACGTGACTTAATGCTGATTGAACAAACCGGGGTTCGCGCGCACTTTTCGCATATTACTTCGGCTAATGCTTTACACATGATTATCCAGGCAAAACAACAGGGCTTACCCGTCAGCCTCGATACCAGTATTCATCATTTTCACCTAATCGATCTGGATATTGGTTTCTTCGACAGTAACTGCCATGTTATTCCACCGTTAAGAAGCCAGCGGGATAAAGAGGGCTTACTACAGGGGTTATCGCTTAACCAGATTGATGCTATCTGCAGCGACCACCAACCCCATTGCCCTGATGCCAAACTGGCACCTTTTAGCGCCACCGAACCGGGAATAAGTGGCCTGGAAACACTGCTGCCGCTGAGTTTAAGGTTGGTGCAGGATAAACACATTGACTTACCGAGCATGGTGCAAAAACTCACTATCGACCCGGCTAAAATTCTGGGAATTGATGCCGGCACTCTATCAATTGGTAAAACCGCCGATATATGCATCTTTAACCCGGCAACGCACTGGCGTGTCGAGCCCGAACGGTTTATTAGTTCAGGACATAACACGCCCTTTACCGACTGGGAGTTACAAGGCAATGTCGATTACACCCTGGTTGCCGGCCAAATTGCCTACCAAAATCTCTAGAATTGTTTGTTGGCAAGATCATAGGCCAACAATAAATGCTAGAATACGGCCTGAACGAATACTTATCTCTGTGCTCGCTAAATTAGAGACTCCGTTGCTAAATCTTTATGAATAAACCACATCGCGATACCATTAATGTTGAATTAGCCGAAATTATTTCTCACGACGGTTACCCTGGTGAGCAGTATATTTTACGCGTTCATTCGCCCAATATTGCAAACGAAGCCCAACCGGGTAGCTTTGCACATTTACAATGTGACAGCAGTCTGCCAATGCGCCGACCAATATCCATAATGCGTACCGAGCCGGCTAACGGTATGGTTGATTTTTTATATAAAGCAATCGGAGAAGGCACCCGCTTACTCACACAACGTAAAGTCGGTGAACGTCTCGATATTCTTGGGCCGATTGGAAAACCGTTTGAATTACATAAACAATTTAAACGCCCTTTACTGATTGGTGGTGGTGTTGGAATGCCACCCATGATTTTTATCGCTGATGAATTAAAAAAACAACGTAGTCATTATCAGCCGTTTATGATCCTCGGATCAGAAGTCCCGTTTCCTTTCACTTCGCAGCCCTCACAAATAATTATTCCGGGACTGCCCGGTGAAGTTACCGCCACGATGCCGTTAATGGAAGACTGGAATATTCCCTGTCGTTTAGCCAGTTTACAGGGCTACCCGGGAGTTTATGAAGGCTATGTCACCGAACTTGCCCGTCACTGGTTAGAAGCATTAGATGATGAGCAACTCAAAGAAGTCGAAATTTTTTCCTGCGGTCCACACCCAATGTTACAAGCCGTTGCCAGTCTTGCCGATGAGTTTAATATTCCTTGCCAGGTTTCTCTCGAAGAATTTATGGCCTGTGCGGTGGGTGGATGTGCCGGTTGTGTGGTTGAAGTCAAAACAGATAATGGCCCGGCAATGAAACGAGTCTGTGTCGACGGCCCTGTCTTCGATGCCCGGCTGGTATTCTAAAGTTATACACTTATCATTTTAAAAATCCTGTTGGTTAACCCGCTTAATAATTTTACACAGGTTATCATAATCAGCGCGCTCTACCGTTTCGACACCGGTAATTTTTTCTTTATCACTTGCAAAAATTTTAACGACATCGATAACAATACCTGTTTAATTTTGTTAAGCAATGCGCTGTTCATTTAACTGTTTGCAACAAGCAGGTATTCTGATATTGGTTCCGAAGCTGCTAAATTCCGTAACCTTTTATCCAGGTAGTTATTGGAATTGTTAGTTTTAATCCGCCAGCATCATATAAATTCAACAACACTCCCCTGGCCATGTTGTCCGCTTATCAGCGGAACTGTATTTACTGAATTTTTTAACGAAATATTCGCTTTTAATAACATATAACGAGGAACAAAGTGCGGCAAGGATGAATTTTTCTCCCCAAACGCAAAACGTTTCCCTTCAAGATCTTTTATCGAAAAATATATCACTCTTTTCATTAACAACAATAACACCCTTAAATGTTCCTTTACCATTATTTTGAATGCGCACCAAAGGTACAACCCGTTTTTTATTTGCGGCTTTAATATAACCTGCTGATAAGAACGGCCTGTTCTGAAATTAATTTTATAACCCAGTGTTTTTTCTGAATTTTTCAGTAAGGGGCTAAACATCGAAGTCAGTTTTGTTGGTGGCTTAAAGGGATGGACAATAAAATTGAGCGTTTTTATCTCTGCCCACTACCAGTATTATTTTTATTACGCCCTATCACAGTATAGAAATTTATAGGTAATTTTCATCTAAAGTCGTGCCTGTAAGCCTTAATATCCCTGTCATATAAAATCGTTAGACTTCATTGAAGCCCAAAGGAGAAAGAATTATGGATGACTTTTTAAAATTATGTAATATGAAGCAATTTTATATTATATTTATATTGCTGGCATATTTTCAAACTGCTCTGGCAGCATCTGACGGAAGCAATGGTTCTCTTGTTGTTGATTCAAATGTAAGTTTAACTATTCCAACAGACTTCACTTTCAATTTTGAAACATTAACGCTTAATAATAATGCAACACTGAGCTTTAATGGATTAACGGCTGGTGATGAAATTTTTTTGCTCGCCACTGATGAGATTAGAATTGATGGTATTTTAAATGCAGTACCGGCGAATGTATTTTTAGAGGCTCCGACAATTATCCTGTTTGGAGAAATACTATCTAATTCAGTGACATTAACTACTAGCTCTAGCAATAACATTCTTTACAGTAGTCATTCAAATATTAGTGTGGATAAAATTAGCCCACTCATATTAACCGCTAGCACTCAACCTGTTGCCGTATTCTCACCTATTTTGATTAAAACCGTTCCTGAAATCAGTTCACTTGCTTTATTATTAATTGGCTTATTGTCATTAAGAAAATTCATAATGTTATAAATCATTCGTTATATAAACGATATCGCAGAAAAACAAAAAGGCGCTTAAAAGCGCCTTTTTATTTTGTTGTATGCTTATCGTAATTAATTAGTTTCTTCAATCGTAACCCCTTCTAATGCAGCGGATATGGAATCCACATCACCTTGAGACTCACCGAGTTTAATCATTAATCGTAATTCATTAGCAGAGTCTGCGTGGTTAATGGCATCTTCGTAAGTAATCTCACCCTCTTTGTATAAATCGTATAAAGCTTGATCGAAGGTCAACATTCCATTTTGTCTTGAACGCGACATTAAACCTTTCATTTCATGGATATCACCCTTACGGATTAAGTCGGCCATTAAAGGTGTGTTTATTAATATCTCGGCACATAAAACACGACCTGAACCATCCGGTTTAGGAATAAGCTGTTGCGCAACAATTGACTTCATATTTAACGAAAGATCAAGCAGTAACTGGTTACGACGATCTTCCGGGAAAAAGTTGATGATGCGGTCCATTGCCTGATTCGAATTATTTGCATGCAATGTTGCTAAACATAAGTGACCTGTTTCTGCAAAAGCAATAGCATGATCCATGGTTTCACGAGTACGGATCTCACCAATAAGAATAACATCGGGCGCTTGTCGCAAGGTATTTTTTAATGCCGTTTGAAAACTTTCTGTATCCAGACCAACTTCACGTTGGGTCACAATACAACCTTCATGATGGTGTATATATTCAATTGGATCTTCAATACTTATTATATGCCCGGTACTATTTTTATTTCTAAAGCCAATCATTGACGCAAGCGAAGTTGACTTACCCGAACCGGTTGCACCGACAAATACAACCAGTCCCCGTTTAGTCATCGCAAGATCACGTAAGATTGGCGGTAAACCCAGTTCTTCAATAGTTGGGATTTTAGTTTCAATTTTACGTAATACCATTCCGGCATGATTACGTTGCATAAAAGCACTAACCCGGAAACGGCCTATACCACTTGCGGAAATTGCAAAGTTACATTCATTAGTACGCTCAAACTCTTCACGCTGCGCCGGCGTCATAATACTCATAACAATTTCGCGAGACTGTGTTGGGGTCAGGGTTCCCTGGGTAACAGGTGCCAGTTT
>Ga0316207_10005205_pt1 | contig 10904 bp, 9 predicted proteins | sample 6weekpyrite_MG_FD_204943 | JGI IMG/M metagenome (GOLD analysis project Ga0316207, IMG submission 204943) | Microbial mat bacterial communities from mineral coupon in-situ incubated in ocean water Damariscotta River, Maine, United States -... | ecosystem: Environmental > Aquatic > Marine >...
ACCATTGGCGGTGCCCGTCAACAACTGATGGGCGAAGAAACAAAAGAAGATTCTGGCCAGAGCCAGCAAATCATCCGTCAGCTTCGTACAGAACTAGAAGACCTTCTAGAACTTCTAAAATAATCTAAATATTAAGCATACGTGATTTATATCATGTATGCTTTAACGCCTTCGGAGCGTAGCGCAGCCTGGTAGCGCACTTGTCTGGGGGACAAGTGGTCGTGGGTTCGAATCCCGCCGCTCCGACCAATTATTCAACATACAATAACATTCAATCTATAATTCAAGTCCAACAATTCAATCAAATACATACAGACATTTGCACTACAGTTTGCTTAGCTAATCTATCAGTTTAAGTTACAACTGCTACAGCTTTTTTTTCCTGTTAATAGTTTTGATAAGTGGCTTCTATAACGAGCAAATATACGATAAATAATATCTGCAAATATTCCAATAATTGGCCAGCGTAAAATAACTAACCATCGATGCTTCCCGACAATATTCCAAGCTTTACAGTTTGCATCTAAGCCTAATAGAATTTCACCGGTATTTAATTGTGCATGTAAGATCTTAATAGCTTCTGTTTTGTTTATATGAGGATGGTTTATTGAAAAACTATCATCATGTAATGGAACAAAGTCGATATCTTTATTTTTATCAAATTTTTTAAGCTGTTTCATTTCTAACAGACAAAGTGGGCAATGGTCATCATAGTAAATAGTCAGTATCATTTTTTATTATCGCTGCTAGTTTTTTTGTTATCAATCAAGCGCCAGGGTTTGCCATCGCAGCGATCATAATCACTGCAATGTATTGTGCAACCACGACAGGGTAATCGATTCGATTTGAGTGAATCACATTTATTTCTTTCATTTTGGTCTAGGATCATGTGTATGCCTGTGTGGTGTGTAGCTATTTACTTTTGGTTAGTTCTATTCATGACTGAATTACTTATTAGGTCGATCATCATTGAAGACCCACCAATATGAGGTAATACTTCCATGGGGATTTCTGGGTGAATCTCTCTGGTCTTTTCAACTTCAGTAGGTACATCTTCTTGTACATGTCGTCCGGCAGATAGGAAGTAAGGCACGACACAGATATCGGTCGCTCCTTGTTTTACACAGTTATCTATTGCATTAGGTATTAGGGGCTCTGCAAGTTCCAGAAAGCCTGTTTCGATGATGGGGTATTCAGATTTCATCTGCTCTTCAATATGTTTAGACAGAGTGACTACTTCATCGTTAGATGCCTGACGTCTGCTACCGTGTGCCACAATTACAAGTGCTTTCATAATGTTTCCTGTCAATCTTTATTAAATTAAATTTGAATGTCTTACAATATTGTTGTATCTATCGAGTGCATCCACTCGGCTGGTGGATAAATCAACGACAGCCTGTGAAGGTTTCAACGTCGAGGTATTGTCTAACCAACGATTAATATAGTGGCCCTGTTTATCAAACTTTTTCGCCTGAGTCTCTGGGTTAAAAATTCTATAATACGGTGCAGCATCAACTCCGCAACCTGCTACCCATTGCCAGCCCATGGTGTTATTGGCCAGATCAGCATCAACCAAAGTATCCCAGAACCAACGAGCACCTTGTTGCCAAGAAATGCCCATATTTTTTGTTAACAAAGACGCAACTAACATGCGTACGCGGTTATGCATGGTGCCGGTTTCCCATAATTGATTCATACCGGCATCAACTATTGGAATTCCTGTTTTACCTTGCTGCCATTTTTTAAGATTGACTTTGTCAGTCTTCCAAAAATCTTTTGTAAATTTGGGGTTCATAGGTTGTGTACTTGTTGCAGGAAAATGCCAAAGTGTATAACGAGCAAACTCGCGCCAGATGAGTTGTCTGAGAAAAACTTCTGCTTGCAGTGCAATAACTCCTCCTTGTATTTCAATAAGAGGTGTCAGCTCACTTATGATTTGTTGTATCGATATTTCACCAAAATGAAGATGAGGTGAAAGGATAGAGGTTCCATCAATTTCAGGAATATCTCTTTCAGATTTGTAGTTAAATAATGATGTCTCTATAAATTTATCCAGTTTTTCGTTAGCACTTTTCTCACCAGGTGACCAATGATTGTGTAATTTTTCATGCCAAGGATGGTGATCAAGTAAATCAAGCTGTTCAATAGTTAGAGAGTTTTTTACCCGCTGTGTAGGCGAGGCAGATGACTTTATATGAGTGTTAGCCTTTGTGTGAAAGTTAAAAAGATTCAACTCACTTCGTAATTTTTTATAAAAAGGCGTAAAGACTCTGTATGGCGTGCTTTTAGTCGCGGTTAAAAAATTATCAGGTCTGCTTATTAAACCTTCTTTAATTCTTTCTACTTCAATACCTTTTTTTAGCAGCTCAGTTTCAATATTATTTTCGCATTGAATACGATGAGGCTCATGTCTATTTGTCCATACAACGGAGCTTACTTGTTCATCTGTAACCAGCTTAGAAATTATTTCCACTGAATTTGCTTTAAAAAATTGTAGTTTGATATCCAGTGTTAGTAAATCATCCGACAATTGTTTAAGACTTTGATGTAACCACCAACGTGATGCACCACCTTCGGTCCAGATAGAATCTTCCTCGGGGCTGTAAATGTAGACGGCTATAATCGGTTTGTTCTGGCGTAAAGCCCAGTTTAATGTCGGGTTGCCATTGAGTCGTAAATCACGTTGAAACCAAAGTAGAGTATTCATAGTTATTTTTGATTGCTCTTCGAGGTGTTACGTGAAGAAGTATTTTGAGAAGCAGAATAAGCGGGTACATGACTTTCAAATACCTTTAGCGCTACCGATACATTAGAGCCTAATAAAACGCCTCCGCTTGCTTGAAATCCATCAGTATCAATTAAGTCATCCGAACCACCAATAAATACAGGTGTATTCAGTTCTTTAATCAGGCTATTTAATTCTTTATTTACATCGTTGTTCATATTGGTTTGAGCACTCAATACTATCGCTTTTGCAGCTGACCGTTGGCTTATGTAAGCCAATTGATCAAGTGGTAAATCGGCGCCAAAATACAATACTCGGTATCCCCTTGCCAGAGCTGACAAGGCAAATAACATCAGGCCAACTTCATGGAATGAGCCTGGAACACAGGCGCAGATAATGCGTGTGCCTCTAGCTTGAGAGTAGGCATGATGGAAGCGTGCACCGAGTCTGTTCTTTAGCCAACTGGTGTAAAAATGTTCTTCGGCAACACCTCGATCAGGTTGTTCTTTCCATCTTGTACCCAGACTTACTATGACTGGCTGAATCAGGCGGTCGGTTACCATATCAACAGGATAAAGTGAGGAGGCTTCATTGTATGTGGCATCAATGCGTTCAACATTGAAGTCACTAGTCGCTTCCAGGGTGGACTTTATATGTTCATCCCATATGTTTGCCATTGCCGATTTTTCAACGTATGGAGTTGGATCGCTATTCGTTGATTCGTATAAGTTTTTTGAGGCTGTAGAAGTATTTTCAACGGACAGCATCTCGGAAATATTCGGTAAGCTGTGACCATCATTCAATAAATCAAGGATCTTTAATACTCGTTTTGCATCTGAATCGCTGTATAAGCGATGACCTTTAGGTGTTCTTTCAGGGTGAAGTAGTCCATAGCGCCGTTCCCAAGCCCTTAATGTTGACGTTCCCACAGATGTTTTTTCTGCCAGTACGCGGATCGGAAAGCGCTCCAGATCTGAGTCTGGATAGAACTTAGTCGTGTCTTGATTCATTGTATTTAATTTTTCCATGAGCTAATTGTACAAGAATATTTGACTTGTACAAGTTTTATGTATAATGTTTTAATCATTGTACAAGTAGGTTGTACAAATATTTGTCGATTGCTGCAGTTTAAATGACTAACTTGCAGGACTCTAATGATTTTGACGATAAGTGTTCTTACTTATCAATAGGTGACACAAATGGATAAACAGTCAGTGATTGAATTAAAGGGTAAGCGGTTTAAAGGGAAATCCAGTTTTGAGCATGGCCGTAGTGCTTCTATGGGTGTGTTGGTAGTAAACCTGGGTACACCTGATGAGCCAACACCTGCCTCTGTGAGACGTTACTTAGCTGAGTTTCTATCTGATCGTCGTGTTGTAGAAATCCCTAAATTGTTATGGATGTTAATACTGCATGGCATCATTTTACGTATCAGACCTGCAAAATCAGCCCGAGCTTATCAAACGGTATGGAGTGAGCAAGGTTCGCCGCTGATGGCTGGTTCATCTGAATTAAGTTCTAAGATACATACTTTACTCAATGATCGAATCTCTGGTGCGTGTAAGGTTCAGCTCGCTATGCGTTATGGCAATCCATCGATTAAAGACGGTTTAGAGAAACTTCAGGCAGAAGGTGCAGAACGAATAATGGTGTTGCCTTTGTATCCTCAATATTCAGGAGCGACAACCGGCTCAGTGGCAGATGCGGTGTTTTCAAATTTATCAAAATGGAGATGGGTACCTGAATTAAGAATGCTTGGCGCTTATCACGATGACCCTGATTACATATCTGCCGTGGCACAGTCGATTGATGCACATTGGCAAGCAAATGGTTATTTAACAAATGAAAAGTTGGATAAAGGTCATAAATTATTTATTTCATTTCACGGTATGCCTAAAGCGACCTTGCTTGCGGGTGATCCTTATTTTTGTCACTGCCATAAAACCGCAAGATTGATAGCGGCCAAATTGAATTTACATGAAGACCAGTGGGAAATGGCGTTTCAATCTCGATTTGGAAAAGCTGAATGGTTACAGCCTTATGCCGCTAAACGATTTGTTGAGCTGCCAGAAGAAGGCGTAAAAAATATTACTGTAGTGTGTCCTGGGTTTTCTATCGATTGCCTAGAAACTCTGGAAGAAATAGCAATAGAAGGGCGTGAAGAATTTATCGCAGCAGGGGGGCAGTCTTTTGATTATGTACCCTCTTTAAATTCATCGGCTCAGCATGTTGAGTTCATGGTTAATAGAATTATTGAGAACGCATCGGCATGGCCCGAATTACAAGAATTAGATACTAGTGTTAAGAATAGTCAATTAACGCTCAGTAAAGATTTAGCGATTGCAGCAGGAGGTGTTTGAGATGAGTGTAACTAATACTACTAAAGAATCAATTATGAGTGAAAATAATGATGATAGATATTCACGACCATTACTGGGTGTCAGTGCATGCTTAATGGGTAAACAGGTTCGTTTTGATGGTGGCCATAAGAAAAATAATTTCATTTTAGATTCCTTATCTAATGAGATGGATTTCGAGTCTTTTTGTCCTGAAGTAGAAGCCGGTTTTGGAATTCCAAGATCTACTATGCAGTTACGTCAAAAGGGTAAAGAGATTCGTTTGGTGTTTAGTAACGACCCAGGGAAAGATGTTACTGATCAACTTGTCGATTACTCAGAAGAACGGATTAAACACCTGGCGCATCTTGATGGTTTTATATTTAAAAAAGATTCCCCTAGCTGTGGTGCATTCAGAGTACCTGTGGTCATAAATAAAGAAGGTTTTAGAAAAAAAGAAGGGGTAGGTCTATTTTCGAAAATAATAATGGATCGTTACCCACTTTTGCCGGTTGAGGAAGAAGGTCGATTAAATGATGCCGCTCTTTGTGAAAATTTTTTTGAACGTATATATGCCTATAATCGATGGAAAAACGTCGATAAAGAAAATAGTAGTGTAAAAGAATTAATTGAATTTCATTCAACTCATAAACTAATGCTGATGGCGCGCGGAAGTCATTATTATCAGGAATTGGGACGTATGGTAGCAGGAACCACAGCAAAAGATCTGAAAAAGAGACGCAATGGATATATACAAAGATTTATGGAGGTGATGAGGATAACTACACAGCGTGGGCGTCAGGTCAATGTTCTACAACACATCATGGGTTATTTAAAAAGCTCTATAAGTTCAGAAGATAAACAAGAATTATTATCTGTATTTGAATCTTACAGGCAAGGTCAAATGCCGTTAATTACACCAGTGGCATTACTACGTCATTATTTGAGGATTCATCCACAAAAGTATCTATCGAAACAACACTATCTGGCTCCTTTTCCTGATACACTGGCGTTAAGGTCGGCGTAAATTTATTAATGGATTAATTGTCCAAATTCTGCTATTTATAGATCACCTATTACTAACCATTTATTGAGGCGTTCATGCAGTTTTCTTATATCAAAATTTCTATTATGAGTATGTTACTTTCTTTGGTTTCTCTTAATGTGTCGGCTCTTGATGTCAAGCAGGTCTCTAAAGGAATAACACTTAATGCGAACCTTGAACTAGCTAGCGGTAAAAATTTAGGTGATAACATCATTTTAATTACACATGGCACACTAGCACATGGAAAAATGGAGATCACTAGTGCATTACAGGGATTATTTAAAGAAAATGAACTGGATTCTCTGTCTATAACTTTGGGCCTGGGGCAGAGTGACCGTAAGGGTATGTACGACTGTAAACGTAAACATACCCATAAGCACACTGATGCGCTAGACGAAATCGGTGTATGGGTCGATTGGCTAAAGAAAAAGGGCGTTAAAAATATTACTTTATTAGGTCATTCTAGAGGTGGTAATCAGACGGCCTGGTATGCAGCTGAAAGAGCCGATGCTGTGATAAAGAAGGTGGTATTAATCGCACCTATGTCAGAGACAGGAGAATATGCAGCCAAGAGTTATAAAAAACGATATAAAAAAGATTTAGCACCGATTCTGGCAAAAGCAGAAGCGCTTGTTAAAAAGGGTAATGCTCAGACTGTTATGGCGCATACAGATCATATTTATTGCCCGGATACTTCGGTAACAGCTGAATCTTTTGTTTCGTATAATAAGGCTGACCCTCGTTTTAATACGCCAGCATTGTTACCAAAGATTAAAGCGCCTGTATTAGTGTTTGCAGGAAGCAAAGATAAGGTAGTAAAAGATCTGGATAAAAAAGTAGCGCCTTATGTTAAGAAAGGCAAAGTTGAACTGAATGTGATTGATGGTGCCGGCCATATGTTCCGTGATTTATATGCGGACGATGTGGTTGAAGCGATTATTGATTTCTTATAGAAGTAGATAAAGAAAAATTGGAGCGGGAAACGAGATTCGAACTCGCGACCCCGACCTTGGCAAGGTCGTGCTCTACCAGCTGAGCTATTCCCGCAAAAGAGGTCGTTATTATAGTGATACGACGACCTCTGTCCAGTTTTAATTAAAAATATTTCATGTTGGTTGTTTTTTGATCTAAAACTTGTCTTTAAGCTGGTTCAAAATAAAATCTTCAAATCCTGCGCGGTCGACGGGTTTGCTAAAATAATATCCCTGTACTTCATGACAACCGTGTTTTTTCAGAAATTCATAGTGATGCTTTTCTTCTGCTCCTTCTGCTATCAGATGCATATCTAAACTGTGTCCCATCGCAATGATGGTTTTGGCTATTTCAGAGTTTTCTTCATTAGCTTCAATTGGCCGGATAAAAGACTGATCAATTTTTAGCGTATCAAGAGGAAGCTTTTGTAAATAGCTTAAGGATGAATAGCCCGTTCCAAAATCATCCATTGATGTTTTTATGCCCATATCTCTGATTGTTTGTAATGTTGAAATGGCATTAGTAATATCGGTCATAGCGATACTTTCAGTTATTTCAATTTCAAGAAATTTAGGTGGTAATTTAGCATCATGCAGCGCATTTTCAATGTTACTTATCAGGTTTACGTCAGCGAATTGCAGGGCAGATAAATTAACACCCGCACGAATATTTCCGTATCCTTTGTCCAAAAGGTATTTAGAAAAATGACAGGCTTGTCGTAAAATTACGTTACCAATATCTATAATTAATTCATTTTCTTCAGCGAGTGGTATAAACGTGTCCGGAAAGATTATATTGCCATCAGGCTCTATCCATCTGGCTAACGCTTCCATTCCTGTTAGGGTTGATGTTGCAGTATCGATTTGTGGTTGAAAGAATGCATGGAACTCATTGTTCTTTATGGCAGTCCGCATTTTCTTCTCAAGCTGGATGATCTGATTAGCATTAGTGTCCATGCTTTTTGTATAAAATAAAACTTTACTGCCGCCTTGCGCAATGCAGTTTGTGTTTGCAATGCTCGTGTTTTTGAGTAATATTTTTGCATCGTCATCATACGGATAGATGCTGCAGCCAATACTGATGCTGGTATGGTATTCAGCGTTGTCGACAATTAAAGGTTTTTCGAATAATTTTATGAGTGAATGACAAATGCTTTTAATTTGTTCTTTTGTAGAAAAATCATTGATCAGAAAACCTATCGATGTGTTGCTGATTCGGGTAATTTCTTTTATGTTTTTGAACTGGTTCTGTATAGTTGAGGCTGCCTGAAGGACAAACTGACTGGTAAAATCAGATCCCATTGGTTGGCTAATGCTTCTTAGTTTGTCGAGAGAAAGATATATAACACCCGTCAGCTTTTCATAAAAATTATTGTCAATTATTTTATTAAGCTGAAGTAATAAGTGTTCTTTATTTGGCAGAGAGCTTTCAGGATCAAAATATCGATGAAAATAAAGTTTATTTTCGACATCGATCTGACGAGTGATATCCTGGAGGGTTCCAATAATCCGCTTACTGTTTTTATCTTCCGCTAGTTCGCCTTGATGGGTGAGTGTTAATTCTACACCATCAGGGTTTCTAAAAGTATGCTGTAAAGAATAGGGGGTTCCGTTTTTCAGGGTGCTTTCTATACAGTTCTTAATATCATTGGCTTCTTCTTCGGTTGTGTAGTCTAGGAACTGCTCCAGTGAGTAATTGTTCTCATTAAGACCCAGAATAAATTTTGTGTCATCAATGATAATTAGTTGATTATTTGAACTGTCATATTCCCAGTATCCAATGCGGGCTATGTGTAATGCTTTTGATAATTGTTTTTTGTTTTTATCTAAGGCTGTAAATAGCTCACGCGAACGCAGCGCATATTTTACTCGTTGTGTCAGTAGCGACCAGTTTATAGGTTTGGTAATAAAGTCTGTGCTGCCTGATTCAAAAGCTTTATCAATTGATTTAATATCATTAAGTCCAGTCAATGTGATGATAGGCAGAAGGTTCTGATCTGTTAGATTTCTCAAAGCTATGCAGGTGTCGTATCCATTGATGCCTGGCATCATTAAATCCAGTAATACGAGATCGGGTAGTTTATTAATGCAGTAGTTTATTGCGTCCTGGCCATTTTCACAGCTTTCAACTATATAGCCTGCTTTTTTTAGAACAGCAGTGAGGGTTTTACGTGTGACGGCGTCATCATCTACGATAAGTATTTCTATCTCGGAGTCCGGTTTTTGGCTAAAATAGTTCATGATTTTATAAGGCCGGAATCCTTCAGCGCATCAATTGTCTCGCTAAAAGTACTTGAGAGTTGAGCTGTTAAAGTGCTGATATCAATGTCTTCGTTATTTCGTAGGCCGTGTTCTATGGTCTCGGCTATAGCTCTCATTCTTTCAAGTCCAATGGAGCCTGAAGAGCCTTTAATTGTATGAGATAGTCGTATAAGCTGGTCTGGATTATCCATACTGTCTGGAATCAGAGATAATATATCAGATACGGTTATATCGTACTCCTGGTAAATTTCATATACGCTATCTTCAACGATATCTTTTAATTCGTTAATTATAGTCTGATCAAGCAGAGGTATTGAGTCAGTGTTCATTTTTGGTTCCTGATATCATCAGACAGTTTGTTTTCTGATGATGTCCACTTATTTAAGAGTTCGGATAACTCATCTTTATCAATTGGCTTGCTTATATAGTCATTCATGCCGGTGTTAATGCAGCGGTCTTTATCACCTTCCATCGCATTGGCTGTCATGGCAATGATGATTGCATTTTTAGTTTGATTGTCTTTTCTCAGATTCTTTGTGGTAGCAAAGCCGTCCATGACGGGCATCTGGCAGTCCATCAAAATAAGTTCATAATTATCAGGTGAATATTTATCAAGGCACTCCTGACCATTGTTCGCAATTTCATATTCATAGCCCATTTTTTTTAGCATACCGCCGACTACTTTTTGGTTTACAGTATTATCTTCAACTACAAGTATGGGCAAGGTATCCATAACTTCACTAGAGGATGTTGTTTGATGAGTTTCGGGTGTTTTTGAATGATATAGCGTGGCCATAATTGAATCTAACAATAGCGATTTCTTAACTGGCTTGTGAATACATGTATTGATGCCGGCTTTTTTTGAATTACTTTGAATATTGCTATCTGTTAATGAGGTCAGCATGATTATTTCAGTATTTATATCATTATTCCTGAGTTGATTTGCCACTTCAAGACCATTCATTCCCGGCATCATCATGTCTAGTAAAATAAGATTATAAGGTGTTTGGTTGTCAATGTTTTTATAAATAAGATCGAGAGCGGCTTCTCCGGAGTCTGTGCTCTCATGTTTCATGTTCCATGATGAAAGAATGGCTTCGAGAATATGTCGATTAGTCTTATTGTCATCGACGATAAGAGTTTTTGTATTGTTAAGTTGTTGATGGTTTCTTTCATTAGCTGGCATGATTTTAGAAATTTTGGTGGTGATGGTAAAATAAAATGTGCTACCAGTCCCCTTTGAAGAACGGACTTTCAGGTCGCCACCCATACAGTTTGTCAGTTTCTTAGAGATAGATAAACCAAGTCCTGTTCCTCCGAACTTGCGAGTGGTTGAGCCATCTTCCTGTTTAAAAATCTCGAAAATTTTAGCCTGGGCATTTTCAGGAATCCCGATACCAGTATCAGATACCTCAAACAGAATGGTTACGTTGTCATTAGTTTTTCTTTCTAGTTTTACACTGATAAGTACTTCTCCACTATCAGTGAATTTTATTGCGTTACTGGTCAGGTTGAATAATATCTGTCTCAGTCGAGTCGGATCACTGATTATCATGTTTGGAACA
>Ga0316207_10005206_pt1 | contig 10904 bp, 7 predicted proteins | sample 6weekpyrite_MG_FD_204943 | JGI IMG/M metagenome (GOLD analysis project Ga0316207, IMG submission 204943) | Microbial mat bacterial communities from mineral coupon in-situ incubated in ocean water Damariscotta River, Maine, United States -... | ecosystem: Environmental > Aquatic > Marine >...
TAGGTTATTCTTCTTTTCCTGGAGGACCTCCAGACGAAGATGGAATGGTCGTTCGACACAATGTATTTGGAAATATAGGTACTGCATCTTCTAGCTTGGGAAGAACTGCATCACATGAAATAGGTCACTGGTTTGGTTTGTATCACACCTTTAACAATGGTTGTGGGACCGATTTATGTACGGATGGTGATTACGTTTGTGATACTCCTCCTCAAGATGCTCCTAGTTTTAACTGTGCAGTAATTAATAGTTGTTCCAACGATGTTCCCGATATTGATGATCAAAAGGAGAATTACATGAATTACACAAATGATGCTTGTAAAAACATGTTCACAAATGGTCAAAAATTAAGAATTCAAAGTACTCTCGACAATATTAGAACCAATATTTGGAGTCAAACAAATCTAATTGCAACTGGCTGTGATTCACTTTATACTGCTCCATCGACATGTGCTGTGGTTGCTGATTTTGTAACACTAACCCCAACTGTTTGTATCGGGAATACAATCAATTTCGTGGATATTTCATTAAATAATGCAACTTTATGGCAATGGACTTTTACAGGAGGAACTCCTAGTAGCTCGACAGTGCAAAATCCTGCAATTGTATATAATACTGTCGGAAATTACCCAGTGAAATTAGTGGTGTCGGATGGAGTTACGACTGACAGCGTAACGTTTAACTTATACATTGATGTAACAACTCCAGGAATTGGTGACGCTCTTCCATTTGCACAAAATTTCGATTCTGGTATTTTTCCACCAAGTAATCTCACTCTCAATAATCCTGACGGAGGCATCACATGGGTTTTGGATTCTGCAGCTTATGTATCTCCAAATTATTCTGCTAGAATTAACAATTTGATCAATATTAATTATGGTTCTTCAGACGAAATGGTTCTACCATATTTAGATTTAACGACTTATGGTACAAATTTATACATGTCCTTCGATTGGGCGTATGCTCGGTCAGACGCCTCTTTCTCGGATGAGTTAATTGTACTGCTATCGACAGATTGTGGAGTCAATTTCAATCAAGTTTTTTATGGCTCTGGAAATGGACTTGCTTCTGGGCCAACACAAACTACTCCTTTTATTCCGGATTCTTCACAATGGAAAAGAGCTAATTTTTCACTTTACGCGTATCGTAATTTCGAATATGTGCAACTGAAAATTGTGAATGTTACAGATGGTGGAAACAACTTATATATAGATAATATTAATGTCGGAGAATTCAATGCTTCCCTTTCTGAGAAAGAGAATGATTTATTTACAATTTACCCTAACCCTGTGTCTAATTTGATTAACATCTCATTTAAGAATCAGAACAACAAAATAGTTAGGTTGTATAATTCGATAGGACAAATTCTCTACACAGATAACTTGGAAAATCAAACTAAGTCAAGTATTGACGTTTCGAAATTTTCACAAGGGATTTACTACATAGAAGTTGAACAAAACAATTCTGCGACTACGGAGAAAGTGATTATTAACTGAAAATGTCTGACAAACAAACCGAAATAGCAATAAAAAATATGGTTTGTGATCGTTGTATCTCGGTTGTTAAGTCACTACTAGAAGAAAATAATTTTGACTTTTCTGATGTTCGTCTTGGGAATATTTCATTTAAAAAGCAACTTTCAGAAAACGAGGTAAACCATCTTTCGCTTAAATTAAAGAATGAAGGTTTTGAAATTATTCACTCAATAGACGATCAACTGGTCAGCCAGATAAAGACACTCGTAATACAAAATATTTTTCATGAGAAAGAAATTCTTGATGGACAAAAATTTTCTGACTATCTATCCTCCAACATTGGTGTAAACTATTCGAGATTAAGTAAGTTGTTTTCGATGCATGAAAACAGTACGATTGAACATTATATTATTTTTCAGAAAATAGAACGAGCAAAGGAACTACTTTCATATAATGAGCTAACATTGAGTCAAATTTCCTACGAACTGAATTATAGCAGCCCTCAGCATCTATCGAGACAATTTAAGCAGATAACCGGTTCAACGCCATCTATTTTTAAGAAAAATGGTGCCAGAGCTAAATTAGATACTATTTAAGCCAAATTATGCACATCTAAATCATTTTTAAATTAGAATTTTACACTCAATATTTAATCATAATTGAATATGAGAAATTCAAAAGAATATTGAATTTATTCGTTTCTTTCATATTCTGGAGTGGAATAGGTTATTTATTCAGTATAATATTTACAAAGCTTAACAAATAAATTTTATGAAGAGAAGAGATTTTTTAGCAACAGGAGCAGTATCTACTGCAGGGATGCTTTTTTTTCCTGGAAATTTATTGGCCAAAGAAGCAAAAATTGAAAACAAGGGTAGGCTTACAAAACCATTACCGTTTAAAATGAACGGCGAATGGAAAGAGTTTGAGTTATACATAGATATTCATATCCATGAACCTGCACCTGGTTTCAAGTATCATACTTTGGCATTTAACGGCACTATTCCAGGGCCCGAAATTAGAGTAAATACAGGTGATAAGGTACGCGTAAAATTTGTGAACAAGACAGACTTAAATCATACTATTCACTGGCATGGCATGCATGTTCCGTGGAGAATGGATGGTGTTCCTTTCGTAACACAACTTCCCGTAATGCCAAATAATGAATTTATTTATGAATTCACAGCAAAACCGGAGGGAACGCATTTCTACCATTGTCATTGGGGAACTCTAATGCACATGCAAGCAGGAATGTTTGGTAGTTTGATCGTTGAAAATCCTCAAGATCCAATTAAAGAGCGTTTTCCCTACGACAGAGAATACACACTTGTCTATTCTTCGCATGACACAAATTATGTTCGCGAAGAAATGAACGGGATGCTTGAAAGAATGAAGCAACGAAGTTTTTTAATGAAAAACGGAGAATTTACACCAGAGCAATGGTCTGTTTTCGACTCTAAAGAACAAATGCAATCAAGCATTGAAGATGGATATGTTCCTCCATACCTAACAAATAGAAGATCAAACGCAGATCTACCTCAAGCGAATTGGTTTACTGTAAATGGAAAATCTTACCCTTCAACACCTTATTTATTTATCAAAGAGAATGAGAATATTCGAATTCGACTTATTAACGCAGGTGCAGAAACACATAATTTACATCTTCACGGTCATGATTTCTGGATGGTTGCAGATGACGGTGTCCCGCTCGAGCATCCATGGAAAAGAAATACTGTCCCCCTCGCTCCTGGTAAAACGTATGATATTATTGTCGAAGGAACCAACAGAGGAATTTGGACTTTTCACGACCATGATGTAAGAAAAGTAACCAATAATGGTCTTTATCCCGGAGGAAACCTCCTTGCACTTGTTTATGAAGACTTGCCTGATGATGAGTTAGTAATTACGAAAAATTCTGGTAATCCAATGCTGAATCCAAACGCTGGAAAGGGAGGAATGACTAAAATGGACGGAATGGACATGACTAGCAGCAAAGAAGGAATGAAAAAAAATATGTTATTTGGTGATGATAAGCTTCCAAAAATAGCGTTAGACGAATAAAATATTTATTAAAAATAAGAATGAAAAAAATACTCATTATATTATTTGTATCAATCCATGGCATTGTTGTGTCCCAGATTACACCTGAATTTCAAATTGGAGCAAAAGGTGTTTTTTCTGGTAACTTCAACAATAACTCGGATGAATCGAACGCGGTCGCCGATTTCTCTGATACTCAATTATTACTCAGTTTAAGGCAAAAACTTTACAATAATTGGCGTGCACAATTTGTTCTAGGTCTTCAGTTTCCAGATGCTAATTCCAATCTTGGTCAGGTTTTTTACAATAATATTTTTATTAGGCTCGAAGATGAAAAGAACGTTCTTAAAGTCGGACGAACGCTAGCACAAACTATTTTAAATCAATTTCCAACATTGCGGGATGACGATGCACAAAGATTCGTATATTCATTAAATCCTTTCTCTAATGGTGTAAATACAGAGAGAGATCAATACGCAAATGTTCTTGAGTATGCTAGAATTATCAAAAAAAAATTAACAGTATCTATTCATGGAGAAAACTTTTATGATAATCTAAATCCTAATGATTTTAGACTAAACTCTTTAGGGTTATCTATTGTATATCGTGTTCCTGAAAGTCAAAAATGGAACAGAAACATTTTACAAGAAATTGGTGTGAGCTATAATAATTTCTTTACCAAAAGTCCATATACAACAGATGACTTTGAGGCTTCTACAAAGAATTTAATTTTTTCTACTACTCTTAATTTAATACCTCATCCGATTAATTTTGTTGATTTTAAATTTCAAGCAATTCATAATTTTGGATGGAGCGAAATTAATTTCTTGGGAAGTTACTTTGATTACACGAGAGCTAAATCGACTTCACTTTTTGGAATGATAAGATACATGAAGCGTAAGCAAGAAAGACCGAATTATCAAATTTCTGTAGGATTTGGGTACAAAAACATGCCTTCATTGGATATTATTTCCGATCAATACATGTTAATTACCAATGCTTTTTATCGTATTGGAGAAAATTTTGATGTTGGTTTACAATATCGATACTTGACAAATAATGGATATACCAGTATATTTTTTGGACGATATGAGCACAGGGCTCAAATCGCTTTAGTTTATTCGTTTAATAAAATATTTAATAAGCAATTTGGAGATAGATACGATATCTTAAATCTAGAACATAATTACATACGTTAATTAATTGATTAAAAAACAGTATTATGAAACATACATATAAAATATCCGCAATGACCTGCACAGGTTGTAAAACAAATGTGGAGAGCGCCTTATTAAAGCTAAATGAAGTAACAAAAGTAGAAGCAGACATAAAAAATGGACTAGTTGAAGTTGAAATGACTGCACATGTTTCAATTGAAAAGCTGCAAGAAACTATGCTGAAAGCAGGGTTGCACTACACCATTAGTGTCAATTCTGAGGAAACAGAAACAAAAAAATCATGCTGTAGTTCTGATGAAAAAACATCAACTTTGCAGTACACTTGCCCAATGCATTCTGAGATTATTCAAGACGAAGCAGGTTCTTGTCCAATATGCAAGATGGATTTAGTCCCTATGAAACATACAGATGAAGAAAAAGCATCTTGTTGCAGCTCGAGTGAGGATCATGGACATTCTCACGATCACAAAAGCGGTCAAACTAATATGGCTGAAGATGGTAATGGTATTTTCTACTGCCCAATGCATTGTGAGGGAGAAAAAACCTATACATCACAGGTTGGTTGTCCAGTATGTGGTATGGATTTGGTTGAACAGCCCAAATTACAAGCCATATCTCAATACACCTGCCCTATGCATCCGGAAGTTATAAAGGATGAACCTGGGTCTTGCCCAATATGTGGAATGGATTTAATACCAATGGAGCCTACAGAGAGTGAAGAAGACAAAACTTACCAAAAACTTGTTACCAAAATGAAAATTGCAGTAATTTTTACTGTACCCATTTTTATTATTGCTATGGGAGATTTATTGAATGACAATCCATTCTTGCAAATACTTCCACAAACTACTTGGAATTGGATTCAGTTATTTTTGTCCCTTCCAGTTGTATTTTATGCTTGTTGGATGTTTTATGAGCGAGCTTGGACGTCGTTTAAAACTTTGAACTTAAATATGTTTACCCTAATAGGTATTGGTACTGGTGTTGCATGGGCCTTTAGTATCGTCGGAATGTTTTTTCCCGACATTTTCCCTGATCAATTTAAAACAGAAGAAGGTACTGTTTCTCTTTATTTTGAAGCGACTACGGTAATCTTAACACTTGTTTTATTAGGACAACTTCTAGAAGCAAAAGCCCATAGTCAAACTAGCGGTGCTATCAAAGAGTTACTAAAATTAGCGCCTACAGAAGCAATTTTAGTAACACCAGATGGTGATCAAGTAATTTCTATTCACAAAATTAAATTAGGTGACTTATTACGTGTCAAACCAGGTGATAAAATACCTGTTGATGGTAAAATAACTGAGGGAAATAGTAACGTGGATGAATCAATGATAACAGGAGAGCCTATTCCTGTAGATAAGCAAAAAGATGACTCTGTTAGTTCAGGAACGATAAATGGAACCAAATCTTTTGTTATGCAAGCTGAGAAAGTAGGGGCTGATACATTACTGTCTCAAATTATCAAAATGGTAAACAATGCTAGTAGAAGCAAGGCACCTATACAAAAATTAGCAGATAAAATCTCCAAGTATTTTGTCCCTATTGTTATAGTTGTTTCAATTGTAACATTCTTCACCTGGTATTTATTTGGACCTGCCGAAGATGCCATTGCATTCGGTTTTATTAATGCAATAGCCGTTCTTATAATTGCTTGCCCATGCGCATTAGGATTAGCAACACCAATGTCAGTGATGGTTGGTGTCGGTAAAGGAGCGCAAAATGGTGTTTTAATTAAAAATGCAGAAGCACTAGAGAATTTGAACAAAGTAGATGTTCTAATCACGGATAAAACTGGGACAATTACTGAAGGAAAACCTTCTGTAGAAAAGGTAGTTAACAGTAGTGGAGAAGATGATAAAGAATTACTCAAATATATAGCATCATTGAACCAATACAGCGAACATCCGCTAGCTGAGGCAATTGTTAAATATTCTGAGAATAATAATGTCACCATTTCTGCATCACCGGACTTTGAAGCAATAATGGGAAAAGGTGCTATTGGTACCGTGGATGGAAAAATGATTGGAATTGGAAACAAAAAACTCATTGAACAAATCAAAGCTGATCTAAGTGAAAATCTTGACGAAAAAGTTATTGCTGAGCAAAAATTAGGAAAAACAGTCTCTTACATTTCCGTTGATAAAAAGGTGGTTGGATATGTTTCCATTACAGACGCTATAAAGGAAACAAGCAAGGAAGCTATTCGTATTTTACAGGAACATGGAGTAGATGTCATTATGCTTACTGGTGATAATAAAAACACGGCAAAAACGGTAGCCGAAGAGTTGAATTTGTCGAGTTTTCAAGCAGAATGTCTTCCAGAAGATAAATTGAATGTCATTAAACAACTTCAAGAAGAAGGGAAAATTGTTGCAATGGCTGGAGATGGTATCAATGATGCGCCAGCATTGGCGCAATCAGATATTGGAATTGCTATGGGAACAGGGACTGACGTAGCAATTGAAAGTAGTGAGGTGACTTTAGTAAAAGGTGATTTACTTGGAATTGTTAAAGCCAAAAATCTTGGTGAAAAAGTAATGCGAAATATCAAGCAAAACTTATTCTTTGCATTTATTTATAACGTACTCGGTGTGCCTATCGCGGCCGGTTTGTTGTTCCCTGTTTTTGGACTTTTACTTTCTCCAATGATTGCAGCTGCAGCAATGAGCTTTAGTTCAGTTTCTGTTATCGTAAATTCATTACGATTAAGGAATATCCACTTAAAATAAAGTTATTATATTAGTCAAAAAAAAATTATGAAGATGAAAACGATTATTTTTAGTAGTGTTCTACTATTTTCTATAACTAGTTGCTCAAACAGCGCTGATAGCAATAAAATTGAAGAGGCTGAAGTAGTTGATATAAAAGTTGAAACTGAAGCAGTTACTTCTGTAATGAAAAGTTACAAAGATGCTATTCAAAATTTAACTACAGAAGGGACAGTTGAGTTATTCACGGAAGAAGCTACTGTGTTTGAATCAGGTGGTTCTGAAGGTACTTATTCAGATTATGTATCCCATCATTTAGGACCTGAATTAGATTATTTTGAAAGCTTCACTTTCTCTGATTATGAAATAGAAGTTGAAATAGACATGCCTTATGCATTCGTAACAGAAACATACATCTACACAATTGTTGTAAAGCCAGAAGAAGGTTCAGATGAAGAGGGACGTGAAATTAAACAAAAAGGTGTTGCAACTTCTGATTTAAAAAATACTGATGGAAAATGGAAGATTACTAAGACACATTCTTCAGCGAGAAGTGCTAATTCTTCACATTAAGTATGACGAGCAATAAAAATGCCCGAAGAATTAGAAAAACGCATCGTTATTTAGGTTTATTTCTCGGAATTCAATTTTTATTCTGGACGATCAGCGGTTTATATTTTAGTTGGACGGACATTGATGAAATTCACGGAGATCATTTTAAAAATGAAGAATATCGTCCTACTTCATTTTCTGGGCTGATTGGAATGAGTGAACTTCAACCTGAAGTTTCTATTGCAACCATCCAACTGAAGGAGATCCAAGGAGAACCTTTTTATTGGATAAACTCCGAAAAATTATACAGTGCGAAAACGGGGCTTTTGAGAAGTGGGATTAACAGAAATGAAGCACTTTCTATCGCTAAAGAAAGGATGAAAGTAGGCATGGAAGTTAAGTCGATCGAATTAATCACTGAAACAGATAAACACCATGAGTTTCGTGGTGGGCCTCTTCCCTCTTATGTCATTTCTTATAAAGGAGATGATGAAGTCAAAGCTTATGTTTCTCAAGAAAATGCATCCTTCATTACGGCAAGACATGAGGCATGGCGATGGTTTGATTTTCTTTGGATGACACATACTATGGATTACGAAGGTCGTGACAATATGAACAACTGGTTGCTACGCGCATTTTCTATTCTCGGCTTGATTACTGTCTTTAGTGGCTTTTTACTCTGGTTTACGTCTTCTGTTACGATTAAAAAATTGACAAAAGGTAAAAAGTAAGCCAAGTGTTATCAGATTGTTAAATAGTTGTCAAATTCCGAACGTTTTGCTCATTCTCAATAAAATTCATTAGTTTTACCCAATGCAATTTGGTAGAATCATTATATCATTTTTTCTAATCTTTAGCTACAGCTTTGGGTTTGCGCATAGTTTGGTTCCTCATTGTTCTGATAGTTCGCCTGTTGAAATTAACCATCAACATAAACATCAATCTGAGTTGAATAATTCTCATGAAAAGCATGAACATATAGTTCACGCAAACCATTTTGATGAAGGAATTTATGACTTATTAATTTGTCTAATGAGTGACTCGCATAATGGAACGAGTGATTGTTGCACACAACATGTTTCTTCCAATACATCTAGTCTATCTGCCGTACTTTCAAATAATGATATAGCCAAATTAGTTTCTTCCTTCGTTGCCATTTTTGGAATTGCAGAAAACAACGAAAAAACGCATTTTTCAGAACTAAGTGATGTTATTTATACATCCCCTGAAGTTAATGCTCATTCCCTAAGAGGACCGCCTTCCATTTCTTAGGCATTCAATTTTCTTATTGAATTTATTGTTGATACTCATAAAGGAGTTCAATTCATTTATTATTATTTTTTTTGACACAAATTATTATGATTAATAAAATCATTCACTTTTCTATCAAGAACAAACTCATTATTATTCTAATGATGGTTGCTTGGATAGGAGGCGGTATATTCTCGATGCAGAAAGTACCAATAGATGCAGTACCTGACATCACAAATAATCAGGTTCAAGTAATTACTACTTCTCCCAATCTTGGAACAGAAGATATTGAACAATTTGTAACCTATCCTATAGAGTTAGTCATGGCTAATTTACCGGGAGTTATAGAAATAAGATCAATTTCGCGATTTGGTCTATCTGTAGTTACAATTGTTTTTGAAGATGACATGGGAACATACTTACCTCGACAATTGGTTTCTGAAAAACTCGCAGGTGTAAAAGCACAGATTCCGCAAAAATTTGGAGAACCTTTTATGGGACCTATTAGTACAGGGCTTGGTGAGATTTACCAATACACTCTAAAAGTCGAACCTAAATTTGCGGATAAATATACCGACACCGATTTAAGAACCTATCAAGATTGGATAGTAAAGCGTCAAATGGCAATGCTTCAAGGAGTAGTTGAAGTGAATAGCTTTGGAGGTAGAGTAAAACAATATGAAGTTGCTGTCGAGCCAGACCGATTAAAAAGTATGGGTGTAACCATTTCTGAGATTTTCACTGCTTTAGAGGTTAACAATGAAAATACGGGTGGAGCATATATAGTTAAGAACCACAAAGCAAACTTCATTAGAGGAGAAGGATTGGCTAGATCCATTGACGACATCGAAAAAATAATAGTCAAAACTGAAGAAGGTGTTCCCATTTTAATTCAAGATGTTGCTACAGTTCGTATTGGACATGCTGTAAGATTCGGGTCTTTTACCAAAAATGGGAAAGGAGATGCCGTCGGAGGAACTGTAATGATGTTGAAAGGAGGAAATTCAAATGACGTTATAGAACGTGTGAAAGATCGAGTCGTTCAAATTGAAAAATCATTACCAGAAGGTATCAGTATTAAACCTTTCATCGATAGAGAAAAGTTAATACAGAGAACAACAAGTACCGTAACTATGAATCTTTTAGAAGGTGGCCTTATTGTCATCTTCGTATTAGTGTTATTCTTAGGGAATTTCAGAGGTGGACTTATTGTGGCATCTACAATTCCTCTCTCTCTGCTTTTTGCGTACATCATGATGAATATCTTCGGTGTGTGGTCAAACTTAATGAGTTTAGGAGCAATTGATTTCGGAATCATCGTCGATGGTGCCGTTATAATTGTAGAAAGTGTCGTCTTCTATACCATACAGCAAGTAAGGAAGACGAAAGACGCAAAATTATCTCAAAAAGATCTTGATAATATATCATACAAGTCATCAAGTAAGATGATGAACGCTGCATTTTTTGGGCAATTAATTATCCTTATTGTTTTCATTCCTATTTTAACATTACAGGGTGTTGAAGGAAAAATGTTTACACCAATGGCTATGACGTTTAGTTTTGCTGTAATTGGTGCAATGATATTGTGTTTGACTTATGTTCCAATGATTTCAGCATTATTTATGAGTAAGAAGCCATCTCAAAAAGAGATGTGGGGAGATAAATTCATTAATTGGTTAAGTAGAAAATATGAGCCA
>Ga0316207_10005207_pt1 | contig 10903 bp, 5 predicted proteins | sample 6weekpyrite_MG_FD_204943 | JGI IMG/M metagenome (GOLD analysis project Ga0316207, IMG submission 204943) | Microbial mat bacterial communities from mineral coupon in-situ incubated in ocean water Damariscotta River, Maine, United States -... | ecosystem: Environmental > Aquatic > Marine >...
GTCGGTGAAGGTTTGCAGCATCAGGATGGTCACGGTTTGGTTATGGCCGGCACAATTCCTAACTGTGTTAGTTATGATCCTACATTTAACTATGAATTAGCCGTGATTGTTCAAGATGGTCTTCGCCGAATGTTTGCTGACCAAGAAAACATTTTTTACTACATCACTACAATGAATGAAAACTACGTTCAACCAGCAATGCCAAAAGGCGTTGAAGAAGGTATTGTTAAAGGTTTATACCTTTTAAAAGGTGGTGGAAAGAAAAAGAAAAAAGTTCAACTCATGGGTTCAGGCACTATCTTACGTGAAGTTATTGCTGCTGCTGAAATGCTAGAACAAGATTGGAGTGTTGATTCTGACATATGGAGTGCTACAAGCTTTAATGAGTTAGCGCGCGATGGACATGATGTCGATCGTTGGAATAGATTACACCCAACCTCAGATGCAAAAGTCCCTTATATAGAACAATGCTTAAAAGGGCGTCGCGGGCCTATCATCGCAGCAACAGACTATATTCGTACTTATGCCGATCAAGTTCGTAAATGGGTACCAAATCGTTATGATGTATTAGGTACCGATGGATTCGGACGAAGTGATACTCGAGCTCAATTGCGCAAACATTTCGAGGTAAATCGTTATCACGTTGTTGTTGCTGCATTAAAAGCGCTTGCGGATGAAGGTCAAATTCCTGCAGGTAAAGTTGCTGAAGCCATAAAGAAATATGGCATAGATGCAGACAAACCAAATCCACTTCACGCATAAAATCACGAGGGATAGAGTTATGGCAAAAGAAATATTAGTACCCGATATTGGTGATTTTGAAGAAGTCGAAGTTATTGAAGTCTTAGTGAGTGCTGGCGACAGTATACAAGCGGAAGATTCATTAATTTCTGTTGAGTCAGATAAAGCCGCAATGGAAATACCAGCGCCAGAGGGCGGTGTTGTTAAAGAAGTTAAAGTTTCTTTAGGTGATACTGTATCAGAAGGCAGCTTGTTAATAATCTTAGAGCCTTCTAACGAAACGGTTACAGAGACTAAATCAGCCGATGAACCAGCAATAGAAAAAGCTGAAGAGAAAAAACCTGAGCCTAAGCCGCAAGAGGTGGCCAAACCTGCACCAGCTGCGCCTGCACCCGCAGCAAAACGCCAATCACCCACAGCAGATATTGACGAAGTGAAATTTTCAAAGGCTTATGCATCACCTTCCATACGTAAATTTGCCCGCGAACTCGGGGTTGATCTTGGTAAAGTTGACGGAAGTGGTCGAAAAGGTCGAATAACCAAAGAAGATGTTAAAGGCTTTGTAAAAAGAGCACTATCACAAGGTGGTGGATCAGGCGCTGGATTAGCCGTAGAACCAATGCCAGAAATAGATTTTAGCCAATGGGGTGACATTGAAACTAAACCACTTTCTAAGATAAATAAACTTACCGGTCAATTTTTACATCGAAACTGGGTAACAATTCCGCACGTCACACAATTTGATGAAGCAGATATTACCGATATGGAAGCTTTCCGAAAGGAAATGGCATCAGAATACAAAGAAAAAGGTATTCGCATAACACCATTAGTGTTTATGATGAAAGCTGTTGTCTCAGCGTTAAAACAATTCCCAAGGTTTAACTCATCGCTTGACGCAACCGGTGAAAACCTGATTATGAAAAACTACTATAACGTCGGTATCGCAGTTGATACACCAGATGGACTCGTTGTACCTGTTGTTCAAGGAGTTGATCGTAAAACGTTGGTTGAATTAGCTGAAGAGCTCGGAGAAATAAGCATTAAAGCAAGAGATAAGAAATTGAAGCCGTCAGATATGCAAGGCGGCTGTATTACTATTTCTAGCTTGGGTGGTATTGGTGGTACTAAATTCACGCCAATCGTCAATGCGCCTGAAGTGGCAATACTTGGTGTATCTCGATCTAAAATGCAACCTGTTTGGAATGGGTCAGAGTTTGAACCTCGTTTGATGTTACCTCTGTCACTTTCTTATGATCATCGCGTAATTGATGGGGCAGATGGTGCTCGTTTTACTACGTTCTTGAGTCGCGTGTTATCCGATACACGTCGCCTATTATTGTAGGAGAAAAGAAATGAGCAATTTAGTTGAAATAAAAGTGCCTGACATTGGTGATTTCTCTGAAGTAGAAGTTATTGAAGTGCTGGTGAATGTTGGTGACAGCATTCAAGAAGAAGATTCACTGATTTCGGTAGAATCTGATAAAGCCGCAATGGAGATACCTGCACCTCAAGCAGGTGTCGTTAAAGAAATGTTAGTGTCTCTTGGCGATAGCGTGTCCCAAGGAAGCGCTATTATGATGCTAGAAGTTTCTGAAGGTGCTGCCGCAGAGACGAAAAGCGAAACGCCTGCTGAATCACCCAAAGCATCTAAACCAGTAGAATCCAAACCTACACCTAAAGCCGCAAGCTTTTCTAGTGATGTCGATCAAAGTGCAGAAATCGTTGTTTTAGGTTCTGGACCTGGTGGATATACTGCCGCTTTTAGAGCTGCAGACCTTGGAAAAAAAGTTATTTTAATAGAGCGATATGAAAGTATAGGCGGTGTTTGCCTAAATGTAGGTTGTATCCCTTCAAAAGCTTTGTTACATACTGCAGAAATTATTAATGAAGCGGCCGAGTTTGAAGATCACGGCGTGAGTTTCGGTAAACCTAATATTGATATCAATAAACTACGTGATCACAAGAATCAGGTTATTAGCAAGTTAACGGGTGGTTTAAAGCAATTAGCCAAACAACGCAAAGTACAAATTGTTCATGGTTACGGAAAGTTTACGTCTGCTAATACGATAGAAGTCGTTGCGGATGATGGGTCCAAAACAATTGTAGGCTTTGAAAATTGCATTATTGCCGCAGGTTCACGCGTAACCAAATTACCTTTTATCCCTTGGGATGATCCAAGAGTTATGGATTCCACTGATGCGTTAGAAATTGAAGAAGTACCTAAACGACTATTAGTTGTAGGGGGTGGCATCATAGGGTTAGAAATGGCAACCGTCTATGATGCATTGGGATCAGACGTAACCATCGTAGAGTTATCGCCAGGGATCATTCCAGGGGCTGATAGAGACGTAGTTCGTCCACTTGAGCGCCGAATTAAAAAACGCTACGAAAATCTTTATTTGAATACTAAAGTAACAGCGATTGAGCCCACCAAAGAAGGCTTAGTTTGTTCTTTTGAAGGTAAGAAAGCCCCAGAAAAAGATACGTTTGACCGAGTACTTGTGTCAATCGGTCGTAGCCCAAATGGATTGTTAATTGATGCAGATAAAGCAGGTGTCGCTGTTGATGAGAGAGGCTTTATTAATGTTGATAAGCAAATGCGTACTAATGTAGATAACATTTTTGCGATCGGAGATGTTGTTGGTCAACCGATGTTGGCGCACAAAGCCACACATGAAGGTAAGGTAGCGGCAGAAGTGATATCTGGCATGAAGTCTTACTTTGATGCGCGAACGATTCCATCAGTGGCATATACAGATCCTGAAGTCGCATGGATGGGTAAAACCGAAGAAGAGTGTAAGGCCGAAGGTATTAAATACGAAAAAGGTGCTTTCCCCTGGGCGGCCAGTGGTCGTTCATTATCGATCGGACGGGATGACGGTTTAACTAAAGTTTTGTTTGATGAAAATCATCAAATTATCGGCGCAGGCATTACAGGCCCAAATGCCGGTGAACTCATTGCAGAAACAGTACTCGCACTGGAAATGGGCGCTGATGTACATGATATTGGATTAACTATTCATCCTCATCCAACCTTATCAGAAACAATTAACTTTGCCGCAGAAGTCGCAGAGGGTACATGTACTGATATTTATATGCCGAAAAAGCACTAAAATTAAGTCTATTTGCGTGAAAAAAAGGGGTAGTCAATGCGGCTACCCCTTTGTTTTAAACTCACCCTTCAGCAAGCATTGGTACTAATGCCTCAACAGTATAACTTTCTACCCATTGTTTGACATCTTGAGCGGGTATTGCTTCTGAAAATAAATATCCTTGTGCTATATCACAGTTCCAGTTTTGTAATTTGTTATAGGTATCTTGATTTTCAACACCTTCGGCGATAACGTTTATACCAAGATTATGTGCGAGTTCTATGGTAGATCTGACGATCACTTCGTCACTATCACTATCATTTAATTTAAGTACAAAGGATTTATCGATTTTTAGCTTATCAACAGGAAGTTGTTTTAGATAAGATAATGAAGAGAAACCCGTGCCAAAATCATCAATCGCTAAACTCACTCCGAGGTTACTCAACTTATTTAATGTGTCCATGGCATTCTTAGGATTATTCATCATCGCTGTTTCTGTCACTTCTAAAGTGAGCAAACTGGGATTTAAATTATATTCTTCAATTAATCGAGATACTCGTTCTGTAAGCTTAGCATCGTGAAGGCTTAATACTGACAAATTAATGGCCATTGAAATATTAAAACCCTGTTTCTGCCATTCTGCACATTGTTTAATTGCGGCTTCAAATACCCAGTCACTTAGGGTGGAGATCAAGCCAGATTGTTCAGAAACGGCGATTAGCTCTTCCGTAGGAATTTGTGTAAGGTTTTTGTGTTTCCACCTTACCAGTGCCTCTACAGATTCAATCGTTTGATCTTTTATGTTAATTAATGGTTGATAATGTAGTTCGATAAAATTATTTTCGATAGACTCTTTGATATCACCGTACAGTGATAATCGTGTGATGCTATGAGAGTCTTCTTCGGCATCATATTCGGCATAGTTTAGATTATTGCGTTTAGCGTAGTACATAGCGACATCGGCACGTTTTAAGAGTGTCGTACTATCTTTGCCATGAGTTGGGTAAACTGCAACACCAATACTTGAGGCGATATGTAATTGCATTTTGTCGATAGTCGATGGTGAGGCAATTGTATTAGAAATTCGAGAAACCGTTTTAAAGAGCTCTTCGCGATTCAAGTTGGGTAAAACGATAGCGAATTCATCACCACCTAATCGGGCAATCGTATCGGATTCTCTAAGTTCATTCTTTATACGTTGACTTATTTCAACTAAAACTTTATCACCCACATGGTGACCTAGCGTGTCATTTATTTCTTTGAATCGATCGAGGTCGAGTAATAGTAAGGCACACTGCGCATTGGTACGGTTCGCTTGGTGTATAGACTGCTCAAGTCTGTCGTTTAACAAAGCTCTGTTTGGCAACTTTGTTAAATCGTCATGTAATGCTTTGTGTTGAAGCTCCATTTGCCGACAATGAACCTGTGATTGCATTTCAGTGAATGTATCGATGAGATCTTGAGTTTCGACGGATCGTACACTGACAATTGGTTCGCCTATATTTCCAAACGCTTCTTGTTTCATGGCTTTTGCAATTGAAGCAATAGGCCGTAGAACTAATGTTTCAATCGAAAATATAATAAAAACTATAAAAAGTAATGCGCAAAGACCCACACCCCAAATCAATTGGGTTTGTTTATTTGCAACGGTAGAGAAATAATCTAATTCAGATAAGCCAGCAGCACGAACTGTACTGTTAATGCTATTTAATTGATAAGAGATATTTTGTAGCAAGGGCTCAATATTGAGTTTTATTATCTGGTTATCCAGGCGCCAGTTATCTGAATGATGAATTTCTAAAATATTTAGAAAACCTTTATACCAATTATCAGAAGCCAACTTCATATCCTCAAAAGAATTAGAACTAATGAAGCCAAGTTTATTTTCTTTCTTAAATTTTTCTATGGTATTTAGATGAAAGTCCAGATTTTCTTTCATGTTCTTGATGCTAGTTTCTTGTATCGCAATTGCCGAATTATTAAATGAACCAATTTTATTAGCGAGATATAAGCGGAAGGTAGAAACGATTTGCATCCATTGTTGCCTTGCCTGAACAAACGCATTATAAATTTCATGCTCTTCTTTGTTTGTTACATATTGGTCAAGTTCAAAAAGTGTGATAAAAACTGCCGAATTAAATAAATCACGATTTGGTCGCAATTCCTGGTTCGCAAGCGCAAGGGAGGGGTATAGCTTTAAACCATTACTGCGAATTTCTATTAATTCATTCGTTGCTGTGTCAAATGCCCTAAGCTGCTCAATCAATGTTTGAATTGCAGGTAATTGTTCATATTCAAGAATCCAAGGGTGGTTTTCTAACTCCTCAGTGAGTTTTTTCGCATTGATAATTGATTCATGTACCTTAGATTTAAATTCAATACGGGTAGGATCTAGTAGATACGCATCCAGGGCTTTATAGCTGTTAAATAGATGGACATTAATTTCACGGGTGATGATATGCATTTGATGTCGTTCAGACATGTTTTCTGCAATGCCTGTAGAAGTAGTCTCAATCTTTTGCTGAGCAATGTAAGTACCCAGGATAGTAACAATTGATAATGCAACGGCAAAAGCGAAGAATCGACCTTTAATACTGTTAAAAAACATATAACCACAATTCTTTTGCGAGTAATTTAAGTACAAAGTCTAATTCTTTATTATTAAGAAAGACTTAATATTTATGGGTGTGAATTTAATTAATACAATAATAACAATATGTTATAAGATGTATAGTATATGATATTAATAGTATTATGTATACCTCTCGACCCTAATTCTACAAGCTGTTAAAATCTGCACCAAAATTTTAGGTACATCCTGAGGATACTATGTCTGATATTAAAAAAGTTGTTTTGGCTTATTCCGGTGGTTTGGACACTTCGATTATATTGAAGTGGCTACAGGACGAATATAACTGCGAAGTAGTTACATTTACTGCTGACATAGGTCAGGGTGAAGAAGTTGAGCCTGCCAGAGAGAAAGCAAAACAATTTGGTATTAAAGAAATTTACATTGATGATCTTCGCGAAGAATATGCAAGGGACTTTGTGTTCCCTATGTTTCGAGCAAATGCCATATATGAGGGCGAGTATCTGCTTGGGACGTCGATTGCTCGGCCACTGATCTCAAAACGTCAAATAGAAATCGCCAATGAAACTGGTGCGGATGCCGTATCTCATGGTGCGACGGGCAAAGGAAATGACCAAGTTCGTTTTGAGCTAGGTTATTATGGTTTGAAGCCCGATGTCCATGTTATTGCCCCTTGGCGAGAGTGGGATCTAAATTCTCGTGAAAAGTTAATTGCCTATGCTGAAGCTCATGGTATCCCAATTGAAAAGAGCGCAGGTCAAAAATCGCCGTATTCCATGGATGCAAATTTGTTACATATTTCTTATGAAGGTGGAATATTGGAAGATCCATGGGCAGAGCCTGAGGAATCTATGTGGCGTTGGACCGTTTCACCGGAAGCTGCACCAGATGAAGCAACTTACATAGAATTAAAATATGTGAAAGGCGATATTGTCGCAATAGACAATGTCGACATGTCACCAGCTCAAGTCATGGAACACTTAAATAAGTTAGGTGGTGAAAATGGCATAGGGCGTGCGGATATCGTAGAAAATCGTTATGTCGGTATGAAGTCACGGGGCTGTTATGAAACGCCTGCCGGAACAATTATGTTAAAAGGCCATAGAGCCATTGAATCATTAACCTTGGACCGCGAAGCTGCACACTTAAAAGATGAGTTAATGCCCCGTTACGCGAAGTTGATTTACAATGGCTATTGGTGGTCACCTGAGCGACTTATGTTACAAGAAGCGATCAATGCATCACAAGCAACAGTTAATGGTACTGTCCGCCTAAAATTATATAAAGGTAATGTTATTGTTGCCGGTCGCGAATCAAGCTCTGACAGTTTGTTTGATGAGAAAATTGCAACATTTGAAGATGATGCGGGTGCGTATGATCAAAAAGATGCAGAAGGCTTTATTAAGCTTAATGCTTTGAGATTACGTATCGCTGGTACTAAGCAAAAAAAATAATTTTAGAATAGTCTAACTGAAAAGGAGAGCGCCATTATGACGCTCTCCTTTTTTTTATGGTGTTACGTCAACAACAACAGTTGCTGGTGTTTGATCAAATTGCCCGAAAGCATTTTGAACAAGTAGGGTAACCACATATTTCCCAACACGATTAAATGTCACTGTGCCTGGGTTTTGTGATCTGATTTTGGGAGCAGCACCATCAAAACCCCAAATGAATGTCAGCGGTCCTGTTCCTAGAGGATCAAACCCTGAGCCACTAAAGAGCACCGGCGTACCAACTCTCACACTAATCGAGCTTTGGTTAGGAGAATTGATAAACCCTTCGGGTGAAGCAGTACCTGTGACAGGCGGTTGTGTAGGTGGAAAAGTCGGCGGAAAAGTCGGGTTACTTGGTGTAATCACCGTTATGAGACGTTCGCCGTAATTATTGATGAGCTGCCCGGTAAAGTCAGTACCCGTCACTCGCAAAGTTACAACATAGGTTCCCGGTTGATTAAACTGAACAGGTAGTGGAATTTGTTGTGTACTGGGTGATGCTGCGCCACCAAAATTCCATTGGTATCGTATGTTGCTTCCAACGACAGACGTAGGTTGAAAGTTAACAATTTCACCTGCGGTTACAAACATATCAGAAGCCGGGAAGGCAATGGCAGTATTAGCCGCGATAACTGAACCGGATACAGTGACACGACTCTTCGCTACACTCTCAACGGTTTGATTACCAAACGCATCAATACCAGATACGGTAAATTTAATTCGATAATCACCCGCTTCTGTAAAAGTATAACTTCCAGGGGCTAATTGATCAGACCTAAATACTGTAGTTCCACCAATCTTACGTATTCGCCACTTGTATCTCAACGAAGTAAAACCCGAATTATTGTCTACGCGACCGATTAAGTTGACGGGTGTCCCAACATTATAATTGGCTCCATCCACTGGGGATAAAAGAGAAGCAGTTGCAATTGATGGGTCAGTGACCGTAATCGTTCGTGTTTCCGGTTGTCCAATCACATTACCGGTTATCCCCATTACATAAAACTGTACGATGTATTGGCCGGGAATAGGGAATGTAATATCGCCAGGTGTTTGTAGATTAGAATTTGGTGCAGCACCATCAAAACTCCAGAAATATTGCACCGGTGTATTGCCAGTTAACGGAGAAGCTAATCCACTGAAAAAGACTGACTGTCCGGGTGCAATAGTCGTATCAATTGGTGGTGAAATTATCGAATTGTTAAGCGTGCCATTCACTGGTGGCTGTGTCGGAGAGCCTAACACTGTGATGGTTCTTATCGGTGGATTAGGGTCAACCGCGCCAAGCGCATCTGTGACTGTAAGACGTACACGAAAGATACCTGGGCTGTTAAAAGTAATGTTGCCGCCACTTTTACCGGTATTCATAAAAATATCAGGTGCTAGTCCATCAAAATCCCAAGAGTAGTAAAGAGGGTTGTTATTGTCTGGATCTCTTCCTGAAGCCCGAAAATTTAAATCCTCACCAACATTAATCGTAACATCGTTTCTCGGCCGCACAATACTGCCGTCAGGTGCTTGGTTAAACGCAGTTAATGCGCTGACATTTACAGTGATCATTGCTGGCGTCGTGCTGCGAATACCTAAGGCGTTTGTTGCATTTAGTGTTATTAGGTAAGTTCCAGCGCGATTAAATGTGACATTTCCGGGAGACGGACCAAATTGATTAGGTACTGCGCCGGCAAAATTCCATTCATAAGTAAAAGCGTTTAAGCCAGTTGAATCTGTTGCCGTACCTGAAAAAAATAAACTCTCACCTACATTAATATCTTTCTGTCCGTTCACAACAAAGGGGGAAAGTATTTGTGGTTGTGGTGTATTAGCAATCGGCTGAAACGCATCATTAACAATAATCGTGCGTACAGCAGGCGAAGGATCTGGGATTCCGATATTGTCACTTACTGATAGCGAAATAAAATAGGTACCCGGTCTGCTGAATAAAATTGAGCCAGGATTTTGTACTGTTGAATTTGCTGCTGCACCACCAAAATTCCAATAATAACTAATAGGTGGGTTAATAGCTGTACCGATTGCTGTTCCTGAGAAATTCACGACTTCGCCTACGTTAACACTTATATCATTGGGTGGGCTAAGAATAACAGCATTAGGAATAGTGCTGAGAGCTTCGGGATTAGTATCTACTAATACACCAACAGGAATTTCATTTATATCCGCGACCCTGCCGGCAAGGGATGGATTTGAACATGAAGTCGGTGCATTCTCTACGGTGGTACTAGCGGTGCCACTATCAATTGCAACATGAACAACACAGGCAGACGTTGTTGTGCTGGCACTCCAACTGCCATCTGTGTTTGTTATGGCAGTGCCTATTAAGTCGCCTGTATCTGCATTATGTATAGCAACATTGCCGCTACTCGTCTCTGCATCTCCTTTGATGGTTAGCGTTTCAGTATCGGGATCCCAACTGGCAGAGACCTGTGGATTTGAATCTATAGCGCTTTTGTCACATGCTGTAAGCGTCGCGAGTAATATTAATACTAAAAATATGAACAATAGCTTAAAATATTGACTCAATTTTCTGGAATTTTTATCATTTCTAATCTTAACTTTAGTCGATTTCATTACGAAAGACTCCCTTGGTAAGAGAATACTTATGTATCCCCGCTATTTTGTATTGAAAAACAAATAATAACGGCGTAATGCAAACGCACCGTTTCTGACGTTTTTGCTTTAAATCCCAATTTTCCAAGGAAGAATTAAAATACCGACTAACCAGTAAACGAATTCTACTGGTTACAGCACAAATAAATTGCGGAGCTAAAAATGTATTTAGTTCCCCCAAAAATGAACGACTCTAAGGGGTAGGCTCTTCCCACGTTATATTTATAATTATTATTTATTGTTATATTTATAATATTATTTACGATATATTTTAAACTATACCTTAGTAAAAAATATAGGCGTAAAAAATCAATTGCGCAAGTAGAATAATAATTTAAAATAATTATTATAAAACTAAATTAAGG
>Ga0316207_10005208_pt1 | contig 10902 bp, 11 predicted proteins | sample 6weekpyrite_MG_FD_204943 | JGI IMG/M metagenome (GOLD analysis project Ga0316207, IMG submission 204943) | Microbial mat bacterial communities from mineral coupon in-situ incubated in ocean water Damariscotta River, Maine, United States -... | ecosystem: Environmental > Aquatic > Marine >...
CTACGCAATTGATCAGGCAAAAAAATAGGCCGGTAAAACCAGCCTATTCACTTACTGTATATATCAATACCTACACCGGGCTGCCAGCCTGTGATGGGTTTGGCTCAATCGGAACTGGGAGCGCCACGACCCCTGTGTTAGGTGGCGGCGGTGGTGGCCCACCAGGAGGCGTAACCGAGCCTGTCGGGATATTCACATCATCCGTCGTAGTAGTGGTGTCATCGGTGGTAGTAGTATCGTCAGTCGTTGTTGTCGTCGTATCATCTGGCGTTGTTGCAGTATCATCCGTCGGTGTCGTCGTAGACGTCACGCCCGGGTTCGCCTGGCCACCTGCATTATTATATGAGGTCTGCATATCCGCATCAAGCGCACTTGCAACAGCAGTTTCAACCGAATCAGCTGATGTCGTATCTCCAGCGTTTGTTGCAACAGTCGCGACCTCGCTCGCGGCACTGCCCACAGCAGCCTGAGTGTCATCACTTGCACTATCTGCAATAATAACAGCCTGTGTCACTAGGGTAGCAGCCAAACCAGTATCGGTGCTAGCAACCGAAGTCGCCGCGCTCGCCAGCGATGCTGCCAAGCCATCAAAATTTCCGTTCGCCATTTCCCGTGAAATAATCGTGGCGATCAAGTTTAAGTCATCGCCAGCAGCCACAATTTCCGCAGCCAATGCATCCAAAGGTGCATCCTGAGCCACTGTCTGGCCAATCAATCCGGTTGGGGCCACAACAGGGGCACCAAGCACCAAACCAAAAGCCGCTATCATAATCGCATAACGCATAACTTAATATCCTTTGTTCAGAAAATTCCTCAAGGAATCGCTAAATCTCTCGATAATGTTCTCATAATGGTTGCAAACAGTCAAACCCTTAAAGGAAAACAGGCTTTTAGCACCCAATAACCACCCAACCTTTTAGCATTGCACAAAGATGAAAATACAAAGGACGAGGCTTATTTGACGCCAAAATAAATTTTAAGCAAAAAAATAGGCCGGTAAAACCAGCCTATTCATTAAAATTATATATCAATACCTACGTTGGGCTACCACTCTGAGACGGGTTTGGCTCAATCACAACAGGGAGCACAACCGTTGTTGGCGGCGGCGGTGGTGGTGGGCCACCCGGTACTGTTGGAGCACCTACAGTACTCGGCGGCGTATCACCGGTAGTGGTGGTATCATCACCAGTAGTGGTGGTATCATCCGACGTCGTAGGTGTTGTCGGCGTAGTTGGTGTTGTCGGCGTAGTTTGCGTAACCGGCGTACCCCCAGAGCCACCTGAATCCACATATGATATCTGCAAATCAACAGAAGGTGCCATAGCAACTGCCGTTTCAACAGTTGTAGCTGTGGTCGTATCGCCGTTTGCCATAGCAGTAGAAGCCACAGAACTTGCAGCAATACCAACTGTCGACTGCACAGCCTCACTAGCATTCTCGCCCACTGTCACAGCCTGAACAACCAAATTTGCTGCACCGCCAACATCTGTTGCTGCAAGCGATGTTGCAGCATTTGCAAGCGCTGCCGCCAATCCATCAGTGTTTCCTGCGGCCTGCTCACGCGCAATAATTGCAGCAAGAGCATCCGGGTCATTCGCTGCAGCTAGCAATTCTGTCTGCAAAGCGTCTTCTGTTGCCGTTTGTGCCGCAACCTCTGTCAACAAACCTGTTGGTGCCAAAACAGGCGCACCCATCATTAGTCCAAATGCAGCAACCATAATTGCGTAACGCATGGCAATGCTCCTCAATCTCTATCAGATCATACTAAAATTCATCAAATTCACAACGGACTTTGCCACAATTATTCTTTGCCGTCAAAGGTTTGAAGCAACTTGATTTAAATAAAGATGCATTTTTCAACCAGAAAGCCAACTTGCGAGCAAATTAGTTTAGTGCTAAACTAATTAAGTTCATCCATGTAAGGACCAACCGATGACCATTTTCACTAAAAACATCAAGGTACGATTCGCACATACTGATGCCGCTGGCATCATGTTTTATCCGCGCTATTTCGGCCTTATTAATGATGTGGTTGAAGATTGGTTCAGCGAAGGCCTGGGTTTTGATTTCAAGCATCTGCATATTGACGAAAAGCGCGCCGTACCAACGGCACATATCAAGGCAGACTTTTTCCGGCCAAGCTTTATGTATGACATGCTTACATTTGAGCTGATGTTAACCAAGATTGGCACCAGCAGTATCTCGCTTAAAATACTGGCTTCATCTAGTGATGGTACTGATAAAGAAGAGCGACTTAAGGTTTCTCTCATTCTTGTTCATATGGATATGGAAACAGGTAACTCTCTACCCTGGCCAGATGACATGCGAGCAGCGCTAAACAACTGGCTACCCGAAGAGGACAATCAACAATGAAAACCCTGCTACCTGAAGGATGGCCTCGCCCCCCCGGATATGCAAACGGCATTTTAGCCGAAGGAAAAATGGTGTTTGTCGCTGGGCAAATTGGCTGGACGCCAGAAGGTGTTTTTGAGGCTACTGATTTCCTTGGCCAACTAAGGCAGACACTCGAAAACACACTAGCTGTTCTTGCTGTTGGCGGCGCTGGACCAGAACATATCACGCGTATGACATGGTATGTAACTGACCGCGAGGAATATTTGAACAACCTCAAGGGTATGGGTGCTTTATGGCGGGAATTAATGGGGAAAAACTACCCCGCCATGGCCTGCGTTGCTGTTACCGCATTAATGGAAGCTGACGCTAAAATTGAAATTGAAACCACCGCTGTTATCCCACCTGCCCCCACCACCTAACGCTGAAGGACACGCTAATGAAAATCACTGTAATTGGCGGTGGCCCCGGTGGGCTTTATTTCGCCCTTCTCACCAAGAAAGCACGACCTGATTTCCACATTGAAGTTATTGAGCAGAACCGTGCTGATGATACCTTTGGCTTTGGGGTTGTTTTTTCAGATGAAACTTTAGATGAATTTTTTGCAGCAGACCCTGAAAGCTATGATTTAATCCGCGATAGTTTTGCTTATTGGCAAGACATTGTTGTACAGCGTGGCGGCGAGCGTACTGTTATTGGAGGCAATGGCTTTGCCGGTTGCTCACGGTTTAAACTGTTAGAAATTTTGCAAATTCGATGTCGTGCTGTAGGCGTGGAACTGAATTTTGAAACGCGCGTTAATATCGATTCGCTAGAAAATGATTTTGCAGACAGCGACATGATTATCGCCGCTGACGGTATTGGCAGTGCCATTCGTGAAAAACATGCCGACGCATTCGAACGCACAATTGAGAATCGCAAAAATTATTTCACATGGATGGGATCAAGCAAGCCCCTCGATGCCTTCACTTTTTTCTTTAAGGAAACGCCCGAAGGCCACTTTTGTGCCCATACATACGAATATGAAAAGGGCCGCTCCACCTGGGTGATAGAATGCACACCGGAAGCATTTGAAAACTGTGGTTTTTCCTCAATGACCGAGGAGGAAAGTGCCCGGTATTTAGAAGATGTGTTTGCCGCTGAGCTTGATGGTCACGGCTTAACCATAAATCGTTCCATTTGGCGGCAGTTTCCGCGTGTGCGCTGTGGGAAATGGCATGTTGGCAAAATCGCTATCTTGGGCGACGCAAAAGCTAGCGCCCATTGGTCGATAGGCTCAGGCACCAAGCTGGCAATGGAGTGTGCAATAGGGCTTTCCGAATCGGTTCTTGAGAACATGAACGACACGAATGCCGCCCTTGCAGCTTATGAAGAAAAACGACGAACGCCTGTAGAGATTATCCAGCATGCGGCAGATGTTAGCCTTAGGTGGTTTGAAGACATGGCGCGCCATTACCGCAAGCCTCGTTACGAGTTTGCGTTCGCTTTGATGTCTCGCTCAAAAAGCATCACATGGGACAACCTTGGCATGCGCGACAGTAGTTTTTTGTCTGCTGTTGAAGCCGAATTTTATGGCAGGTTGCCAGAGGAAGCGCGCCCAGAAAGTGTCACACACGCCACGCCAATGTTTACGCCCTTAAAACTACGTGAACTAACCATGCCCAACCGCTCGGTTGTTTCGCCTATGGCGCAGTATTCTGCGCAGGATGGTACACCCAATGATTGGCACTTGATGCATTACGGTGCCCGCGGTGTTGGCGGCGCGGGATTAGTAATCACTGAAATGACCTGCCCAGCCCCTGATGCCCGCATCACCGATGGCTGTACTGGCCTGTGGAATGATACACAGGAACAAGCTTGGAAACGAATTGTCGACTTTGTCCACACAAACGGCGAGACACGCATGTGCTTACAACTAGGCCATGCTGGTAGAAAAGGCTCGACCCACACGCCGCAAACCGGTGGCATGGACATGCCGAAAGACGGCGACAATTGGCCTTTAGTATCGGCCTCGCCCTTGCCTTACTTCCCTGAAATTTCTGATACACCAGCAGAATTAGATCGCGCAGGCATGGATCAAATAGTACAAGAATTTGTTCAAGCGACAGAACGTGCTAACCGCGCTGGTTTTGATATGATAGAGCTCCACTGTGCGCACGGTTATTTGCTGGCGAGCTTCCTATCGCCTCTTACTAATCTTCGCACAGACGAATACGGCGGCAGTGCTGAAAACAGAGCAAAGTTTCCTGTTGAGGTTTTCAACGCGATGCGTGATGTGTGGCCGAAAAGCAAACCGATGTCTGTTCGTATCAGTGCTTGGGATTGGGCCGAAGGCGGCGTATCTTGGGATGACATCACTATAACCGCACAAGCATTTAAAGATGCTGGTGTTGATATTCTCGATGTATCCTCTGGCCAGACAGTACCACTCCAAAAGCCAGTATATGGCAGGATGTATCAAGTACCCTTTTCCGATTACCTGCGAGACCAAGTTGACATCCCCACTATCACAGTTGGGGCTGTTACATTACCTGAACAAATCAACACAATCATCGCAGCAGGCCGGGCCGACATGGTGGCTTTGGCGCGCCCACACCTAAATGATCCTGCCTTCACACGGCACGCAGCAGGCCATTATGGCATCACCCAATCTGGTTGGCCTTTACAGTATAAAACCGGTGAAAGCCAGATGTTGCGAGAAGCTGAAAAAGATAGAGAAAAAACTGAAGAAACGGCCCGGAAATTACGCCCGAGCCGTCGCCACTATGTAAAGGCTAAAGAGTAAGAGACCTTAACTTAAAAGGCCTTTTGCCACCCTGCAACCAACATAAAGCCGCGGCCAAGGCTATTTGCGCCGCGGTCTTGCCAAATCGGCAAGCCTGCCTCAATTGCAAACCGGTGACCTTTAACTAGTGTATTGATGCCTGCATACCCGGTGATGGCCTCCCGTGCATCGCCAGAAGATAACATCATAACGCCCGTAGTCGCGCTTTGATCCATATAGGAAACACGCGCCGATAAGCTCACGTTATCGCTCGCATGAACAGCCGCCCAGCTTGTTAGTTCAAGGCTATCACCTACACGCTCACCGTAATTGTTATCATCCAACCATATTTTGGCATTCGCTTGCGCGCCAAATGACCATCCATCAAGAAAACGGCTATATGTTAAGGAAGGCGTTAGCCCCCACGAGCCTGTTCCTGCCTGCATGCCAAGGCCTAAGCGGGCCCCCATGGCGTCTGAACTACCGGTTTCTCCAACTGGTATGCTAGTCCCTACCTTCACCAACAAACGGTGGTCATGATCACTGAATAACGGCACAATCGCGTTAACAGACAAATCGCCAATATCATTCGCGCCTGTTTCAACTTCATTGCCCATCATAAGCATATCCATTGAGCTATCGCTGTATTTGATCCCTGCAGCCAATGTTACTTTGTCGGACGGCGCATACATCATACCTGCCATGAACATGGTCCGGCTCATGGACTGAGGGCCCATCGCCGTATTGACAGGAGAGTCCATATTCATCCACATAGCTCGGAAGCTGGCCATATATTCACCTTTTTTGTGAAAATGGTCACCCATCACACCAATTGGAGCATGGTCATCAACACGTGCATTATAGGCATCATCAGCTATCACAGACGCTGAAAAAGTAGCGACTGTTGCGGCCGCAATCAAAAAACGGTTCATCGTAAAATTCCAAATCTTAAAAATTCAAATTTCCGCCACATCACTGTGTGGTGGTGATCAACCTCAATTGCTTCAAAAATATTGAGGTTATTAAACTAGAAATTTCAGATTTGGGGAGGGCCTCGACGATTATACTGCCACCGTTCAGGGGTTTTGGGGTCGGTATTTGCTGGTTCTGATATCGACAGTACCGCAAGAATGGACTGCGAAAAAACTACAGTCGGAGACGGTGCAAAAAGCACAATGCCACTAACCAGAGAACAATCTTTGCAATGATTTTCTCCAGCGCCATCTTCGCGTGCTGTATTACATATATCTGCAAAGGTTAAGGTACGACCATCAGGCCCAATCAGTCCCGGAACAACCAAGCTATCGGCTGCACCAACAGCAAGCACACCTTGCACAGAAAGCAAGACGGCAAACAATAGTGCAGGCAAAAGCCTATCAAGTTGCCGAATAATATGGATGACCTTGTTCATGGGGCGGACATATCAGGCACAGCGTGAGCTGTGAAGATAAAATCAACGCACTACCCCAAAAAATTGGAACTATATTCTAAGCAGGCCATCGAGACTGAATTTCAAGATAATCTATAAAATCAATATTATTTTCTGCCAGCCATTTTTCGCTCGGCCCTTGCCACCGAAATTCACACCACTTGATTTTTCCACTGGCACCGAATGAAATGCCTTCAGCCTCCAAACGTTCACGCTGCCTTGAGGCACCGTCCCTATCGCTAACTTTACCCGCAGAATTAATCACGCGTTGCCAAGGGATGCCTTGCCCTTCTGGCGTTGCTGCCATCGCATACCCTACAATACGGGCCGTTGCCCCGGAAACAAGGCTTGCCACCATGCCATAGCTAGCAACTTGGCCTTCAGGAATTTCCTTCACCAGCGTATAGATTGCGGGAAAGCTTTTATAGGTACGCACCATCTATCTTTGCTCACCAAAGGTCTCAGTTTATTCAGGGAGATCACCTAACAGAGGCAACCTGTAAATTGCGATTGAATTAATATACTAGCGTAACCTGAATGAACCACGATATAATGATTATATGCAGAAGAACCTAGCTGTTAGAGTGAAGCAAAGCACTAGGCCGCCTAACCCAAGCTTTTCCTTCAGGGACAGTCAGCTTAACAATCCACAACAGTTGCAGCGATTGGTACTGTAACCGCGAGGCCGCCTTCTGCAGTTTCCTTATATTTGCTTTGCATATCCCGGCCAGTGATACGCATGGTGCGAATAACCTTATCTAGCGTAACAAAATGTTCACCGTCCCCGCGCATAGCTAGCCTTGCTGCATTAATCGCCTTAACCGCTGCCATGGCATTACGCTCAATACACGGTACCTGTACCAACCCACCAATCGGGTCGCATGTCAGGCCCAAGTTGTGTTCCATGCCAATTTCGGCAGCATTTTCCACCTGCTCAGGCGTACCACCCAACACTTCAGTTAACCCTGCCGCAGCCATTGAGCATGCACTACCGACCTCTCCCTGACACCCAACTTCAGCGCCAGAAATTGAGGCATTTTCTTTAAAGAGCCTACCTACTGCGCCCGCTGTTAATAGAAAACGTACAACGCCGTCATCGCTAGCACCGGGTATGAAGCGTGTATAATAATGCAACACCGCAGGCACAATTCCGGCTGCACCGTTTGTTGGTGCTGTGACAACCCGGCCACCAACGGCATTTTCTTCATTCACGGCAAGTGCGTAAAGATTAACCCAGTCCAGAATAGTCAGCGGATCAGTGAGTGCGATTTCGGGGCGTTTGGATAGCTTTTTGTATAAATCGGCCGCACGCCTTTTTACGTTTAATCCCGGCATTACACCGCCCCGGGAGCACCCTAACTCTACACACTCCTGCATTACGGACCATATTTCCAGCAATTCAGCGCGAACCTGCTTACGAGGTCGGCGCACTTCCTCATTTGCCATCATAATAACGCTGATAGGTTTGCCTGATGCTTCACAGTGAGCCAACAGTTCTTGTGCATTACTAAAGGGATAAGGCACAGGAACTGTCTCAACCTCTTCGTCAAAATGATCCGCTGCTGCCTCCGCCTCACTCACAATAAACCCACCACCTATAGAATAATAAATGGCACGAGAGAGTTCATTTCCGTCTTGGTCGTAGGCCCAAAACTCCATACCATTAGGATGAAAGTCTAGGCGCTCTCGTGGCAACAATTGAAGGTCTGTTTCTTCAACAAACTCGATTTCTTTTTTTCCGAGTAACGAGAACTTTTTATTTGCGCGAATCTCGGCAATCATTTCTGGGATAGCTACGACATCTACCGCACGCGGGCACTCGCCCATCAAGCCTAAAAGCACTGCCGTATCAGAGCCATGCCCACGACCAGTTGCCCCCAACGAACCATACAGCTTGGTCACCAACCGCGCCACCGCACTTAGTTTTCCCTCAGAATTCAGCGCATCTACAAAAGTATGCGCTGCCTTCATTGGCCCTACGGTATGGCTGCTGGATGGCCCAATGCCGATATTAAATAAATCTAGTACACTGGTGCTCATTACTCACGCCCTTCAAACACGCCAAAAATGACGTGCCAAAACTAAACGTGCCTTCAAAACGAAGCAATGCTAATTTACGCAATATAATTTCAATGAAGGTAAAAGTTTATATTTATCAGTGCTAAAAAGCCGTAATTATATTATCGCGTTAATAATTAGAGAAATTTAGCACGATAAAGCACTCCAACTTCCATCCAAAATGATAGACTTTAACCCCACAGAGGTAGTTGTCATACGCTTAGCTTCTAAGAATTAGATAAGGAAAGTCTTCGGCTTCAAAATAGGTTGTCGATCAAAGGCTCGCATACCACCCTTAATACTTCGGATAACAACCCACGCACCCAAAATCGGCGTCGTATATATCATAAATTTAAAATCGTTAAATACAGCGACAGCTATCAGAAAAAGTATAGGAATTGCGGCAATCGAGATCACAAATGTTCTAATTTGATATTGGTGGTGGCTTTTCCACATTTCATGGGCACTTCCACGTGATACCAAAGTTATTATGATTGAAAAGAAATACGTAATCAAAAAAAACGGGGATAAAGCATACAAAGCATAAGCTACAAGAACTCCTGTCCTCCCATTGTTTACATCTGCTCCCTTATCCGCGCCACTTGGAGTAACTTGTGCCTGACCTGATTCAGCCACAACTGCCTCTGCTGCTTGATTTTCTGACATATCGCACCCCCATATATTTATGCATACATAAACAGCATAATTGTTAAATGTTGCCATATAAACAAATAACATAAAAGTGATCATCACTCTTTACTGAACCTGTAAGCTGAAACACCTCTGGAGCGCTCATCAAGAATCAATGTTTTTGTTAGTGGTGGGTTGGCCCGTTGAGGGCAGGCAGGGCGCTCACATAATCGACAATTAGGGCCAATAGGTGTTGCATCCAAATTTTCCAGATCATGACCTTTGGCATAAATCAATTCGCGTGCGTATGCGATGTCACAACCCAACCCTATTGCCAACTGCTGGTCTGGCTGTCCATACAAAGACCCCACACGCTTAACCGTGCGTGCGACAGAAAAATACCGTGTCTCGTCAGGCACCTGAATAATCTGAGTATCAATACGCCCTGGCGTCGTGAAAGTGTCGTGAACACGCCATAACGGGCAAGTACCGCCAAAGCGTGAAAAATGGAAACGCCCCGCCGAAAAACGTTTAGAAACATTGCCTGCTTTATCCAACCGAATAAAGAAGAATGGTATTCCTCGCTCACCAGGGCGCTGAAGCGTTGTAAGCCGGTGACATACTTGCTCAAAGCTCGTGCCGTAGCGACGGCCTAAATGCTCAATGTCATATTTCAATTTTTTCGCGTCATCCAGAAAACGCCGGTATGGCATCAACAAGGCACCAGCAAAATAATTGGCCAGGCTAATCCTAACCAAACGCCGCGCCTCTTCTGTCTGCCAACTCTGCAAATCACCAATACGCTGGATCATTGGTTTATATTCAAGCATAGCAAGCTGAAGTGCTAACTGAAAAGTACGGGCACTGCTATCCAGCATCTCACTAATCAACAACTGGCGGCGATGTAGATCATAATGCCTAAGTGTTTCCGGCATCACTTCATGAGGCATAATACGCACACGAATACCGTGCTCTTCATCCAGACGCCCGGACAGCACCATAAAGGTATCATCCCGGTGCAGTCCCAATTCTTCATGTAAAGATTCGGCGGCTTCATCAAGTTCAGGAAAATGGTTTTTGTGATCATGGATAAAGTCTCGAACTTCATCCACAGGAAAAAGCGACTCGCCGCCGCCTTCACGGTCCACCACTTGGGTAGATAGCTCCGTCGCACTTTGCTTTGCCTGCTGCAGTGACCTGTAAAGAAGCGTTACAGCTTCCACAGCTTGCGGCGCAGCATCAGCCATGTCTTGCATGTCACCGCGCGACAAACCCAATCCTTTAAACATCGGGTCTGCCATAATCTCAGACAAATCAGCAAAAGCGCGTGCCTCATCCGTACCTGCAAATGCAGTTAGCTCCACATCATAAACTTCGGCAAGTCGCAGTAAAAACTGAGCAGAAACAGGCCGCTGGTTGCGCTCGACCAAGTTTAGGTAGCTAGTAGAAAACCCAAGCTCAGCCGCCATTTGCGATTGCGACAACCCTTGTTCTCGTCTCAAACGCCGAATGCGCGGACCTGCAAATATCTTTTTCTGAGCCATCTCAGCCATACTGCTTTCCTATTTTACAAATTTTACAGATTTACATTTTTACTTTTACAAAACCATACAATGGAACACTTTTTGTATCAATAGTCATTTAAACAGCGAAAGAAATGTGAAATATA
>Ga0316207_10005209_pt1 | contig 10900 bp, 10 predicted proteins | sample 6weekpyrite_MG_FD_204943 | JGI IMG/M metagenome (GOLD analysis project Ga0316207, IMG submission 204943) | Microbial mat bacterial communities from mineral coupon in-situ incubated in ocean water Damariscotta River, Maine, United States -... | ecosystem: Environmental > Aquatic > Marine >...
GAAATGGCAAAACTTTTTACCGAAACAGGTAGTTCTTTTCCCGGCTTTCCAGCTATCAGAGGGTGCCAGTCGAACAATGACTTTCCCTCGAATAATAGCTTGTATGCGCAAGTCGCAGGCATCCATTCGAATTGTTCCGGTTTTTTCAGGCTAACCTGAACACATTCAGGCACCTTCTCAAACCGGTTAGCATAATCCATACAACGGCAGGTCTCTAAGTCCAGTAACTGGCAACTGACATTGGTTCGATAGACTTCACCAGTCTCCTCATCTTCCAGCTTAACCAGACAACACTGACCACAGCCATCACATAATAATTCCCACTCAACATGGTCAAGAGCAGCCAGCGGCTTGTTCAGCCAGAATTTATCCGTCATTGAAATTTGGGGAGGGGGTTAACAAAATCAGACGTTATTTTATACCAAACCGATGCAACATGTTTCTTAATCTCGTTGATTCTGTCTGTAAATGAGTAGTTTCCTGTGCAGTTACATTAGATGAGGCGGCCGTTTGCTCGGCCAGACTACTGATATTAGCGATATTCTGATTGATTTCATCCGCCACTGCCCGCTGCTCTTCTGCCGTAGAAGCAATTTGAGCGTTCATTGAATTGATAGACTGAATAGAACCACTGATCTCAGCCATATTTTCAGCCATATTTTCAATGGCATCCATATTACTTTCAGCACTTTCCTGAGCTTTCAACATGACATCCACTGCTTTTTGCGACTCAACTTGTAAACTCTCGATCATATCCTGTATTTCCTGTGTAGACTGATGAGTACGACTAGCCAATACCCGTACCTCATCAGCGACCACTGCAAAACCACGGCCTTGCTCACCCGCTCTTGCGGCTTCAATCGCGGCATTTAATGCCAGTAGATTTGTTTGCTCAGCAATACTACGAATCACATCCAGAACCGAACCGATACTGTCTGTCTGGGTCGCCAGCTGTCTAATCACATTGGCTCCCTGCTCGGCATCACTCACCATAGACATAATCGATGTGATAGAGTTTGTCGCCACTAAAGCGCCATCATGCGCCAGCGTCTCGGCCTCTGAGGCTGAACTGGCAGCATTGCCAGTATTTACAACGACCTGCTGAACCGATGCCGACATTTGATTTATAGCCGTTGCAACCTGCTCGATATCAGAACGCTGTTTGAGAATATGATGATTTGTTTCACCAACCACAGAAGCCGTTGCCCTGGATATATCATCAAGCGCAGCAGAAGCTTCATCGATAGAGTACACCACCGTACGTATACGCTCTTCCATAAAATGCAGAACCAGACGCAGTTGTCCAAGCTCGTCATGCCGACCACTAAATACTTCCTGCGCCACTTTATTAGAAAATATTTGTTCTGTTTTACGCGCTATTCTTTGCCAGGGTCTGGCGACTATTTTAGCCATCACCAGACCAATAACTAAACTGGCAAACAACGCTGCAATCGCTAGCTGAGAGCCACCTTTATATAAAATCAACAAAATGAACGGTACAAGAGCGACCAGAAGTGCAAGATAAATCTTACCCATCAGACCAAACTGGAACAGACTTTTTACACGCTGAAGTAATGTCGGGCCTGATTTAATACGTTTATACAGCGCTTCAGCACTCTCAACAGATTTGGTATCGGGTTTGACTCGTACCGACTGATAAGAAACCACCTTACCATCCTCAGCAATTGGGGTTACAAAAGCATCAACCCAGTAAAAATCGCCGTTTTTACAACGATTTTTGACAATACCCATCCAGCTATCACCTGCTTTTAAAGTAGCCCACAAATCCGCAAAGGCAGCTTCCGGCATATCGGGATGCCTGACGACATTATGAGACTGGCCAATCAATTCTTCCGCTGAATAGCCACTTATATCAATAAAATCCTGATTGCAGTAAGTAATGATACCGTTAAGATCTGTCGTCGATACAATATGAACATCGCTTGAATATTTACGTTCTTTATTTGTGACTGGAAGATTTTGCTTCATATACACATACCCGAGAAATGCTCGTATAACAGATGATGGTCATTATTTACCCGCAAATATCATCGATCTGACTTTAAGTTGGATGAGATTAACTACGAGGTGATTCTTATTTTGTATATATATAGACTAGATTTTATTTCTTTGCATGAGAAAAGCCAGGGATAAATTCAGTGAATATAAGGTTTATTTGAGACAGAGAATCCATCATTGATGGATGAAGAGCATGAAATGCTGGATTAAACTTATCCATTTTTAAGACTACTTACCTGAAATATCAGTATTAACTGACATCTGTTCCTGTCTGGAAGGTTTAGTAAGAATAAACCACAAGCCATACAACATTAATAAAGCGGTAGGCACCAAAAACACCAGTGCCAGTTGTTTAAAAAAAGCCAAATAAACAAAACTACCGGCCATCATTGTCACTGACATTATTTTTGCCGGTAAAGGAATCACTCTATGCTGCTCCCATTGCTGCAAAGGTGGACCAAAAAATTTATGCTGATATAGCCAGTTGTGAAAACGTACTGAACTTTTTGAAAAACACCACAGCGCTAGCAACATAAAAGGCGTAGTAGGCACAACAGGCAGTACAACACCAAAAGCGCCAATAAGAAAAAAAAGCCAGGCAAGGCCAAGATAAAACAATCTCATATTAAATATTCTGTGCAGATTAAATGGACTTTTAACACTGAAACCAGCGATATTTCGGCAAACACAAAGCATACATGATGCACAATTAATTGTATAATCAGCATTTCTATATGCGCTAAATACAAAGATAATGACGGACAATAATAAAAACAACACGGGTCAGATTAAAATGACTCAGTATAGCCATGGATCCGGTTGCGGTTGCAAGATTTCACCCCAGTTACTTGATAATATTCTGCAGACCAGTCAGCCAGTATTCAATGACCCGAAACTACTGGTTGGTAACCAGACTAAAGATGATGCCGCTGTTTATGATTTAGGTAATGGCAGTTCAGTTATCAGTACCACCGATTTTTTTATGCCGATTGTTGATGACCCGTTTGAATTTGGCCAGATAGCAGCCACCAATGCCATCAGCGATATCTATGCAATGGGCGGCGAACCATTAATGGCTATCTCTATTTTTGGCTGGCCAATTGATAAACTTGGCCCTGATATTGCCAGCCAGGTCATTGATGGTGGCCGACATGCCTGTAAGTTAGCCGGCATTCCTCTGGCCGGTGGCCACTCTATCGACTCACCTGAACCCATCTTTGGGCTGGCAGTTACCGGCCAGGTTGAAAATAAGTTTTTAAAACGCAATGATCAGGCCACTGCCGGTTCAAAATTATTTTTAACAAAACCTATTGGCATTGGCATTTTAACAACGGCCTTAAAAAAGAAATTATTAAAAACAGAACACAGCCAGCTGGCCTCAGAAACAATGCGAATTTTGAATAAAGCCGGCGCACATTTTTCCAAACTAAAGGGCGTAAGTGCAATGACTGATGTCACAGGCTTTGGCCTGCTTGGACATTTAACAGAAATATGTGAAGGCAGTCAGTGTCAGGCGCGAATTGATTTCTCTGCTGTGCCAAAACTTGATGGTATTGAAGATTATATAGAACAGGGTTGCGCTCCCGGTGGCGCACAGCGTAATTTTGACAGCTACGGGCACAGGATTAATGCGATGTCAAAACAACAACAGCAAATACTCTGCGACCCGCAAACTTCAGGCGGTTTATTAATTGCTGTTGAAGAAGATGCTATTGATGAATTTCATAATATCGCACGTTCAATTGAACTGGAATTGAGTTGTATTGGCGAACTCACAGAAAATACCGGCACACACCTGATAGAAGTTTATTAAGTGAAAATACCCGAACTGCCACAAATCAATAATTACAAAGAATTGTTTATCAATGATACAAAAATGATGGACGTTCGTGCGCCGGTTGAATTTTCACAAGGTGCTTTCCCACATACCCGCAACCTTCCCCTGATGAATGACGAGGAAAGAGAATCGGTTGGCCTGCATTATAAACAGATGGGTCAGGATAAGGCTATCGAACTGGGTCATGAACTGGTAACAGGTGACGTAAAGAATCAGCGTGTCAGTGAATGGACAGAGTTCGTAAAAAACAACCCTCAGGGTGTTCTGTATTGTTTCCGTGGCGGCCTGCGCTCCAAAATCACTCAACAATGGATTTACGAAGCCAGCGGCATTATCTATCCTAGAATAAAGGGCGGCTATAAAGCACTGCGTCGTTTTTTAATTGATGAACTGGAAACAAATACCGAATCAATTCAGCCAGTCATCCTTGGTGGTCGCACAGGTACCGGAAAAACAATTTTACTAAACAGGCTCAATAATAAAATTGATCTGGAAGGTATTTTTAACCACCGCGGTTCAGTTTTTGGTAAACATGTTAACCCTCAGCCTTCTCAAATTGACATTGAAAACCAGCTATCCGTAGAGCTGTTAAAATTAACTGACAACAATATCAGCAATATAATTTTTGAAGATGAAGCACCAAATATTGGCTCACGTAATATCCCAATAACCCTGTTTTCAAAAATGAAAATGTCGCCGCTAATTTTACTTGAAGAATCTGTGGAAGACCGGGTCGATATTATCTTTGATGAATATATCACTCACTCTTTGGAACAATACATCGGCGAATATAATCCGGATCTGGGATTTAAAAAATGGTCTGATGAGTTATTAAATTCACTATCAAGAGTTCAGCGACGCCTGGGTGGCGAACGCTATCAGATTTTTAACCAGATCATGCAGAACGCTATCGAAGAACAAGAGAACACGGGCAACGCACAAAAACACAAAGACTGGATTTACAAGCTGCTAGTTGATTACTACGACCCCATGTATGACTATCAGCTGACTAAGAAAACAGAACGCGTGGTATTTCAGGGCTCCAAAGATGAAATTGCTGACTATCTCAGACAGCATTATGAAATATCTTAATAACTATAGTTTATTAATTTTTCTGTTTACAATCAGCACACCAGAAAAAAGCACCAGCGAAGTGATGACCAGTGGTGCCAGCACCCAGAAATCCAGCAAATCATAGAACGAACCGGATGAAGCCGCCTGCTGGATCACCGTTATAAACACATATGATTTCAGACCAACGCCAACAAATGATGCTACCACAAAGGCTGACAGATTAACTTTTAATATTCCGGAACTGTAATTGATAACCGAATGTGGAAAGGCCGGCATTATTCGCAATGCCAGTAACATAAAAAAATTATCATTTTTACGCAGTAATGAATATGCCTTTGAGTTTTCTATCTTATGAATCCACTCATCTGTTAAACGCTGTGAAAAAACATAAGCAGTGACACCGCCTAAAGCTGCACCAGTTGCCAGTACAAAACTACCTGAAAGCGGAGAAAAGAGAGCAGCAGCAACCCATAAAAACATTGAACCAGCCAATGCAAAGGTAAATAAAATAATCTGTGCAATGACCAGCAACAACCATAACCACCATTGATCACTGTATTGTCTGGCAGCTGTAATTATTTTCTCCGGCTCTAACAAACCTGAAATTTGTAAGACGATACCCAGCGTTACAAGCGCAAGTAAAGTTAATATTTTATTACGATATTTTTTCAGCATATTCTCAGTCTAAGCAGCCAATTTCTGTTGTAATTGCACTATCACATCTTCCAGCCAACCCTCATCAATAAAGATGTCTATTGGTGGCCGGCCAGGTAGATTTTGATCTTTATAAAACCAGTCGAACATTATTCCTTCATTGTACCAAATGGATTTTCAAGCAACGAACATAAATAGAATATTGAACACAAGGTATTATCTTTTTATCCGATTTTATAACACCTTCGAATGATTCAACTGACGAGCCATTGCTTCAATTCAACCCCGATACATGAACTATATTTTCCGGACATGACAGCAGCATTTCTGTCGCACTGTATTATCTAAACACTTCTCTTAAAAATCATCATTTCTCATCGCATATTGATATCCATAGCCAAATAGTATCACTTGTACCCCTTCAACCTTTCATTTATTTGATCAGACTCAAGCAATCCTGAAATTTTCTGGTAATTCATTCTCTGTACATTTAGAGTGAAATTATGGATCAACAACTCATATTAATACAGATAGCAGGAATATTACTGGCTGCCAGAATCTTTGCTGAAATAGCTAATCGCTTTAACATGCCAGCCATTATTGGCGAGCTACTAGCCGGAATTATTCTCGGCCCTTCTTTGTTGGGGTGGATCGAACCGAATGAAGTCCTGAAACTTCTGGCAGAACTGGGAATTATCCTGCTGCTGTTTGAAGTGGGCCTTGAAACCCAACTGGATAAAGTACTTAACAGTGGCTCAAAAGCGGCTGTAGTCGCGTTAAGTGGATTTATTCTTCCCTTTGTACTTGGCTTTTCTTCAAGTTACTGGTTATTTGATCTATCACTTAATGTATCACTGTTTATAGGAGGCACCCTAACTGCTACCAGTATCGGCATTACCGTCAGAGTTCTATCTGACCTAAACAAACATAACAGCCCGGAAGGACAGATAGTACTGGGAGCAGCTGTTATCGATGATTTACTGGGCATTTTTTTACTTGCTGTTCTTTATGAGTTTTCCACAAGCGGGCAAGTCGACTTTAGCAATATTGCATCGATCATCTTTTATGTCAGTCTGTTTTTCGTAGTCGCTCCAATTGCGGCAAAATTAATAACGCCAATCATTAAACACTTACAACAGAAAACGGATATACCGGGCCTGATACCTACCACACTGGTTGCTATGGTGCTGATATTTGCTTATTTAGCACACCTTTCAGGTGCACCCGATTTATTAGGTGGATTTGTTGCCGGTATTGCTTTATCACGGCGTTTTTTCCTGCCTCTGGGTACATTTATAAAAGCGGATCCTGAATTCACACGGAATGTTCACCAGCAAATGAAACCCATTATCCAGTTATTTACACCCATCTTTTTTGTCATGGTGGGTCTCTCTCTTGATCTGACAGCCGTAGACTGGGGCTCTCTATTTATCTGGATTTTCTCTCTGACTACACTGGCCATTGCAATTTTTGGAAAGCTTATTGGTGCCTTACTGATTAATGAAAAATTTGGCACCAGACTGGCAGTCGGCATGTCAATGGTACCCAGAGGCGAAGTGGGACTTATCTTTGCCGAAATTGGTCGCACCAGCGGGGTTCTGAATGACACTGTTTATGCAGGCATTATTCTTGTCATTGCCTACACCACTATTGTCTCCCCTATCTGGATAAAACATTATTACCGGGTTGTAGAAAAAAAGTTTCCACAATTGCATTCATAGCTACAAAGCAGCTAATTATCATTGCGTCTCTGAGAATATATTTTTAGATTATGGCAACTTGCGTTAAACTTAGGTAAATTTTTTCGAGGATAATGTTTTGAAAAGCTTAACAAGAATTTTACTGATCGCAATTTCACTAAGTCTATTTGCCTGTGCATCTAAACCAAAACCGGCAACTGAAATTTATTCAAATGAGCCGGTTGTCGTTGCCAACGATAACACAACTATGCCAGCGGACGAGCCTCCTTCAATGGAGCCAGTTATCGAGCAGTCAAACACTGTTGAATCATCAGGCATTGCAGCCCCTGACGACCAGCCTTCCGGCTTCACAGAGCCGCCAGTAGAAGAAATGAATGGCGTAGTACCACCTGCAGAATCACTGGCAAATGACACGTCTATGCAAGATTCTTCATCTGATGATATGGCGGCACTTGATGCCGGTACCGACACAACAGCTGATATGAGCACACCTGAAACAACAGATCCAGCAATGGAGATGGATACCACTTCTGCGGGCACATTAAGTGGTGTACCCACAGACCATTACACTGTTCAGGTTGTTGCCTCAAGCACAATGGAAAACCTGAATGCTTTTGCCAACGTACATAACTTATCAACCGACCTGACTGCAGAAGTTACCGTCAATGATAAAACCTGGCATGTATTATTAGTCGGCACTTATGCAACACTGGCTGAAGCTAAAACGGCATTAGCGGATATTAAAACTAAAGTAGATACTGAAGCCTGGATCAGAAAAGTGGGTTCTTTACACTAATTATTAGTCAATGACGCCGCTTTAAAAGCAAAAAAGGCTTTCATAATGAAAGCCTTTTTTTATTATCACCACTAAAGAATCCCAGCTCAATGCTTATTGCATCTGTGAAAAGGCTTTTTCCAACTGATGAGGATGCTGCAAAAAGGCTTCATACATCTGCGTAGAAAACTCATCCGGTAACACATCCACCCGGCCTTCGGCTAAAGCTTCAAAAGTCTTAACAGCTACCTGCTCTGGTTTTGGTTTATCCATTTCAAAACCTTCTGCCATACGGGTATCGATTGGGCCGGGATACACACCTAGCACCTGTATAGCATCGTTACTTAATTCTGCTCTCAAACCCTGAGTAAACGAATGCACTGCCGCCTTACTGGCGGAATAAGGCCCTAGTAATGGAAAATTACTGATACCAGCGATCGATGAAAGATTAATAATCGCAGCTTCTTTAGACTGCTTTAACAGCGGCAACAATGCTAACGTGACCTGTAGTGGTCCAAAGAAATTCGTTTCCATTTCCATACGCGCTATTTCAACGGCATTGTCCGATGTTGAATGACAAGCATTGGCAATACCCGCATTATTGATCAAAATATCCAGCTCAGAAATAGAGTCAGCTAAAGCCTGAATATGCTCCGCACGAGTCACATCCAGCAGCACCGCCTCAACTGTTTCCGGGTAACGCTCAGTTAAAGGCTTCAGATTCTCCAGGTTTCTGGCTGCAGCATAGACCTTCTTTGCACCTGCTTCGACCACTATCTTCACATAAGCCTCACCTATTCCTCTATTTGCACCCGTTACCAGTACAATCTTGTCTTCTAAATTAAACATGGCATTGATTTCCTTTCTAATCAGCTTTTGAAGGCTCATAGTATTATTTAAGACATTGCTATTGATAATACCTCTATTTGCTATAGGATTTATACATAATACAAATAAATGGAATGATATATGGAAAATAGCCAATTACTAGGCTCGATTGAAGCATTTATCTCAGTTGCTGATAGCGGTAGTTTTTCTGAAAGCGCCAGACGGCTAGGATTGTCACAACCTTCTGTCTCACGCCATATCAATGCACTGGAAGACTACCTTGGCATTCGCCTGTTACAACGAACCACAAGACGACTGAGCCTGACCGAGGCAGGGCAAATCTATTACACCAGAGCCCGACAAATTCAGCTCGATGTTATCGAAGCCACCCAATCCATCAGTGGCTTTAAAGAAACCCCCTCAGGTCATCTTAAAATTGGCGCCCCTTATAATTTTACCGAGACAAAAATATCACCTTTTCTGGCTGAATTTTTAAGCCTATATCCAGACATTAAACTCGATATAGAATGTAACGATAAATTACAGGATATTGTTGAAGATCAGCTTGATCTGGTCATTCGGATTGGCGAGCTCACTGACAGCTCATATATCGCAACCAGCTTTGGCAAAGTTCGTATGGTGATGTGCGCAACACCAGCCTATCTGGAAAAAAAGGGTACGCCAAAAACAACTTCCGACTTACTTAATCATTCATTTGTATTGTACGAGAACTACAGCGAACTGTTACTAACTGATCAAACCGGCACACAACAAGTCAATATTACAGGGCGTTTTAAATCAAATATCGATACCGTGATGTTATCAGCCGTTTTACAACATATTGGTATCAGCGTACTGCCGGACTTGTTTATCAGCGACCTAATCAAACAGGGGGCACTCGTTGACCTGATGCCACAAATGGAAATTGAGGTCAAAAATCTGCCTATTCATCATATCTTTGCACTGTATTCCAATCGCAAACACCTGCCGGCTAAAGTCCGTGCTTTTCTTGATTTTTTCAGGCCTAAATTTAGCAACCGTTAATAACGACCGCCTGTTTTATTGATGTAATTAGATAATTCCTGAGTTTCCGTATTCATTCGCATCAGGTTTTTATGAGTGAGCCTGAACAGACCCCGCATCACCTTATAAACGACGTCTGCATGCTCAGGCAGCAGACTTTCAAAATCGGCCGGGTCGAGCGTATAGACAGTGGTACCTCCATCAGACCTTAAGCTGGCCTGACGCACTGCCCGGTCAACAAAGGCACGTGTTCCGGCACACTCGCCTACTTTCATTTTATATACATCCTGATCTTTGCCTTCACTCAAGCTGCTGACAATTAATCGCCCGGCCGTTAAGATAAACAGGTGATTGTCATCCTCTCCTTCTTTAACCAGATATTCTCCATCCGTTAACTGGCGCACCTTCATAACACCGCTAAGTATCTGGCATTGATCCTTTTCGAGCTCCTGACCTAAGACAGAATCAATCACTGATTCACAACTGGCTTTTTGACTCATAATTATCTGCTCCCGTTTATTATTCTATGTTTTATAGCTGTTATATTTCAAAATAGTAACTTTATGGTGCCAGTCGCTGGACTTGCCAGCCTGCTTTTTCATCCTCTTGATATAAAAACTGATCATGCAGCCGGCTTTCTCGCGCCTGCCAGAATTCAAAACTTGATGGTTTGATGCGATAACCACCCCAAAACGAAGGCAATGGCACATCACCTGAACTAAACTTATTTTTCATCTGCTCATACACCGTCTCTAATAATGCCCTCGAGGTAATGACTTTACTTTGATGAGAAGCCCAGGCACCGAGCTGACTACCACGTGGTCTTGATGCAAAGTATTTTAAGGATTCGGCTGTCGTGATTTTTTCTGCAACACCGGTTATCTTCACCTGTCGACCTAGCGCCTGCCATGGAAATAACAGACTCACTTTCGCATTGATTTCAATATGCTGAGCTTTACGACTCGAATAATTCGTAAAAAAAACAAAACC
>Ga0316207_10005210_pt1 | contig 10896 bp, 8 predicted proteins | sample 6weekpyrite_MG_FD_204943 | JGI IMG/M metagenome (GOLD analysis project Ga0316207, IMG submission 204943) | Microbial mat bacterial communities from mineral coupon in-situ incubated in ocean water Damariscotta River, Maine, United States -... | ecosystem: Environmental > Aquatic > Marine >...
GTGATATTGAGTTATTTTGAGTGAGAGTTGATAGTGTATGCCTAAGATTAAGGTCTTAATTGTTGATGATGCAGCGTTGATGCGAAAGCTGCTGACCGAAATTCTTTCCTCAAGCCCCAAAATTGAAGTTGTTGGTACTGCTGCAGACCCCTTTATCGCAAGGGAAAAGATCAAACAACTTAATCCTGATGTGATCACTCTGGACGTGGAAATGCCACGAATGGATGGCATCACATTCTTGAAAAATCTAATGCGTCTACGCCCATTGCCCGTGGTTATGATTTCCACTCTGACAGAAGATGGGGCGGACGTTACACTACAGGCACTAGAGAATGGTGCTATCGATTACATTCCGAAACCTAAAGCGGATTTTGAACATTCATTAAATGATTATGCAAAAGAAATCATTGAAAAAGTCATCATGGCGTCAAAGGTTAATGTTAGAAAGATTGAGAAGCGCTTAAAAACAGTAGAAAACTTAAAAGTGGCTCCAAAATTGACAGCCGATGCTGTTATTAAGAGCAGTGCCAGTAAAACGGTTGTGAATACAACGGATAAATTTATCGCCATTGGAGCTTCTACCGGTGGTACGGAAGCTGTTAAAGAAGTTCTGATGGGCTTGCCGTCTGATGTGCCGGGAATTGTTATTGCACAACATATTCCTGCATCATTTAGCACCAGTTTTGCTCGAAGACTCGATGAATACTCAAATTTGAGAGTGCGTGAGGCTAAAGGTGGAGAACAGATTTTACCAGGGCATGTTTATCTGGCCCCTGGTGATAAGCATCTGATCATAGAAAGGACGGGTGCAAAATATATTTGTAAGCTAAATGATGGTCCAGATGTTAACCGTCATAAGCCCAGTGTTGATGTTTTGTTTCGCTCAGTCGCACAAAGTGCAGGGCCTAATGCAATGGGAATTATGCTAACAGGGATGGGTGCAGACGGCGCACAAGGAATGCTGGAGATGAAAAATGCCGGCGCATTTAATGTGGCGCAGGATGAGCGCACATCTGTTGTATGGGGTATGCCTGGTGCTGCCGTTAAGCTAAAAGCTGTTAGTAAAGAGCTTCCACTGGATGCTGTTGCAAAAGAAATAATTAAATATTCTGTCAAGGCGGCAGAATAATAAGGAAATGGTCGCTTGTTTTTGATGATAAAACAAAACTGGTTGGGTTTATTGATAAGCCTGAGTGTCTTAATGTATGGCCTATTTGTAACTAACGGTCAGTTTGATCTGGTTTCAATTCTAATAATAATTGCTGCATGGCTATCTAATAAAACAATAGTAAATCGCTTTTCACCTGATGATGCAGAAACCATAATTGTGAGTGATGCGACATCATCTGATCATGGAGTAAAGCAGATTTCACAACAGGTGGAAAAGCTGGCTGATTTGACACAGGGAGAGCTGCAGGCACTTCAAGCGAGTATTGAACAGGTCAACACAATTGTATCTGAAGCTGTTGCGGGCTTAAGTAGCAGCTTCTCAACGCTCAATAGTGAAACACGTCAGCAGGAAAGTTTAGTGCTGGGTCTTATACAAAACATGAGTGATGATGGTGGTGATAGCGGCAGAATTACAATCAAAGAGTTTGCAGCTGAAACAGATGATATTTTAAATTATTTTGTCGAACATATAATTAATGTCAGTAAAGAAAGTATGGTGATGGTGCATACAATTGATGACATGGTTTTAAATATGGATGAAATTAACAATCTATTGGCAGATACTAAAACTATTGCAAATCAAACTAACTTACTGGCTTTAAATGCTGCTATAGAAGCGGCTCGGGCCGGAGAAGCAGGGCGTGGATTTGCTGTGGTCGCATCTGAGGTAAGAGATCTGTCGGTCCGCTCTAACGAATTTAATGAAAAAATTAAAATTGCTGTTGAGCGGTCTGTTGCTGATATGAACAAAGCACAGAAGATCATATCCGATATTGCTTCAAAAGATATGAGTGTTGCTATGAAGTCAAAAAATCGGGTTGAAGAAATGACGAATAGTCTCAGCGAAATGAATCAGTTCATTGCTGAGCAGCTAAGTGATGTGAGCCGGATCACTGAAAATATTGAAGGTGGTGTCAATGTTGCCGTGCGCTCTCTTCAGTTTGAAGATATTAGTCGTCAGCTCTGTGAATACATAGTTAATCATCTTGGGCAGATCCGGAATAGCTTTGAATCAGTGCAGATACAGCTTGAAGAACTAAATGAGAATGGTAATCAGCCCGAAAAAGTAGCAGAAATTTTATTATCAATAAACAAAATATTATTTGAAGATTTAGAAGAAATAAACCAGAATAAAAGACAAACAGTACAACAAGGTAGCATGTCTGAAGGTGCTATTGAGTTATTTTAACGGAGAAAAAGATGTCAATTAATACACAAAAATCAGAAAACGGAAAGGAAGTCACAATTAAAATAGATGGACGTTTTGATTTTGGTTCACACCATGACTTTCGTGATGCTTATCGCGGTGCAAATGAAGCAGGCACAGTTTTTTTGCTCGATATGGCTAGTACTGAGTATATGGACAGCTCAGCTCTGGGTATGATACTGCTGCTTAAAGAATACGCAGGTACACTGGGCGGAGATATTAAGATCGTTAACGCAAGTACAGAAATTAAGAATATTCTGCAGATAGCTAACTTTGATAAGTTGTTTAGTATTTCCTAATTTGCAGGCCTGTTGTCAGAATTATTACAGGCCATTAGGAAGTATTTTCATTGAAGGTGGTTCGGGTACCGGACCCGGTTTTGATTTATTGATTTCCCAGCTTAGCAGATCATAATAACTGCGAATATTTTCAACATATTTAACCGGCTCCCAGCCACGTGCGTATCCATATTTTGTCTTCTTGTACCAGCGTCTTTGAGCTAGTAGAGGCAAAGAGGCTTTCACATCTATCCACTTATTAGGATCTTTCCCCAGTTTTTTTGTGATTTTTCTCGCGTCATCGAGATGATAGTAACCGACATTATATGAGGCCAGTGCCATCCATGTTCGGTCAGGTTCCGGGATATTCTTATCCATCCGTTTGATGAGGTGTGCTAAATATTTTGCACCACCAAAGATACTGCTTTTGGGATTCAGCCTGTTCTTTACACCTAACTGACCTGCTGTTTTACGGGTTAACATCATAATGCCGCGGACGCCAGTTGGCGAAATGGCGCGGCGGTTCCAATGAGATTCCTGATAACCTGCGGCTGCGAGTAATTTCCAGTCCAGCCCGTGTTCTTTTGCAGCATTAATAAAGTGATTTTTATAATACTTAAGTCGTGTAGATATATGGCGAACAAACAAGCGTGTCCCGACATAGTCAAACTTCTTTGTGTGTCCATAATGGCGTTCAAGAATCTGTTTTAATTTGCCATTATTCTTAATAGACTTTAAATAATCGCTGGCGGCTTTATATAAGCTGTTATCGCTTGTTTTAGGAAAGGCCCAGGCCAGCTGTTCTTCGTCGCCTATTTCGAAAGCGACATCAATTTCAGGAAAGAAACGACGGTAAATCATGAACTCATTTGAATCAGCAATGGTATGTTCAATGAGTTTCTCTGAAACAAGATGCAATAATTGGTTACTGTCAGCAATTTCAGTATCAGTCCAGTGTAGTTCTTCATTTTCATTGCCAAGCTTTTTCATTGTTTGTGAATGGCTGCTACCGGCAATAATTTCTATGTGTTTATTGAACAGGTCTTCTACAGATTTAGGCCTTTTATTATTCCTATGGTAGATAATTTGTTGTTTAACTTGCTGATAGGCTGGTGTGAATCTAACAAATTCCTGACGGTCTTTAGTGACACTTAACCCAGCGGCTGCAAAATCCACATGGCCATTTATTACAGTTGGCAGAATGTCGCTGAATTTATTAGCCACAACGAGTTTAAATTTAACCCCTAATGAGTCAGCAAAGCCTTTAATCAGGTCGTATTCAAGGCCTGCGTCACCTTCAGAGGTTTCATAAAATGTAGTCGGGCTGTTTCTGGTAATGACGGTTAACTCACCGCGAGACATGACTTTTTCAAGATCGGTATAGGCAAGATCAGGAATAAACTTAAAAATAACCAGCACAGCCACAATTGAAGCCGCTAACAGGCTACCAATTTTAAAGCACTGAGACCGATTCTCGAATATTTGCATAGACTTTTCCTGATAATTAGCAGAGTAATTTTATCAGTGCCAGAGAAATAATTGTCATGGATCTGTAAAAAAGATAAATACTGTCAAATTACCTGACGCCTTATCTGGTTTTGTATGCCTTATAAGTGACTGATTTTTATCTAATTATAGACTAATAATGAAATATTTTTATAAATCCTTAATACTTTTTTACTGAAAATATCAGGTCGATGATGAGGATTGTATTTACGCCCGCGTTTAATGTGATAGAATCGCGCAGCTATTAACTTTTGGTTATAAAATCAATAGCTTATTGGGGAAGTATCCGAGTGGGTGGAGTAAGTGCTTGTCCAGTGGACAGATGCAGCTTACGGAACGCGAGGCAGGAGGTCGAGCTGGATGCCCGGCATGGATGTTGAGAATATAGAGAAAAAACTGGAGAAGTGTCCGAGTGGTCGAAGGAGCACGCCTGGAAAGTGTGTGTACGATAACCTCGTACCGAGGGTTCGAATCCCTCCTTCTCCGCCAGATTATAATAAAAGCCTGCTGATTTATTAGCAGGCTTTTTTATTGCATGGAATAAAAAGAGGAGGGGTTCGAATACTCGGTAATAAAGAGACCGGGTTCGAGCCGTAGAGAGCGTAGCGAACGAATTAAGCGTTAATTGATTTAACCTAAATCTAAAAATAGATTCTTAATCTTATAGTATGTCCGGTGAATTATTGTATTCTAACTTACGACAATTAATCATTATTTTGTTTTAATAATTTCTCAAATTCATCAGCAGGTACAGGTTTACTAAAATAAAAACCTTGATACCACTCACATTGGTATTGTTTGATAATGTCCAGTTGTTCCTGTAGTTCTACACCCTCAGCAATGATCTTAAGACCCAGATTGTGGCCCATAGAAATAATTGTTTTGACAATGGTTTCATCGTCTTTATCAAAAGTGATGTCTCGAATAAACGAGCGGTCAATTTTTAGTACATCAATAGGAAACATTTTTAGGTAACTCAGAGATGAATAGCCAGTACCAAAATCATCAATCGCCAGTTTAATACCAAGTTCATGTAAGCTTTTTAGTGTCACAGCTACTTCTTCTGGGTTATCCATAATGCTGCTTTCTGTGACTTCTAGCTCCAGCCATTTTGCAGAAAGTTTGGTTTCACTTAGAGTCTGCTCAATGCTGCTTAACAGGTTCTTTTGTCGGAACTGGCGTGGAGAGAGGTTTACAGCTATCTGAATGGCAGGCAATCCTTTTTCCTGCCATTGTTTGTTTTGTTGGCAGGCTGTTCTTAATATCCATTCGCCGACTTCTGAAATTAAACCGGTTTCTTCGAGAATTGGAATAAATTTATTTGGAGCGACAAGTCCCAGGTCAGGGTGCATCCAGCGAATTAGTGATTCCGCGCCGACAACTTTCCCGCTCTTCATATCAATTTGTGGCTGGTAGTATAAAAGAAATTCGTCACGTTCCAGAGCACGACGCAGACTGCTTTTCATTACCAGTTGTTCAAAGCCTTGCGTGTTCATTTCATCATTAAAAAATTGGAATGAGTTACCTTCACGTTTTGCATGGTTACGTGCTGATTCGGCATAACGGAATAAAATAGCGTCGTTATCACCATCAGTTGGTGCAATTGAGATACCAATACTAGCTGTAATAAAAACTTCCTGTTTGTTCAGCATAATTGGCTCTGAAATACTGTCGAGTATTTTCTGAGCTTTTTCCGCCAGCTGCTTTGGTGATCTGATGTCAGAGCAAATAACAGTGAATTCGTCGCTGCTTATCCTCGCGGCCTGATCCATTTCCTTATTACAGCGAAGAATTCGACGCGCGATTATTTGTAATAATTGATCACCGGCATCATGTCCCATGGTGTCATTAATATTAAAGAAACGATCGATATCAATGTTGAGAATACCAATGAGTTCATTGTCAGGTCGGTTGCGAGCCAGTTCGTTTTTTAAGATTTCATGGCTTAATGCTCTGTTTGGTAAGTTGGTCAGACTGTCATAAAAAGCAAGTTTTCGGATTTGTTCCGCATCCTGTTTTCTATCGGTTATATCAGCAAAGATGGCAATATATTCAACGATACTATCGGAGGTGTCCTTTAATGTACTGATGGTTAATAATTCAGGATAAATTTCACCATTTTTTCTTCTGTTCCAGACTTCACCCTGCCAGACACCGTTACTGTCCAGTGCATTCCACATATCGGCAAAAAATGCAGGCTCATGTTTGCCTGATTTTAATATGCTTGGTTTTTTACCAATGATGTCCTGTTCATTGTAACCAGTGATTTTTGTGAAAGCAGGATTAACGCGAATAATATTATTCTGGCTGTCACAAATTAAAATGCCTTCAATACTGTGTTCAAAAACCTGGGCGGCCTGTAAGTTTTTTGCATCACTTTCTTTTCGGGAGGTAATGTCCCGTTTAATGGAAACAAAATGACTGATTTCTCCCCGTTCATTTAATACCGAGGTGATGGTCTGGTCTTCAAGATATTCTTCGCCATTTTTTTTGCGGTTAATGATTTCATTTTGCCAGGTTTTGCCCGAGAGTATGGTTTCCCACAGCTCGTCAAATAAGGCAGGATCATCATTTACGGCATTCCATAAGTTGGGTGTTTTGCCAATTAACTCAGTGTATTTGTAACCACTTAACCGGGTCATGGCCGGGTTAGCCCAGAGAATAGTGCCATCAATGTCGGTAATCACTATGCTGTCTGCAGAAGCTTCTAATGCTGAGGCTAACAAGTGTAATTGTTTAAACGTTTCATTGGAGTGTGTGATGTCCTGCAAAATACCAGATACATGAGTGGTATTGTTGTTTGAGTCTGTTAGTGCTTTGCCCTGACTTTTAACAACAATTTCATTACCCATAGGCTGAATGATCTTGAACTCGAGAATGAATGGCATCTTGTTTTCGATTGCATTTTGCAATGAACCTGTGACCATTTCTTTATCGTCATCATGAACAAAATTCAGAATTCCGGTAAAGCCATTTGTAAATGTTTGTTTGGAAGTTCCTAAGATGGTGAAAATTTCATTTGAACAATACAGCTCATCGGTTTCCAGATTCCATTCCCAGTTTCCCATTTGTGCGATGCTTTGTGCTTCTGCAAGTCTGGCTTCACTAATGACAAGGTCTTGTTTGATCTGTTCCTGTTGTCTGATGCCTTTCCATTCATCAATATTATTATCCAGAGAGCGCGGTAAACTAATAAACGCCTCGGTTGTTTTTGCCAGATAATCCATGGCACCGTTTTTAATGACTTCAACAGCCAGTTTTTCATTACCGTCGCTGCTAAGAACAATGACCGGAATCTTTCTACTGACCAGTGAATGATTAAGCAGGATACCCGCATCACCGTCTGCTAGCTGGTAGTCGCTGATGATGATATCGGGTGCTGTGGACTGAATCAGATTTAATGCATCAGTGATAGAAGATTTAAAAATCAGCGTAGGATTGCTGTCATGTAATGCAAAGGCTTTTTCGATCTGTTCTTGATCGGCCGGGTTCTGATCAATAACAAGAATAGTTGTCTGTTCGGTACTCATATGTGACTAATACTATAAGCAAGCTAAGTAAAAGCAAACAGTAATATGTCAATTTATCGGTGTGTTGATTAATAAATACACAGTAACAGATTATCCTGAGGGAAACAGTGCCGATCCTGCTTGCATCAGAGCGCGGTTTCGCGCAAAATAGCCTCGCTTTCGATAGCTTCTATCGAAAGTCTTTATGGTGACTCACTCTGGTTCCCTCGCAACGATAAACCGTGAACCCCGCCAGGCCCGGAAGGGAGCAACGGTAGCGGTGATCTCGTGTGCCGTGGTGTAGCTGGGGTGAGTCGCTTTCAATTATTATCTGCCTGTCTTTATTGTTTTCCTTATTAGCTATTTTGCGTGTTTTGACGGTAAAATACAGTTTTAGTCTTGGTTTCTATATAGTCGTTTATGAATTATCAGGTTCTGGCCCGAAAGTGGCGGCCTCAAAGCTTTAAAGAAATGGTCGGTCAGGAGCATGTGCTTCGGGCGCTGATCAATGCTCTTGATGAAAACCGCCTGCATCATGCCTATCTGTTCACTGGTACTCGAGGGGTTGGTAAAACCACGATCGCCCGTAACTTTGCTAAAGCACTCAATTGTGAAACAGGTATAAGCTCGACGCCTTGTGGCAAATGTCAGGCCTGTGTGGAAATCAGTGAAGGTCGTTTTATCGATCTGATAGAAGTGGATGCGGCTTCCCGTACCAAAGTAGAAGATACCCGTGAATTATTAGATAACATTTTATATGCGCCGACCAATGGCCGTTTTAAAATTTATCTGATTGACGAAGTCCACATGCTTTCAAACCACAGTTTTAATGCGCTGCTGAAAACACTGGAAGAGCCACCACCACATGTTAAGTTCCTGTTAGCGACAACAGATCCCCAGAAATTACCGGTCACCATTTTATCGCGTTGTTTGCAGTTTAATTTAAAGCCAATGCCGCCGGTGATGATTGCGCAACACCTTGAGTATGTGCTTGGGCAAGAAAATATTGAATTTGAAGCGGCGGCCGTGCAGGAAATTGCACACGCTGCCGATGGCAGTATGCGTGATGCCTTGAGTCTGGTCGATCAGGCAATTGCTTATGGGCATTCACAGGTAAAGACCCGTGAAGTGCGTGAAATGCTGGGTACCGTCGCCCGAGATCAGGTGATCAATATTGTTAAGGCGCTGGTCGCGAATGATGCAAATGCTGTGATGTCTGCTGTTGAACAACTGGCACAGATGTCACCGGATTATGACAGTGCATTGTCAGAGATTTTATCTCTACTGCACCAGATTGCATTGCTGATTCAGGTGCCTGATGCACTGGATAAGACAGTACTGGATTTTGAACAGATCAAAGAACTCTCACAGACGGCTAGTTCTGAAGATGTGCAGTTATTTTATCAGATCGGCTTAATTGGTCGACGTGATCTGGCACTGGCTCCTGATATGCGTTCTGGGTTTGAGATGGTGCTACTGCGCATGCAGGCCTTTAAGCCTGCCCAGTTATCTTCTGCTGCACCTCAACCTTTATCTCAGCCAGTTAACAGAGCGGCACCACCTGTTGCGCAGGCTGCAGCATCGGCTGCGCCGGTTCAGGCAGCGGCACCGGTGAGTCAGGATGCTCCTGTCGATAGTGCTGCAGTGGCAGCGAATATATCAAATGGTGCTAACTTAAATAATGAATGGCATGGCATTGTAAATGCGCTGCCAGTTAGAGGCATGGCAAAACAGCTGGCATTAAATTGTGAGTTAAAAGCCTATGAAGATAAGTTTATAGTACTCAATATCAGTGATGAGCACATGAGTATGCTCACACCGAGTGTTGAAGAACAGCTGACAAAAGCATTGTCTGGCTTTTTCAAACGGGACTTAAAGCTTAAAATTGAATCAGGTGATATTCAGCACGCAACACCAGCGGTCGCTGAACAAAAAAAAGTCGAAGATAAAATACAGTCGGCACAGCAAAGTATCGAAAACGATTCTGTTGTCCAGGCATTAAAAGATAATTTTGGTGCGACAGTAATAGAGCAGTCGGTTCGTCCGATAGATGATTAAACAGATTAAACAGAGGTAGAAGAAATGAAAGGTGGATTAGGTGGCCTGATGAAGCAGGCGCAAAAAATGCAGGAAGATATGCAAAAAGCTCAGGCTGAACTGGCAACGATGGAAGTTGAAGGGCAGGCTGGTGGTGGGATGGTTAAAATCACCATGAATGGTCGCCATGAAATTCGTCGCGTTAATATTGATGATAGCCTGATGTCAGATGATAAAGACATGCTGGAAGATCTGATTGCCGCAGCGGTTAACGATGCGGTACGTAAAGTTGAACAGCAGTCATCAGATAAAATGTCAGGCCTGACAGCAGGAATGAATCTGCCGCCGGGCATGAAAATGCCATTTTAATCATTACTGATTAAGGTTTTATGTCTCCACTTTTGCAATCACTCATTGAGGCCTTGCGCTGCCTGCCAGGGGTCGGCCCTAAGTCCGCACAGCGTATGGCGTTTCATTTATTAGAGCGCAACCGTGATGGTGCTATGACCTTGTCAACAGTACTGAAACAGGCGGTTGAAGAGATTGGCCATTGTCAGCAATGCCGAACTTTCAGTGAATTTGATGAATGTGAAATCTGTGCCGACCGGGCGCGTGATGATGCTTTGTTATGCGTTGTAGAAACGCCGGTAGATGTACTGGCAATCGATCAGGCAACCGGTTTTCGTGGCAAGTATTTTGTGCTGATGGGGCATTTGTCGCCATTAGATGGGATCGGACCAGCTGAGCTGGGTCTGGATAAACTGGAACAGCGTTTTGAAGCGGGTACGATCAAAGAAGTGATTCTGGCAACAAATCCTACCGTTGAAGGCGAGGCAACCGCGCACTATATCAGTGAGATGGCCGAAGAGCAGGGTGTTACTGCTTCTCGTATTGCCCATGGTGTGCCATTGGGTGGTGAACTCGAGTTCATTGATGGTGGTACGCTGGCACATGCTTTTACCGGTCGTAAACTTATCTAAGTGGTCAAATTAGCAGGCCAACATGAATAGCCTGATAAGCTGATATTCTCTGCTATACTCAAAATTGCAGAAATTCCTAGAGACTCCTGATTACGGAGAGATTCAGTCAGCATGTATGTCAGTGCCGTCAGTTCGTATTTTAACCCCTATGATATTGCCCGTGTGGCCGGTATCAGGAACAGACCTGAACAGACTCAATCACAATCACA
>Ga0316207_10005211_pt1 | contig 10895 bp, 9 predicted proteins | sample 6weekpyrite_MG_FD_204943 | JGI IMG/M metagenome (GOLD analysis project Ga0316207, IMG submission 204943) | Microbial mat bacterial communities from mineral coupon in-situ incubated in ocean water Damariscotta River, Maine, United States -... | ecosystem: Environmental > Aquatic > Marine >...
TTGAGTCGTGAACCATCGAACCACTTCACGCCGGGTATCTTATCGCCATCACTAAGCACTGTATCCCACTGTTGGCTTGCCTTGATCTCAGTAAAGTCCCACACCGCAGGCCAGAATTCTTCGGGGGTGTCGATCGACCATTGATACAATGCGGCATAGTCATCGATCGCAATGCCATATTGATCGCGTACGGTTTTTATAAAGTGTGTGAGATTGGCTGTCGCAATGCGTTGCGCTGAAGGTGTCCAGACCGGTTGTGTGTCGATTGACATAATGTGGTTAAGCGTGCGCTACTTTTGTCCCATGCGCAACGCGCCGTCGAGTCGAATGGTCGAACCGTTTAACATCGGGTTTTCGACGATATGCTGTACCAGTGAGGCAAACTCATCGGGCTGCCCGAGGCGTTTAGGATAGGGGATGTTGGTGGCAAGTGCCTCACGTGCCTCTTGAGGAAGTGCTTCAAACATAGGGGTTTCGAACAGGCCAGGGGCGATCGACATCACTCGAATGCCGAGGCGCGCAAATTCACGGGCGAGTGGCAGTGTTATGCTGGCGATGCCGCCTTTCGATGCGGCATAGGCCGCCTGGCCAATCTGCCCCTCAAAGGCGGCGATTGATGCAGTGTTTATCAATACGCCTCTCTCTTCATCTTTGCCGATAGTACTATTGTTTTGGATAAGATTAACCGCGGCGCGGCACACGTTAAAGCTACCGTTGAGGTTGATATCGATAACCTGCTGGAATTCAGCATTGCTGATCAGGCCATTACGTGCCAATACACGTCGACTGGGGGCGATACCCGCGCAGTTGACGACCAGTCGGATCTCGCCCATAAGATCGTGCGCTTTTAATATTGCCGTATCGACGGCAGATTCGGAAACAACGTCAGTAGCAATAAAGTGTGCATGCTCACCGAGCAAGATTAATTCATCGGCACAGCGTTCACAATCGAGATCGAGGATAACGACGGTGCCGCCTGCCGCGATGATACGTTGCGTTACTGCGAGGCCAAGCCCGGAGCAGCCGCCCGTCACGATGGTGTTAAGATGTTTGAAATCCATGCCCTGCTCTCATCTGATTGTTTTGTTATTGATAGAGTTTGCCAACCTTACTACCGTTATTGCGTTGTAGTTGTTGGCAGATCATGTTGCCGGTTTCACACAGTGCAGGTAGATCGATACCGCTTTCGATACCCATCCCCTCTAGCATATAGACCACATCTTCGGTGGCAACGTTGCCACTACTGCCATGAGCGTAAGGACAGCCGCCAAGGCCCGCCACAGCAGCGTCAACCGTCGCAATGCCAAGTTCGAGGCTGGCGAAGATGTTGGCTAGGCCCTGACCGCGGGTATCATGAAAATGGACCGCGAGTTGTTCGATGGGTACCTGTTTACTGATCGTCTGTATCAGCCGCTGTGTCTGTAGTGGGGTGCCGACGCCAATGGTATCGCCCAGTGAGACTTCGTAACAACCAAGTTCAAGCAGACGCCGGGCGATAGTGGCAACGACCATCGGTTTGATCTTGCCATCATAAGGGCAACCCATCACACATGAAAGATAGGCGCGCACGTCGACTCCATTATCACGCGCCAGTGCCATTACGGGTGCGAAGCGTGTAAACGATTCATCAATCGAACAGTTTAAATTTTTACGGTTAAAACCTTCACTGGCAGAGATAAAGATAGCGACGCTGGTTGCACCTGCTGCTAGCGCTCTTTCCATCCCTTTTTTATTGGGCACCAGTACGGGATACTTTATATTCGGGTATTTATCGATTCCCTGGATTACGGCTCCAGAGTCTGCCAGTTGTGGTACCCATTTCGGGTTGACCATGCTGCCGCTTTCAATCACCGGTAGGCCGCTGCATGAGAGGCGGTTAATAAAGTCTATTTTTGTTGCAGCAGATAGAAGCGGTTCTTCATGTTGCAGCCCATCGCGTGGGCCAACCTCAACGATAGTGACATTAGAGGGCATGGTGCTTGTTGGGTAAAATCCTGGCATAGCGCTCTCTCTTAGCTACCTTCAACCCAGCCTGGGTTGCGCTTTTCTAAAAAAGCAGCCATTCCTTCCTGGCCCTCTTCAGATGCACGCAATTGAGCAATCAGTTTTGCCGATGATTCATCACAGGAGTCGATGCTTAGCGAGCGAATAAGGCATTTGCACGCCTGAATCGAGCGTGGCCCAGCTTTGAGTAGTTTGTCGACGGCTTGATTCACGGCGTTATCGAGCGCTTCATCATCAATTACTTGATGAATGAAATCGATCTTCTTGGCAAAGCTGCTTGAAAAGCGTTCAGCTGTAAGGAAAAGGCTGCGTGTATGGCGTTCGCCAATCGCCTTAATAATGTACGGTGCAATAACCGCTGGCACTAGTCCAAAGCGTACCTCGGTAAAGGCGAACTGTGCAGAGCGTACTGCGATGGCGATGTCACAGCAGGCGATCAGCCCGAGTGCGCCGCCATAGGCGCCGCCATTGATGCGTGCGACGGTGGGTTTATCATATTCATATAATGTGCGCATCAACTTGGCGAGTGCTTCGGAATCTTTTTGATTGGTTGCCTCATCGCGACTGGCTGCGGATTTCATCCATTCGAGATCGGCCCCGCTGGAGAAGGTTTGTCCGTTGCCAGTCAGTACTAAAATGCGCACACGTTTGTCCTGTTCGAGTCTGCTGAGTTCAGCGCGGAGGGCAGCGATCACATCATCGTTAAAGGCGTTGTGTTTATCTGGGATGTTAAGCGCCAAAGTGCAGACACCACGTGGATCAATGTCGATAGTGAGTAGTTCATGTTGCGTCATGTTTGATCTCCTGTATTCGCATTGCGTTACAGTGGGCTGTCACTGCCGGTTACATCCGGAAAATGCCATAATTTGTTTTTTTAATGGGGGCATTCATCGCTGCTGCAATGCCCTGGCCGATCAGGTCTCGTGTTTGTGTCGGGTCGATGATGCCATCATCCCAAAGCCTGGCAGTGGCGTGATAGGGATGACTCTGACGATCAAACTGTTCGCGGATCTCATTTTCAAAGGACTCTGCCTCTTTTCCGCTAAATTGTTTTCCTGCCTTTGCGAGGCTCTCTTTTTTGACGGAACCGAGCAGGTGTGCGGCAGTATCACCACCCATCACTGCGATACGGGCATTCGGCCACATCCATAGTTGCCTTGGGCTATAGGCGCGACCACACATAGCATAGTTTCCTGCACCGTATGAACCGCCGATAATGACGGTGAATTTTGGTACCTGACTGCAGGCGACGGCGTTCACCATTTTGGCGCCGTGTTTTGCGATACCCTCATGTTCGTATTTCTTACCTATCATAAACCCCGCGATGTTTTGTAAAAACAATAAAGGGATGCCTCGTTGGTTACAAAGCTCAATGAAGTGAGTGCCCTTGAGCGCGGAGTCTGAAAACAGGATGCCATTGTTGGCAACAATGCCAATAGGGTAGCCATGAATATGAGAGAAGCCACAGACCAGTGTCGGCCCAAAAAGTTTTTTAAATTCCTGAAATTCTGAGCCATCGACAATGCGGGCAATCACTTCGCGCACATCATACTGTTTACGTGCATCAAACGGTACAACGCCATAGAGTTCTTCAGTTGGATAGAGTGGGGCAGTGACGGCTTTGCGGTTAATGAGCCCCTGTTTCTGGAAGTTTAAATTGGTGACAATATCCCGAGTAATTCGCAGTGCATCGGCATCATCTTTTGCCAGATGATCTGCAACGCCTGATATACGGGTGTGAATATCGGCACTACCGAGCTCTTCGGTATCGACCACTTCCCCGGTCGCGGCTTTGACTAACGGCGGCCCGCCTAAAAAGATAGTGCCCTGTGATTGTACGATGACACATTCATCTGCCATCGCCGGTACATATGCACCGCCCGCTGTACAGGAACCCATCACGACGGCTATCTGCGGTATGCCCTGTGCGGAAAGTCTGGCCTGGTTGTAAAAGACACGCCCGAAGTTATCTCGATCCGGAAAGACCTCGTCCTGCATTGGTAAAAAGGCACCGCCTGAATCGACCAGGTAGATACAGGGCAGGCGGTTTTGTTCAGCGATTTCCTGCGCGCGCAGGTGTTTCTTGGCGGTGATAGGGTAGTAGGTGCCACCTTTAACGGTGGCGTCATTGGCGATGATGATGACCTCTTGCCCGTGGACGACACCAATGCCGGTGATAATGCCCGCGCTGGGAATCTGATCGCCATACATGTGATTGGCGGCGAGTGCAGAAAATTCCATGAATGGGCTCCCTTCATCGATCAACATATTAATGCGATCTCTGACTAGCAATTTTCCGCGTTGCAGGTGTTTGTCTCGCGCTTTGGTGGAACCGCCGATTTTGACATCACGTAGTCGCTCATTGAGATCATTGATCTGTAGCTGCATATGGCCGCTGTTATCGGTGAACGCTTCGCTTTTGGTATCGATGGTGCTTTTTATAATCGCCATGGTCTCAGTTCCGTGCTCTGTGTTGCGTGGTCGAAAATATTCCCTGAATGCTGTTTGCTGCTTATCGGTCAAATGTTTCAGTCTAGCATTTCGATTGCGATGGCCGTTGCCTCACCCCCGCCAATGCAGAGTGATGCAATGCCGCGTTTCAGCTCTCTTGCGCGTAGTGCGTGTAGTAGTGTCACAATAATGCGTGTGCCTGATGCCCCAATGGGGTGGCCGAGGGCGCAGGCGCCGCCGTTGACATTGACCTTAGCGTGGTTAAGTGAGAGTTCCTTCATTGCGCCCATCGTGACTGCAGCAAAGGCCTCGTTGATTTCGTACAGATCGACATCTTTATCTTCCCAGTCACATTTTTGATAGAGTTTTTTGATCGCATGGATCGGGGCGAGGGTGAACGCTTCCGGTAGCATCGCATGGCTACTGTGGGTGATGATACGCGCGAGCGGTTTCAGGTTGCGCGCTTTTGCTTCATCGGCAGACATTAACACGATCGCGGCGGCTCCGTCGGAGATGGATGATGAGTTAGCGGCCGTGATGACACCATCTTTTTTAAAAGCGGGTTTTAACGCGGGGATCTTATCGGGTTTGCAGCGGGAAGGGGTTTCATCGACATCGATCTGCTGTGCGCCCTTGCGTGTCTTTACGGTGACGGGCGTGAGTTCATTGTTGAAGGCTCCATTATTACAGGCTGCGACAGCACGCTCGACTGATTCGGTGGCAAACGCATCGAGTTGTTCGCGACTGAAATTGAAGTGTTCAGCGCAGCGTTCCGCAAACATCCCCATCGCTTCGCCATCCGACGCATTTTGCAGGCCATCGAAGAGCATGTGGTCGAGTAGTTCTGTGTGGCCGAAACGTGCTCCCTGACGCGTACTGGGAGCTAAATAGGGGGCGCGGGTCATCGATTCCATGCCACCAGCGACAATAATGTTGGCCGATCCAGCGCGGATCGCATCGAAACCTTGTATCACTGTTTTCATGCCAGAGCCGCACACTTTGTTGATCGTGGTACTGGGCGTACCGATTGAGAGTCCTGCTGCGAGTGCGGCCTGACGAGCAGGTGCCTGACCAAGGCCAGCGGGAAGTACACAGCCCATCAGTACCTCATCAACCTCATCTGCTGTTAGGTTACTTGCCGAAACGGCAGCACTAATGGCCGCAGCGCCAAGTTCATGTGTTGGTGTGTCTGAAAATTGACCGAGAAAGGCCCCAATGGGAGTTCGCTTGGCGGCGATAATCACGATCTCTTTTTGTTTCACTGCTTATCTCCTTTAGAACCTGGTTTCCCTGAAATGCATTGGTTATCGCTAATATCGTGACTTATGCTCGTCAACGTAGTGATACGCACATAATAATTGTGAATATTATCTGCTATATAATAAGGTGGATCTTTGACTCATTGTGAGTGAATTTTGTCACCTTTATTATAAGATGCAAATGGAATGCCATCATTTACTAATGCGATGGGTGGATAAAAAGTTTATTGATGTGATAGGTGATGTCGATGAAAGAGATGCGAGTAATATAAACAGTGACAAAACAGGCTGCTGGACATGGCTATGTATCAAAGGGACCGTTTTTTTAATGTTTACGAGTGAACAGTCGGGCAAAAACACCAAATCAATCACGCTGCGTGTTGTTGCGATATTGCTTGTCTTTGCTTTTGTGTCAGGTGCTGTATTGCTGGTCGACCGCATTAAAAAGGTTGAATTAGACTGGGATGACTATTCAACTCACCTTGGTGGTGAGTCTGAATTGCTGTCACGACTTTATAGTCATATGGGGTATGGCGGTTTTATCCATAATCTTAAGAATTATATTCTCCGTCAGGATGGACGGCTACTTAAGGAAGTCGAGAGCAATATGCACGATATGCTGGCAGATATTGACGAGTATGAAAGTGAATATATTGTTGAGTATGAGGGCGAAATGGCAACGCCGCAAGATAAAGCAACGGCGGCCATGCTGCGTGCTAATCATCAAATTATTCGTGAGGTCATGGGGCAATATGTTTCCAAGCTAGAGATTGCTAAGATGAGAATTTCTGAGGGTATAAGTACTGAAGAGCTTGATCAGCTATTTTACGTTGATGATGTACCCGCATTAACGGCGCTGAACTTTTTATCTAAACATATTGTGACTCATGCCAATGGTGAAGTCATCGCCATTCGAAAAAAGACAGATAGTACGATTCAATTGATTGTTGTTATGTTGGTGTCACTGGTATCGGCTGTTATTTTTTTACTTTATATGGTGATGGTCGTGAATCGTCAATATTTGAAGTCAAAAATGATTGCTGAAGAGAACAAAGATGCATTGGATAGTATCCTTAATAGCCTATCAGATAGTGTCATTACGGTTGATAGTCGATCGCACCTTGTCTGGACTAATGGGGCGGTCAAGGAGATGTTTGGTTATGAACCGGGCGAGCTGATAGGTAAAAATATCAATCGCCTTCTGCCCGGTGAAATTAAGGGTACCCATCATCAGCTATTTGAAAATCACTTATCTAATCCTGACCCTGGAGAATTGGGTGTCGGGACTAAACTAAAGGCGATCCGTAAGGGAGGAGCTTCATTTCCTGTTGAAATAGCACTTAACTCAGTGACATTAAATGGGAATACGATGTCGATTGCGACGATTCATGATATTACCGAGCGTACCAATTATGAAAAGAAAATAGAGGCATTGAATCAGTCTTTAATCCGTAACAACCGAGAACTCAATGAAATTAATAAAGCGTTAGAGTCATTTAGTTATTCAGTTTCTCACGATCTTCGTGGGCCACTAAGGGCGATCGGTGGGTTTAGTTCTTTGTTGACTGAGAAGTATAAAAACTCACTAGATGAAGATGCACAAGATTATCTGGCTCGAATTCGTAGTTCCAGTAAACGCATGAGTGAGTTAATTGATAGTCTATTGAATCTCTCTCGTTATGTGCGAGAGGGGATAGAGCTTTCTGACTGTAATTTGTCTGAAATCTCAGTGCTGGTTTACAACCGGATTAATGATGCCGCAGATGCGGCCTATGATGCCAACGTTGAGATTCAGGATGATCTGCATGTGATTGCAGATTGCAACTTAATGGATGTTGTACTGTATAACCTGCTAAGTAATGCATTGAAGTTTACCCGCAAACGAAAAGATGCCCATGTTGAGGTGGGAATGTTTACCCCGGAGGGTGGACAGAAAACTTATTTTGTCTCCGATAATGGGGAAGGGTTCGATATGGCCTATGCCGACCGGCTATTCCTGCCGTTCCATCAGCTTCACCAGGCAGGTGAGTATGAGGGCAGTGGTATCGGCCTGGCGACGGTGCAGCGAATTATTAGACGCCTTGGTGGGCGAGTGTGGGCTGATTCGAAGCCGGGGGTGGGCACTACTTTTTATTTCACCCTGTCGAATCCTCATGAAGAGATGGTGCATGACTGATGGCGGGTTATCTTGCGGTGGCAGGAATGTTGAGTTCTAGCCAGTATTCGATAGTTTTCTGAATTAAACATTTGAACTCGTCAAAATCGACTGGCTTGCGCAGATAGCTATTTACATTCGCATCATAGCAGCGGTTGATGTCACTCGGTTCAAGTGATGTCGTCAGTGCAACCAGCGGGATTTTTCTTAGCAGGTTGTTTTCAGATATCTTTTCCGCGACAGTAAGTCCATCGACGGCGGGTAGCTTCAGGTCTAGTAATGTTAGTGAGGGCTGTCTGTTGGAGACGTTCAGGAGGTACTCTAGCCCTTCTTTTCCATCTTTGATCACGAGCAGGTCGGGTGGGTTATCGATGTCGTTGAGTGCCATTTTTGTTAACAAAATGTCATCATCGTTATCTTCAATGAGTAAGATTAATTTGGGTGCCTTATCTAATTTCTTCTGGGTTATCATCGGACCATCCAGTGCGTGATAATAATACGCTTTTTAGCATCCACGCTTGAATCAGTGAATTTTCTATTAGTATTAATGTTAGCAGGTTTCTGGGAATTGAGTCGATTATGATTGAGATAGGTCTCTTATATGGTGTATTTTTCACATGCGCCATATAGAATTTAAATCCCATGCTTAAGGTATGGAGTATCTCGGGTGTTAGTGATTATGTGGGGCGATTTTCCCCAGTTTAGCGACAGGTGATGCTGTGAAAATTAATTTATTACTCATTGAAGACTCTGCAAGTGACATGATCTTGATCACTGAGTATCTGAAAGCTGATGGTTTTGAGGTCAACTGCGAGATGATATGCAGTGAGGAGGACTTGAAACGAGAGCTTGTACATAATGCTTGGGACGTGGTGGTGTGTGATCATTTTATGCCGGGTTTTTCATCCTCTCGAGCACTTGAGGTGTTGCAGGAAAGTGGGGTGGAGATACCGCTGCTGGTTGTTTCTGGCATGATCGATGAAAAGATCGCCATTGATTCACTGAAGGCCGGTGCCTTTGATTATGTGATGAAAGACAATCTGGCGCGCCTGCCATCGGCCATTCAAAATGCGATGACTGCGTATGATCTGGTACGCAAGCAGAAGGTTGCCAATCGTGAGTTAGAGGCGTCTCGACGTCTTCTTAGACGGTTGGCCGCACATTTACAGAATGCCCGAGAAGAAGAGCGTGAGCGCTTCGCGCGTGATCTGCATGATGATCTGGGCAGTGGCATGGCGGCACTGAAAATTGATCTCAAGTGGCTCATCAAGCGCCTGGGAGGAAAAGACCCTGAGGCGGATGAAAAGTTATCTGGGATGACGAGATTGATTGACGGTGCGATTGCATCAGTCCGTCAGGTAATCACTGAAATGCGCCCAAGTATGATTGATGATCTTGGCTTGATGGCGACCATTGAATGGCAACTGGATGAGTTTGGAAAGCGTAATCATGTCAAAGTAGAACTGGATCGGAATTGTGATGATTTCAGCTTTGAGAATAAAGATTACGATATCTCTATCTTCAGGATTTTCCAGGAAGCGCTTAATAATATCGCTAAACATGCCGAAGCTAGTAAAGTGATCGTGACCGTAATGGATGAGGGTGAGGCATTCATTGTTGAGATTTCAGACGATGGGCGTGGTTTTGATATGAACACTCGTTCGAATAAAGACTCTTTTGGTATTATCAGTATGAGTGAGCGGGTGCTAGTGATGGATGGTGAAATTGATGTCGTCTCTACCCCAGGCAATGGAACGCTTGTTAAACTCTCCGTCCCGATAAGGAATGATAACCAGTGATGAAGTTAAATAAGATTCTTATTGTTGATGATCATGCGATTGTACGTGCGGGTCTGAAGCTGATTTTGAATGAAGGGATGCCGGACGTGAGTATCAATGAGGTTGAATGTGGTATTGATGCGATCAAGCAAATCGAGGGCCATGAGTATGATGTGATTTTGCTGGATATTTCACTTCCCGATAAAAGCGGCATTGATGTATTGAAAAGGGTGCGAGCTGATGGCTGTAAAACACCTGTTTTGATCCTTAGTATCCATGCAGCAGACCAATATGCGTTAAGAGCCTTTCGTGGTGGTGCGAATGGTTACATCCATAAAGAAGCAGTGACTGATGAGTTACTTAAGGCAGTGGCGAAGGTTTCCAGTGGCGGACGCTATATCTCTGAAAATACGGCGGATATGCTGCTTGATATCCTGGAGGGTGATACCTCTGAAGCGCCACATAGCTCGCTTTCTGATCGGGAATATGAGGTGCTCTGCCTGATTGCCTCAGGTGAATCATTAACCCAGATCGGTGAACGACTCTCATTGAGTGTAAAGACCATCAGTACCTACCGCACACGTATTCTTGCGAAAATGAAGATGAAAGATAATACTGAGTTGACCCATTACGCTATCAAGACGGACTTGCTGTAAATGATGTGCTGAGCAAGTCACACTAACCCTTTTTAAGTTGGAATACGTGATTGGTTGCATCCATTTCAACGCCCTCTAATCATGATTGTTTACCCGCAATAACATTATGAGACCTTTGTACGACACCACTATGCAGCAGCCAACATTTTATGTTTTCACTTTTTGAAGACTATTCTCGAAAAAAGTGATTTCGTGAAGGCATTCAGACAAAAAAACGCCTTTTCTTCTCCATTTTCAGGCGCAACTTGCCTGCTGAATCAAACGCCTCGCTTAATATTATGTGCCACGCACATCAATTCAAACCGAGTTCGGTTTCGTGTCAACCCAAGATAGCGTGCTTTGGCCGTCCCATAATGTAATTTCAGCACACCAAATACCCGCTCTACTGTGCACCGAACACCTGAGTGTTTCCGATTAAAGTGAATTCTATGAGGCGCATTCTTGCACCTCATGGAATGGTTGATGTTTTTTTACGCTACGCTTCAAATAGCCTCATTTGGCGCATTTTCATCCAGTGGTGGATCATCATTGAGTACTTCACCATTCTGAACCCCAAAGTATTTATAGACAGATGAAGCGATCGAAAATGGCT
>Ga0316207_10005212_pt1 | contig 10894 bp, 10 predicted proteins | sample 6weekpyrite_MG_FD_204943 | JGI IMG/M metagenome (GOLD analysis project Ga0316207, IMG submission 204943) | Microbial mat bacterial communities from mineral coupon in-situ incubated in ocean water Damariscotta River, Maine, United States -... | ecosystem: Environmental > Aquatic > Marine >...
TGGAGTTAATATTTACCTTTTCCTCACTTTCATTGGGTTGATCACTACATTTTTAAAAGTATCAAAAATCAAAAATCTATGGTTTTTATTTAGAATTAATACTCGAATAGCATTTGTACTACTTATTCTTTTTAGCATTGTAAATTGGGATAGTTATATCACAAAGTATAATATTAATTATGCTCAATCTTTAGACCTAAGTTACCTTATCAACTTATCTGACAACAATGCTATTTTACTTAATGAGTATAGAGAATCAACTAATTTAAGCTCCGAGCAAAACAACAAAATATACATTAAGCATCGTAATTATATAAACACAATTAAGAATCGCAATTGGCAAGAGTATACTTATTCAAATATTAAATTAAAAGCAACCAGCAATAAAACAATATCAAATGCATATTCTAGGTAACATTGGCAAATCATCTATTTTAGCTGCTTCCATATTTTGGATTATTATTTTATCAGAATCTTTTGAATGGGATATGTTACCCTTTATTTTTCTTTCATTAATTCCAATATATGTGATTTGTGGACTGACCATTTTAATAACAATTTGTCCAATATTTTGGTTTTTAGAGAATGATGGCTATAATAAACTAAGAATTTTTAAAACTTACTTTCCAATTTATACAATAATAGCATTTGGTTTCTGTATATATAGTATTTATAAATACTCGTTTGATGTTTTTGCTTTAAGTTTTTACGCTTCTGCTTATATTACAACTTCACAATCTTGGGTTTGGTTTGCAAAAGAAAAAAATGCATGAAATTGAAATTCAACAAAACATATTTTACACTATTCGTAATTCTATTTCTAATTGAAGTATGTATTGCCTACTTCTTAAAAACAGGATTCATTAGGCACACGTTTGGGGATTTTCTTGTGGTCATTATGCTGTATTGCTTTTTGAAGAGTTTCATTGATAGAGAACCTAAAACAATAGCCATTATAGTGCTCTTTATATCATTTACAGTTGAATTTCTGCAACTCACACCATTTTTAGAATGGGTTAATTTAAAGGATAATACTTATGCAAAAATCATACTTGGAAGTACCTTCCATATCTCTGACTTAATAGCTTACACTTGTGGTATTGTAACAGTACTAATTATTGAAAACAAATCAAACAATGACTAATTTCTAACCTTTCCAGTAAACACGCTTACCTTTGAGTTAAAAGGGTTACCTGAGGTACGTCTATGCGTTATTACTTGCCCAACATGCCATAAAGCATCTGCGATTGGTCCATTAAGTTGGTTCCAAAAAGGATATTCATTGGTACCATTTTCACTTTTAAAAACAATCTTAAATTGACTTAAATCATCTGTCGAGCGAAAAATATCTGCTGCTTGCTTAAGCATGTTTAAAGTCATGGCTCTTTTTTCTTCAAAACTCTTTCCTTCGGTTTCTAGTGGTTCATTCACTTTTTTTAAAGCAGAGTTTAAAACAACATTTGTTAACCCTAAAATGTGATCAATAGTTTCTTCAGAAGTCCTACCCTTTTCACTAGGTTTAAAAGCTAAATCCTCTGCACGTAAACCTTCAGTTGCCCAATAATATCTAAATCCCAGTCCATCAATCATTCTTGCCACAACAGTACCTTCATTATACTCTGATGGATATTCAGGAATTTCATAATAAGGTAAATCTTTGTTTTGAGAGTTAAGAGTATTTATCATACACATTGAAATTAGTAATAGTATAAGTTTAGTTTTCATCAGATTATGTTTTGTTTTGTTAAAGTTATTGATAAAATTCTAATCTTCAGAATTCAAAGACTTAATATATTGTGAAGGCGTTACAGAGAGCGCTTTTTTGAACGATTTATTAAAGGTAACTTTATTGTTAAATCCAACTTTATAAGCTATATCAATAATGTTTAAATTATTGTCTTTTTCATTTTTAATTAAATCTACTGCTTCATCAATTCTGTACTTGTTCATTAATTCATAGAAGTTCATACTAAAATGTTCATTAATGACTTGAGAAGTATTATGTCTTGATGTTCCCAATTTTTCTGAAAGCAAATCCAAACTAATCCCATTTTCCTTATAGATTTTTTCTTCATCTAACAGCGCAAGCAAATTCTCTTTTAATTCTAAAGAATAAGAAGGTGTAAGCGCTGAAGATTTGTATTTAAAAATACCAATTGGGTCAACTAATTTTACTTCTCCTTTAAATACTTCAGGCTGTACATAAGTAATGTATGCCACATAAAACACCAAGCCCACGACTACTAATATTTGTAAATGGAAAAAGATTGGAAAATCAAAAAAACCAGATGTTATTGTGGTATAAACAATGAAAGCGATTACATACGTCACATAAATGGCAATGATATTGCGTTGCCACAAAAGCTTAAATTTCTTTTTTGATTTTTCTTTGGAAACACTATAAATTCTATAAGTTAAAAATGCATATAACACTAAAGAAAGTATTTTAGCAGCAATGATAAAGTTAGCCTCAAATGTTAAAATATCTTCTTGGTCAAATAGAATTACAAATTTTTCGATACTTGAAAGCGTGTAGAAAGGACTTATATAAACGAGCAATGCTATTGCAGGAATTAAATGCAATGCATCTGTCCATTTCAGCTTATAGTTAATAGCTGTAATTTTAAAATAAAAATAAATTAATGGTCCATACAAAAGTGTGAAAACTGTTGAGAACAGTAATGTATTTGGAAAATAGTATTGGCAATTTAAAAGATATAAACTTAAATGCAGAATAAATAATGAGTTCAACAACACGAACATACTCATTAAAAATGTACTTACTCTATTAACTCCTTTCTTTAAATTTAAAATCACAAAAACAAACAACCCTAAAAAAGAAGAAAACAAATAAAAAAGAGGAAGTGCATCAAACTTAGGCTTATAATTGCTCTTAAAATTCAAATAAATATCTGTTTGATTTATCTTTGAAAAGAAATGATCATTTATAATTGACAAATCTGTGGTTTCTCTTATGTATTTTTCTGCATAATTAATGGCCAAATCTGCTTGAAGGCTATCTGCATACATTCTGGCCAAGTTTCTATGTTCAAGAGCTTGACTTAAAGAATCTTGTTTGATTTCAGCACTCAAAAATGATGTGCTATCAAGTTGTACTTCTACTCTCGAGCCAAACGCACTGAATGAAAATGCAATTAAGATGAAAGCAAAAATAGTCGGTTTTTTAAGCATCACTTTTTGAAACTTATTTTTTGTAGAGAAAACAATTTTTTTAAATATACGAATTGATATATGTAAATGGCCTGCAAACGTAAATTCCGATAAACCTTTACGTGCCTAATAAGACTAATCCTTTATTTCTTCTTTATCTGAAATATTATTAAAGCCATACTTATCTACCAAATAAACCAATGATGTCATTGTAGCTGTACCAAGCTCTAACTCTCTTTTATTTACAGCATCAAAAGTGTCGTTAGCTGCATGATGGTAGTCAAAATAGCGTTGAGTATCTGGTCGTAAACCAGCCAAAACAACATTACCATCTTTTAATGGTCCAATATCAGCTCCACTTCCTCCCTTAACAAAATAGTGAATTAGATAAGGCTCAAAAAGTGGCTTCCAATTTAAAACTTGATTAAAACTTGCATCATCAGAATCAAAAGAAAAACCTCGTGGTGTAAATCCACCAGAATCACTTTCCAAAGCAAAAATATGTTTCTCTCCTTTTTGCTTTGCTACTTCAGCATACTTATTTCCACCTCTCATTCCGTTTTCTTCATTCATAAACATAACAACCCTTATCGTTCGTTTTGGACGTACTCCTGTTTTTTTCAATAATCTAACAACATCCATGGACTGTGTACAACCAGCTCCATCGTCATGCGAACCATCTCCTAAATCCCAAGAATCTAAATGTCCACCAACCACAATAATTTCTTTTGGAAACTCACTTCCAGTGATTTCTCCGATTACATTGTACGATAAAACATCAGGTAACTGCTTACAGCTTTGCCTAAAAAAGAACTTAGTGTTTTTATCCAACTTTAACATGCTACTCAATAATTCGGCATGATTTGTACTTATTGCTGCAGCTGGAATTCGCTGGTTAATTGGAGTGTCTCCATAATTGGTTCCTCCAGTATGCGGAAAATCATCCAATCGTAAATTCATTGACCTAACAATGACTCCAACTGCTCCATATTTTGTAGCTTCTTTAGCTCCAGAGCCACGTTGGTCAACACAACCACCATAAGCATGAAACGTATTGATAAGTGTCTCATCCATTGGACGATTAAAAAACACTATTTTTCCTTTTATCTTTTCGCTACCAAGAGTTTCCAAATCTTCAATACTTTGCACTTCAATCACATTAGCCTTAATACCTTCAAGTGGAGTTGCCACTGAGCCACCAAGAGCACAAATATTAACTGATACTGTTTCTCCAGGAGCAGTTTCAATATAAGCGAATTCAGGTTTTCCTCTTACCCATTTTGGAACCATAACTGGTTGCAACCATACTTTATCAAGGCCCAATTTATCCAGCTCTTCCTTAGTATACTCAACTGCTCTTTCTGCTCCTAAAGAACCTGACAACCTACTTCCAATTTGGTTTGACAAATGGTCTAACCATTCATAACTCATACCATCACTTAAGGAAGCATTGTATATTTTTTTAATAGTTTCAGTATCAGATTGCGAAAAAAGTTGAATTGTACATAGAAATCCTAAAAGGAAAAGTGAGCGTTTCATGATTGACTAAATTTAATTTTCAGATTTTAAATATAAAATAAAAATCCAGCAGCACCTCGTATTTTAACTAAGTGTTTTGCTGGATTTTTTCTTTACACGTGAATAAACGCCTAACCCTTTAGTAACGTTTAGTCATTTATTGGACTTTCTTTATTCTGAAAGGTTTAATCTTCACTATTGAGTTGCTGCTTATAGAGTTCAATATTTGCTTTTACTTCATCATCCAATTCAGGCTCCTTAATATCTGAATATTTGCTTAAGGTATCATATAATGTTTTTGCCACAATGTAACGTGCAGTTGGTTTATTATCAGCTGGAATAGAATACCAAGGTGCATGTGGCTCTGATGTTCTGTTTATGGCATCTTCATAACAGTCTTGATATTTATCCCATAATTTACGTTCTTTTAAATCGCCAGGAGAAAACTTCCAGTTTTTCTCTTGCTTCTCTAAACGTCTCAAAAGCCTGTTTTTTTGTTCTGTTTTAGAGAGGTTTAAGAAGAATTTAAAAATTATGGTCCCATTTTCTGCAATGTGCTTTTCGAAGTTTCTTATTTGCTCAAAACGTTTATCCCAAAACGAATCATTAATATCATCAATAGAATTGACACTTGGAATATTTTCTCCTAAAATGTAACCTGGATGCACTCTTGTAACAAGTACATTTTCATAATGGGTTCTATTGAAAATTCCGAATTTTCCTCTTGCAGGTAAAGCGATGTAATGTCTCCAAATATAATCATGAGCCAACTCTTTTGGTGTTGGTACTTTAAAGCTATGTACAACAACTCCTCTTGAGTTAAAATCTTTAAAGACTTCCCTGATTAAGCTGTCCTTTCCAGCAGTATCCATGCCTTGAATACATATTAAAACTGCATACTTTCCGTGTGCATATAAAGTATCCTGAAGCTTACCGAGTTTTTTTCGTACTCGCTTTAGCTCCTTTTCTATCTCTTTATCATCTGCTTCAAGGTCATAATAAGTGATACTCTTTTTGATATCAAAAGCATCAACAATTTTAAAATCTTCAACATTTACAGAATTCATAACCTTATATTTTTTTGCTCGCAAACAGTTTTACATCATTTTCACTGATTTCAGGCTCTCCAAGAATTATCAATCTCTCAACAACATTTCTTAATTCCCTAATATTACCTGTCCAATCGTAAGCTTGTAATAATTTTAATGCTTTAGCTGAAAATGATTTTTTCGCTGTTCCTTGTTCAATTGCTATTTTCTTTGAAAAATATTCAATAAGTAATGGTATATCTTCTCGTCTATCATTGAGCGCTGGCACTTCAATTAATATAACAGCAAGCCTGTGATAAAGGTCTTCTCTAAATTTACCATCTTCAATTTCCTTCTTTAAGTTTTTGTTTGTTGCGGCAACCACACGAACATCAACTTTAATATCCTTATCACTTCCAACACGCTGAATCCTACTTTCTTGTAATGCTCGAAGGACTTTTGCTTGTGCAGATAAACTCATATCTCCTATTTCATCAAGAAAAATAGTTCCTCCATTTGCAGCTTCGAATTTTCCTGCTCTGTCCTTATTGGCACTTGTAAAAGCTCCTTTTACATGACCAAAAAGTTCACTTTCAATTAATTCTGAAGGAATTGCAGCACAATTAACTTCAATTAATGGTGCTTTTGAACGGTCACTTTTTTGATGTAACCAATGTGCCACCAATTCTTTTCCTGTTCCATTTGGTCCAGTGATTAAAACCCTAGCGTCTGTACTTGCAACTTTTTCGATAATATCCTTTATGTGAGATATCTCCTTACTCTCACCTATCATTTCGTAATTCTTACTGACTTTCTTTTTCAGCAATTTGTTTTCAACGACTAATTCTTTTTTGTCGAGTGCATTACGAACTGTGTTAAGCAGTCTGTTTAAATCTGGTGGTTTTGAGATATAATCAAATGCACCTAAACGCATTGTATTCACAGCAGTATCAAGGTCTCCATGACCAGAAATCATTACAACTGGAATTTCTGGTTTTATCTTTTTGATGGCTTCAAGAACCTCAACACCATCCATTTTCGGCATTTTGATATCACACAAAATGAGGTCGTAATCATCATTCTTAATTTTCTCAAGTCCTTCTAATCCATCTTCGGCTTCTTCAACTTTATAAGAGTCATTTTCCTCTGAAAGGATTTTGGTAAGGACTCTTCTAATCGCAGCTTCATCTTCTATTATAAGTATTCTTGACATATGTGTTTTTTATTTATTATATAAATGTACATCTCTCTGAGGAAATGGTATTGTAATGTTGTGTTCTTTAAACAATCTGTTAATTTCAAAACGCATATCGCTTTGAGGTAAAACAGCTTCAAAACTATTATTTAAAGTAAATATTAATTTAAAGTTCAAAGAGCTGTCACCAAAATTTGTAAACAAAACAATTGGTTCTGGTTTTTTTAGCACACTTGGGTGATTTCTCGCCACTTGCAATAGTAATTCTTTCACCTTTTCAACATCTGAACCATAAGCAACACCAACAGTAACATTTTCTCTCGTTTTTGTTCCGTTTTCGGTCCAGTTATAAAGTATTGAGGTTAAGTATTTGTGGTTTGGTATTACTAAAACTTTATTATCAATTGTGACTGCTCTTGTTGTTCTTAGTTTTATCTCAACAACTCTGCCAACTTTTCCATCTATTTCAATTATGTCTCCAACATGAACCGATTGGTCCATTAAAATGAAAATACCTGAAATAATATCCTGAAAGAAGGTTTGCATTGCTAAACCAATACCAACCAATAATGCTGCCGAAGCTGCCAAAATAGCTGAGAGTTGAACTCCCATATTTTGCATGGTAATTAATACAACTATGAGGTAAATAAAATACCTAGCAAATGAAAAAACTGATGAAAATTTTAACTTATCTTGTTCAGGAAGTTTTCGAGTTGCAAATCTCCTTATTGCTCTAAGAATTAATGAAGTTATTATTAGAACAACAATAACTATTAATATAGATTTTACAGTAATATGGACATTCTCAGTAATTCTGAAATCGTAATTTAAAAAATCATTAAAACTTTCCATAATTTAATATTTTAACCATTTAAAGAGCTCTTTATAACTTGGTTTTTTACCATACATTAAGATACCAACTCGATAAATTTTTGCAGCAAACCAAACTGTAAATACAAAAGTACCAATTAATAATCCTAATGAAACTAGCTGCTGCCAAAGTGGAACACCAAATGGTATTCGCATAAGCATGACTACAGGTGAAGTCAATGGGATGAATGAAAAAACTGTTGATACTGTTCCGTGAGGGTCTTCAATAACTGTAAACACACCAACATAAACAGCTAGTATTAAAGGCATTAAAATTGGCAACATAAATTGTTGTGTATCTGTCTCATTATCAACTGCTGCACCAATTGCTGCATATAAAGAGCTATAAAGCAAATAACCTCCAATAAAGAACAAAATAAATGCAACAATTAAATTGGCTATTGGTAAATTATATATAGCTGTCATTAAGTTTTGCATCTGATTTTGCACCTCAACAGATTGTGCTGCTTCTTGTAACATTTCTTGCTGTGGCGTTTGCATTGCCGCGAAATCAATACCAAAAATTAACGAAACAATCGTCATCAATAATGTTCCTAAAATAATCCAAATAACAAATTGAGTTATTCCTGCTAATGAGGTACCAATAATTTTTCCCATCATCAATTGTATTGGCTTTACCGAAGAAATAATCACCTCAATAATTCTGCTGGTTTTTTCTTCAATTACACTTCTCATAATCATGTTACCATAAATAATGATAAACATAAATAACATATAACCTGCAAATCCTCCAAAAGCTAGTTTAACAATATTATCCAATTTTGATGTTTTTTCACCTTGATAACTTTCTTGAGCAATATCTACTGAAGTTTTAGACGACTTTATTTTATCAATATCAACACCACCTTGCTGTAGTTTTAAATCGGTTAATTTCTTTTCTAATTTACTCTCTAATGATGAAATGAGCGTTAAAGAAGGTGTGTCCTCAGAGTAAAAACGAATTGATTTAGCCATTTGATCCAAATCTCCATTATTAGAAATATGCAATAATCCATATTCTTCATTTTTTTCAACGAGAGCTTTCGCTTCATCTAATGTTATGCTACTTAGAATATTATAAGTTGTGTTATCAGTATTTTCAAAAATTGAACTTATCTGACCAGATTCATCCAAAATTGAAATGGTACGTTCCTTATTATTATTAAGTTGAGACAAATAAGCTACAACTGCAAAGAGAGCAATCATAATTATTGGGCTCAAAATAGTCATAACAATGAAGGACTTGTTCTTAACTTTCGTCAAATATTCACGTTTTATAATAAGTGGAAGATGATTCATGTTAATTATTTTTTACCGTTTGAATGAATATATCGTTAGCTGTTGGAATGAGTTCATTAAAATGATTCACCTCAGCATTTTGAGTTAAAAATGAAAGTAAATCATTTGATGTTTCTGTTGGCTTTAAGCTGATATTCAGTTTTAAATCCTCATTTAAAGATTTAAAATCTGCCTTTGAAACTTCAAATCGCTCTTTAATCGCATTTGTTAAAACAGTTTCGTTTTGAGTAACCAATCCTACTTCAAAAGTGTTGGTTTTAAAACTCCGTTTTATATCCTGAAGCTTGCCATCCAATATTTTATTCGACTTATGTATTAAAGCAATATGATCACAAAGCTCTTCAACCGATTCCATACGATGCGTTGAAAAAATAACGGTTGAGCCTTCGTTACGTAATTGTAGTATTTCGTCTTTAATCAAATTGGCATTTATTGGATCAAATCCTGAAAAAGGTTCATCAAAAATCAACAATTTAGGTTGGTGCAAAACAGTTACTACAAACTGTATTTTTTGAGCCATACCTTTAGACAGTTCTTGAATTTTTTTATTCCACCAATCACCAATCTCTAATTTTTCGAACCAATATTTTAAACGCTTTTTCGCTTCAGATTTGCTCATGCCTTTAAGTTGAGCAAGGTAAAGTGCTTGCTCGCCTACTTTCATCGATTTATATAAGCCACGTTCTTCTGGCAAATAGCCAATATGCTTAATATCCTCCGCTTGTAATGGTGAGCCATCTAAGAAAACACTCCCAGAATCAGGCATGGTAATCTGATTGATTATCCTGATAAGTGTTGTTTTTCCTGCTCCATTTGGACCTAACAATCCAAAAATACTACCTTTTGGCACTTCAATAGAAACATTGTTCAGAGCTTTAAAATCACCAAAATTTTTAGAGACCGAATCAGTCACTAATAAGTTGTCCATTTAGTTTTGTTTAGTGTTTAAAATAAGTCTCGTAAAGATATTAAATGTTACATCAAGTTAAGAGCTTATTTTAAAGAATTGCATAAAAAACAAAACCCACCCTTAAAAAAAATTAAGGATGGGAAAAATTGCTATGAAAAAGAAAAATTACCACTAATAGAATTAGCGGTAAATCAAATATACTGTTTTTTCTTAAATAAAAGGAAAATCACATCATAAGTTTATCAAAAAAGAAAAACCAATATGCGACAGCTTTATTAAGAAAACATATCTTTTACTTTCTCAAAAAATGACTTATCTGAGCTTTCTGGTTTTGGTTCAAAATGCTCATCATTTCTCATACTTTCAAAAAAGTCCTTTTGTTGTTTACTCAATGTTTTAGGCGTCCATACATTAACATGCACTAATAAATCTCCTTTACCATAACCGTTAACACTAGGAATACCTTTACCTCTTAATCGGAGTATTTTACCTGATTGTACACCAGCTTCTATTTTAATTCTCACCTTGCCAGTAACAGTATCAATTTCTTTAGAAGTACCAAGAACAGCATCTGGCAGACTTACATATAAATCGTAATGCAGATTATCACCTTCTCGCTGTAAGGTTGGATGATCTTCTTCAGTAATGGCTACCAATAAGTCGCCTGAAATTCCATTTCCTGGAGCTTCATTACCTTTTCCAGAAACCTTAAGTTGCATACCATCAACAACACCAGCAGGAATTTTAATCGAAACTGTTTCTTCACTCACAATGAGTCCTTGAGCATCTGCTCCAGCAGGCTTTTTATCAATCATCTGCCCTGCTCCTCCACAAGTCGTACATGGCGATGAAGTTTGCATACGACCAAGAATGGTGTTGGTAACTCTCATGACCTGACCAGAA
>Ga0316207_10005213_pt1 | contig 10887 bp, 6 predicted proteins | sample 6weekpyrite_MG_FD_204943 | JGI IMG/M metagenome (GOLD analysis project Ga0316207, IMG submission 204943) | Microbial mat bacterial communities from mineral coupon in-situ incubated in ocean water Damariscotta River, Maine, United States -... | ecosystem: Environmental > Aquatic > Marine >...
ATTAACTGAGCACCCTAATAGAGCCATTACCGCTATATATGATGAACCAGATCCAAGTGCACTCATTGAGCTAGGAAAAGCTATATTTGGCAAATATAATTTGGCCTTGTTTTATTCTGGAAGAACAGCACACCTTAAAAACCTGTCTAAAGACGTAAAATATATACAGGCGCATAAAAGCAGTATCAGACATGAGCTTGCCAGGCTAACAGATGTAGACGCTATCATTGTTGTTCCTGATTCAGAGATTTGGAATACCCATAGTTTTCGTCTGGCAGTGCGTTCGTTATACAGACAAAGAAAAGCCTTGATCGGTTTCAATAAATCGTTAGTACAAGCAGGAGCTATAGCTGGATTGTTTGTTGATGATAAGACTTATAACCAACAGGTTAATAATTCAATTATCAATTATATAAAAACGGAAAAATTATCTCGTCCCACATATCCTGTCAAGTATCAAATTGAATTAAATACACAAATTGCTAGAACGCTTAATATCACCCTTCCGGGCAGAGATGAACTCATGGAAATAATCAATAATAGGGGTAGGCAATGAATAGTTCCCGATTATTACGTAGCCTCATTTCATATGCCTTAATCCCTTTGATTATTCTAAGTTGTGTATCAGGTATATATTTATTTAAAATTGTTTTAACGGATAAACTATCGACTATAAACCAGATTAAATTTATCTATGAGGAAATTTTAATAGAAAAAGCAGCAGACGCACTAGCAACAAGTGATTATCCGTATTTTCAAAGCACAATTGATTCACTAATTGCTAAAGAAAGCACCGGTATTATTTCAATTGAATTGATAAATACGCTAAATAATAAACAGATAGTGGCATCTTCTCCCATTTCTGTACCAGTTGATCAACCAGCAAAAAAAATTGATATATTCGGCGCTAGTTTTATGGATGACAGGTTTAATCTGGCGAATGATATTGGTAGTGATAAAGTGGGTTATTTGTTAATTCGTTATGATGAAACACATGTTCAACAAGCAGTAAATCATGTCATGTTTCAAGTATTGGTATTGTCTATAATTACGCTAGTATTAACACTAGTGATTTATTATAAAATTAAACAGCGGGTTATTAATCCTTATAACCAAATTAAAGATAATCTAACGGCGTTGAAGAACGATGATTTAATGAGCTTAGAGATAGATCATAATCATGAGAATGAAATAAGCTTTTTAATTAAAGAGATAAAGGATAATATGGTAAGTAAACTGGCTGTAATTGAATTAATGAAAAACAAAATTCATCGGTCTAAAAATGAAACGAATGAAGCGAGATTTTCTCAATATGAAATGATCCATGAGCTGGTTAATGCATTAGAAAAAAGGGTGGATTTATCCCGCAAACTTATACTTAGGCTGTTAGAAAATAATGTAAATGAGGAATTTCAACAAAGCTATTATTTGCTATCGGGTACATTCGATGAAATTACAAAATCACTAAGTGATTCTAAAAAATTAATTGAAAATCCGTATGCAGATTATGCGCCAGAATCTATCTGTATAGAAAAACTATATAACAATATAAAAAACATAATTGTAGACAGTAATTACATTCTTTATCCAACGAACAACATTAAAGAAGAGTTGTTGCTAGCATATGTTTTAATAGATAACTTGCAAATTCAGTTGCTTGTTGAAAAGATGTTGGCTATGGCTGCTCAGGTTAGCGTTCGTAGTGAATTATATCTGAATATGTTAATAGAAGAAATTTCAGAGGACAGAATAAGGATTTCAATAGAAATAAAAGATTCGAGTTCCGGTATGACTAATGAAGAAGCGGAAACTATTAATCAATACATTAATAATAATCAGAAAGAAGTAGATACACTATATTATAAACATGAAGACCTTAAAACTATTAAGCATTTAAAGCGTATTCCAGAGTTGTCAATTAATATAAACCCCGATAATGGCCGAGGTAATTACTATCGCTTATCACTAGAATGTGAATATGCGTTAGATGAGCGCGAATTAAGTATAAATAATGAAGTTGCGTTTACACATGTTATTAAGGTACAAGAAGACCCAGAGAGTGACTTATTAACTGAACATTATAGAGTGATAAATATTGATATTAACTATGTACAGTTTTGTAAACTGGAAAACCAGTTAGAATATGTAATTAATCAAGACGTTATAATTTTAGATTTCACAACAAACCCAAACGAGGCATTGAATATTTGTAACCTCCTCAGTCAGTACGATTGCATAATTATTGCTGTGGTTAATGAAGACCAAATTGTTGTTAGTAATGACAGTTATATAATAGATAAATTATTTGATAAAGGGATCAAAGAAACATTGCTTTTACCTTATTCACCTGAAAGACTGAAAGAAACGATTAAAAAAGTGATTAATACTGAAGAATATAAGGTTAGTGAACTGGTCGATAGCTTGAGGCAGAAATTTAATGATTTCTAACTGTATTGAAAAAATAAAATGTATTATATTTATACTCTAGTTTAGAGCGAATCCATCTAATATGAGCTATTTAGAGTCTCTTTAGAAATTAACCTAAAACGCCTCTATGTTTTTGGTAATGACAATCATTAGAGTGATTGAGACTGTTTAAAAATTTTTATCAGCATAACCAGTTAAATATTCAGCACGCTATCTAACTGGATTTCAAAATATACCGATAATTGGGGAATGTCAAATTCTAGTTGTGTATTTAATATCTAACTTCATCAAAAACCATATTATCTACCAACACCTCAAGTTTGTTTTTTTTCTAAATTATTATTCCATCAACAATAATTTTATATGTGATAATAGTAAACCGATGAAGTTGTACTTTTATCAGTTTATCCATATTTGATAGCTTATATTTAAATTAATGTGTATCGAATACCTATATTTTAGGTAGAAATAAAATATAGGTATTTTTGGACTTTTGACATTAGCGAATTATAAATTTTTCATGTTTATTTTTTCTACTTCTGGAAAGTATAAATTCTTCATATTTGCTTTCAGAAACAAATTCCGCCCATGCATCTAAAATAACTTGTGGGAATTGAGTCTTATGTGCCGTGGGTGATAATTTACGCTGGTAAGTTACGTCTGATACGTCAACATGAATTGATATTTTTTTATTTACTTGTTCAACTGGTAGGTAATTATCAACTCCGTGTCTTTGGGCTGCTAATGCTAGTAAATGGCTGCGCTCTTTATTAATTGCAACATTGTATAAATTATTAGGGCCTTTACTCCTATCAAATGCTAATTGTGTTATTTGGCCAACTCCTATATGGTCAAGATGACCTGTCATCCCTCCTGGGCCAAATGTAATTACAGAAGTGGGTTTAATGCTTTTTATTTTTTCTTCAATTACTTCTGAAATTTCAAATATTTTATCTTGCAAGTTACCATCAGGGTATCTTAAGAATTCAATATCATCCCAAACCCCTAATATATTAAGCGCATTAATTGCTTCTTTTTCTCGCTCTTTAGCTAATAATTCGTCTTTTAATCCCCTCCCGCTTCTATCGCTGCCTTTGTCACCTGATGTTACATATATGATGTGTAATTTATAGCCATTGTTAACTAGCTTGGCTACTGAGCCATTCAACCAGGTTTCGTCATCTGGATGGGCAAGAACAATTAATATGTCTTCTGAGTGTTTGTTTGAGCTGTAAGCAGATGAAGTGAAACCGCATAAAAATAATACGATGGTAAAGAGCATTAGTATTTTTTTCATTATATATATTCCTTGTGAGTTAGAATGAAATGCTTATAGAGCCAAATACATGTGTATTATCATAAAATTTATTGTCAATAGTATCAAGGTCTTCATTTACAGTAAAACCATTATCTTCTGCATAGTATCGGGCTATTAAAGATAGATTAATATCATAATTTTTTGTATTAAAACCTTTATTAATAATTAAGTCTGTTCGATGGTATGGGAACCCAGAAATATTGCTTGATGCATAATAAGCTAACGTAGTATATAAGTTATTGTTAAACTTATAGGTTAAATTAGAAAACCCGCTATTACGTGCACATAAAGTTGCATCTTCAAAAACATGAGTTCCGTCACACAATAAGCGTGAAAACCCTAGCGAAAATTGTATTGAATTAGAAGCTAGTATATGTAGCTCTAATTCTGCACCCTTTCTAGTTCCTTTATTACTGTTGTCTGGATTGAAGTCAAAAAATGATATTTTTTGTGATATTAATTTATCCATTTCTAACTTAAAAAACTTTATGTCAAATTTTGTATTTATAGATGGAAAAACACCATAATAACTAATTTCCTTTGAGATGATTTCTTCAGGCATCAGTGTGTTTTCTGCGCCAGCATGAAACACAAAAAATGCTTCTGAATTACCTTGAATCGTTGGTGTTATATTTCTCATATAATAATCCCAACTCGCTGTGGTCTCGAAGATGTCAGGTGATCGTTTCGATTTTGATACAATGAATCGAATGGTGTCGGTATTAGTAATATTATAATTTAATGCAATTCGAGGTGAAACTAAAGTTTCATTGTTTCTTTCTTCTTCGTTTTCAATCATTATTCCAGAATTAAGAACAAAATTTGAAAACCTATATTCCCAGTTAGAAAATAAATATGACGTGATATCATCATATTTTCCATTGTCATCAAGATATGTTTCACTATCTATAGCATTGTAATATATACCAAGGCCAGAAACTGTGCGAAGTGTATTACTAAAAACAAAGGTGTCTTCAATTGCTAAGTTGGAACGTGTTTCTTTTATATTTTCATTTACTATACCGCAAACATCATCAAATGCCGCTGCACCTAAATTGTTAATATCATTAAATACTGCTGTTGCTAATGCATCATCTGATGTAGAGCCGCCACTAGGAGTATTACCCCCAATAATAGTATTGGCATAGTCAGGGTTTTGCAGATATAGGGAGCGGAGATTTTCTGTAAATAGGATACCCGGATAACAAGTTTTCCATTCTTCCTTATGATCATTAATTGTTAAATCATAGTGGATCTTTAGTTTATGATTATTTGATATACCCATAAAATAGTTTAGATTAGTGAAAATTTCTTTTTCTTGACCGTCTGAAGGTGAGATTCTTCCTTTGTCAGAATTGTTATGATTTAACGTCCCATCTACATATGAAAATTGATACTCAAGAGAATTGTTATCTAGCTCAGTTGCACCATGGAGAAAAACTGTTGATACATCTGTGTCATCTCGACGGTCTTCGCCAAAATTTTCAGTTTCATCATATCCTGTATTTTTTCTATGTGATAAAGCAATACGGTAGGATGTATTGTTTATTTTATCTCCATAGCTAGCATAGGCATAATTTGTTTTAATAGCGCCACTATATATTTCAACATAACTACCTTGATTATCTGCTGGGTGCTTTGTAATAATATTTATCACAGCTTCGAATGAGTTGACGCCATATGTAGTGCTTGATGGGCTACGAGTGACTTCAATACGTTCTATGTCTTGTATGTTAACCGGCAACGTTTGCCAATAAACATTAGAAAACCCCAGCCGGTAAACTGACATTCCATCAATGAGAATTTGTAAGCGTCTAGTTGCCCTTACGCTAGGGTTGAGGTAGGCTAATTGATAATCATTACCCCTGGTCATGCCGACGGACATACCGGGAACTAGTCGCATCACTTCAGGTATATCCTTAATCCCTAGCCTTTTTATATCTGATTTAGAAATAATAGTTACACTGGCTGGAGTGTCATGTAAAGACTGTAATAATTTTGTGGGAGTGAGTACCTTTACATTTTCATCAAAAGAGAAAAGATCATTTTCTGACAATGCGGGTTCTGATATTACAGCAAGGCTTATTCCTGCCGCTGTAAGATAAAAAGCTTTCATAAAATAGTCACTTAGTATTGCTATTCAATTAGTTTGTGTTTCTAAGTTTAATTCCTTACACCTAAACGAAAGCTTCCATTAATATCCTTCCCTTAGTGTGCAAGATTATTGCACTAATTTCGAAAAGAAGGCAAGTAAACCCAGAAATTGTTACTCATTAATGAATAGCAACATCAAAAAAACTCTATTCCCCCGTCTACGCTATTTTCGTATTTTTTAATTCGTGGAAACTATCATTAAGAAGAAACTAAAGCTTAAGTCTTTGATATAGGACTTTTTCCTGTTTTGATTAATTTCAGCCATTGAAAATAAATTAAGAGAAAAGAAGTATTTCAATCAATTGTTAATGACGTCTCTAAGTTAAGTGTTTAATTTAGATGTGGTTTTTTTACGGCTCGTTATATATATGAATAAATTCAGAGAAATTTATTTACTCACAATTATAGTGATTAAATTGTTATTCTTAGCCTCACCAGATAACGTGAGTTCAGGTTGAAAGTGCCAATATGTGCAATATAGCGACCCCCCAATGTGAACTGTTGATTCATTTGTCCTTGATTCAAGTCCAGTTAGGGGGGAGTGAATTTTAGTAATATAATCAAATACTTAGCTTGTCTTAAGCGGGTTCTTACTGTTTTTTGAATAATTTTTAATGTTTTCCTAATAAAAATTTGTTTAGATGCGCTTCAAAGAGTGTGGCTGCAAAAACGTTTAAGAATGTTATCAATTTAATAAAAACATTGGCAATGGAGCGGATTATGTTTAAGCCAGTGAAAATAGTTAAAGTGATAGAAGCTATGAACTTGGCTGAAATTGAAAAAAATGACTGCAAAACTACGCTCTTCTTTTTAAACTTGGGATACATTAATGAATGCCAAAATTTAGGTTAAATAATGCTTGAACTTTCTCATCTGTGTAAATCTTATCTGCAATCGGATAGCTCAGTTACTGTATTACGGGATGCAAGTCTGTCATTGAATTCGGGGTATTCCGCCGCTTTGCTTGGTGAGAGTGGTTGCGGCAAAAGCACTTTATTACACCTGATTGCAGGTTTAGATAGACCAGATAAAGGCGAAATCAATTTTCAAAATGAAACCTGGACAAAATTTAATGAAAAGCAGTGGAATCAAGTGCGGCGAAGTCAATTGAGCCTGATTTTTCAGCAATTTCATTTAATACCCACCTTGTCCGTGATAGATAACCTGGAATTGCAGGCTCGATTATGTCAGCGTCTGGATATGGATTTTCGGGATCATTTAATTACTGAACTGGGTTTAAGTGATTTACTAAAACGCCTGCCCCAGCAGTTATCGGGTGGTCAACAACAACGTGTGGCCATTGGTAGAGCGTTATTACATCAACCTGCGCTTATTCTGGCTGATGAGCCAACGGGTAATCTGGATGAAAAGAATAGTGAAATAGTGATTCAGTTGCTGGTATCTTTGGTTAAAGATGCTGGAAGTAGTCTTTTAATGGTCACTCACAGTTCTAGCATGGCCGCTCATCTTGATGAACAATGGTATCTGCGACATGGACAGTTGGAACCAGTGTAATGGAAGACCTTAAACATATTGGTTGGCTGTTTATGATTATGGCGAGCCATTATCGTCGACACCCTCTTCAGGCACTTTTTTTATTTGTAGGTTTAGTCACCGGCGTTACGCTTTGGGTTGCAGTACAGTTTATAAATGAACATGCCAGAGCAAGCTATCTTGAAGCCGATCAATTCCTGGGCGCACAAGCAACTCACTGGATAAAATCAAAGGGTGAAACAGGCGTAATATTAGAGGACTATATTAAATTGCGGCGAAGTGGTTTTCGACAAATTTATCCCGTCTTAGATGTACGTTTAGCCAGTGCTGATCAACAACCGATAAACCTGATAGCGACTGACCTTCTAGCTCTACCCCCTATAGGAAGAGGCGAATATAGAGATGCAAATAATTGGCAGTCGCTAACCCAGTTTCCATTTCAGGCATGGTTCCCCGCCACTCTTGCCAGAAGATTAAATATTATACCGGGTGAAAAGTTATCGCTTAGTTCTGGCATATTTTTACCACCGGCAATAATCCAGACAAAGAAACAACAAGGGGAGCGTATTTTTATGGACATCGGTGCTGCAATGACAGTGCTGAATCGTACAAGTTTTAGTTACCTGGCTGTGGCGGGTTTAAGTGACGAAGAAGCGACCCGATTAAGTTTGCTTTTGCCTTCAAATTTAAAGCTAGTGACAAATGAGCGGGTTTTAGATTTATCTGAGTTAACTCAAAGTTTACATACTCATTTAAATGCAATGAGTTTATTATCTTTTGCGGTGGGTTTTTTTATCGTTTTTAATGCGGTGCACTTCTCATTACGAATAAGAACGCAAACGCTCACTATCTTGCAGGAAATAGGGGTAAGTATTCGTTCAATAAGCTTAGCGATTGCTGTAGAGACTTTATTGCTCAGTTTATTGGGCACAGGCTTTGGCTTGATTATAGGTTATGCTTTGGGGCAGGCGCTCTTACCTGTTGTCGCTTCAACATTACAAAACCTTTATGGTGCGGTACTGGATCATCATTTAATTTTACAACCGGTTGTTATATTTAAGGCGTGGAGTCTGACCTTGTCAGGCTTGGTGCTGGCTTTGGCATTTCCATTGTGGTCGCGAACCCGCCAGACCATACTTAAGCAAAGAGAGCTGATTGTTGAGAAAAGTGAAGATAGAAAAATTCTTAAACGTTTTATACTGATCGCTTCTGTACTGGCTGTGTTGGCTATACTTATGTACCCTTCTTTAAGTACAGCAGCTCAATGGTTTGTTATGTTGGCCTTGATACTTTTTTCAGCGGCATTTATATTGCCTGTTCTATTGGTATTATCATTATCTGGTTTACAGGCTCTGCTACCTGAACGGTCCTGGCGATTGCGTTGGGCTTTAAGTGATGGATGGACGCAACTGCCTGGTCTTCGAATCGCGCTTATGGCTTTATTGCTGACATTGTCTGCAAATGTTGGTGTCGATACATTGGTTGGTTCATTCAGAATAGCTTTAACTGATTATTTGCAACAACGCATGTCTGCTGATGTTTATGTACAGACTGAAAACCTTAATATAAAAAAACTCCTACAGTCCCCAGAAGTTGAAAATCATCACTTACGTTATCTTGTGACACTTCGTTGGAAAAAACGCAAAACGTTAATTCGAGGTATGGATACTCAGGCACCTGATACACTAATTCTGCCGATAGCTGCAGCTGATCCTGAAGGACTAAAGTCCTGGTATGAAAATAAAGACGGTGTGATTCTTGCCAATGAACAAGCTCAGCACTTAACGGGTATTAAACTGGGTGATAATGTAGAATTTGATACACCTACAGGCTTACATGTTTTTAAGGTTGTCGGTTTTTATTATGATTATGGTAATAGCACTTACGGATTCTATCTGCCGTTTGATCGTGTAAAACAATACTGGCCTAAAGTAGAATTACAATCACAAATAGCTGTGTGGTTTAAAGAGGCTGCCGACCCGGAACCCATTTTGCTGCATGCCGGTGCTCAACCTGGCGACTGGTTGTATGGTGAAGATATTTTGCAGGTTTCGTTAAGTATTTTTAATCGAACCTTTGCAATTACCGCCGCAATGAATGTACTCACGCTTGCGGTTGCGGGCATTGCCTTATTTGCGTCCTTGCTTGCGATTCATCAGCAACGCCTACCAGAATATGCTCACTGGCGATCAATGGGATTAAAACAGACGGAATGGTTAGGTTTAATTATTTTACCTTTAGGTGTTTGTGTATTGGTTACATGGGGATTGTCTATTCCGTTAGGTAGTTTGATGGCTATTTTAATGATAGAAGATTTAAATGTCATATCATTCGGTTGGACTATGCCCATTGAATGGAGCTGGGAACCTGCTGCCCGTTTACTAGTTATTACTACAGGTGTTGTGATTTTGACCTTAGTCATCTCACTGACGCAAGTCCATTTTCGTTTGCCACAGGCATTGAAACAACTGGGTGGTGATAACGGATGATAAGGCGACGCTTTTTTTTATTAAGCATGTGCATTGTTAATCTCGTTTTTGCCGGGGATACATATGATGTGCTACGCAGTAAAGGTGTTGGCTTTAGTCCTGTAGTACCCAATAAAATATTGGTCTTTCCACGTGACCATTTAAGTCATCCAGACTATCGTATTGAATGGTGGTACCTGACAGCAAATCTTACCGATAGTAAAGGGCGTGAATGGGGTGTTCACTGGACGTTGTTTCGTCAGGCAATTAACAGTGAAGGACAATCTAAAGGATGGGTTAGTAATCAGGTCTGGATGGCTCATGCGGCTTTGTCTACCCCCGATGGCTTTATTTATAATGAACGTTTTGCTCGCGGGGGTATTGGCCAGGCGGGTGTAGACCTTAATGCTAAAGACAGTCAATTTTCTGCATGGCTAGACGATTGGCTCTGGCTGGGAAATGAGTCTGGCCCACTGCCCGGTGAGTTAATATTTAATGTGAATGACTACCAGGTTCATCTGTCAATGAAAGCTGATACACCCTGGGTGCTGAATGGCGTTAATGGTTACAGTTTAAAATCTAATCAGGGACAGGCAAGTTATTATTATAGTCAGCCACACATTTTAATTACTGGAAAGGTTCAGCATGGAGACCAAAGCCTGAATGTTTCCGGTCAAGGGTGGATGGATCATGAGTGGAGTTCGCAACCGCTTGCTGATAATCAGTCTGGGTGGGACTGGTTCAGTCTGCATTTAGAGGACGGTAGTGCCTTGATGCTTTATCGTTTGCGCCATGACAACGGTAAACATTTTTATAGCGGTACCTGGATTGAGCAAGATGGTCGTGCGATTGCTTTGACCAGTGGCGACATTGACTTTGAAATTCTTGAAAATAAAACAGTGGATACAGGTAATAACAAATCAAAATCATTACCCATGATTTGGTCGGTACAGGTAAATAAATCGAATAAGTTCCATCAGTGGCGTATCGAAGCAAATGATTATAAGCATTGGTTAAATACGGTTT
>Ga0316207_10005214_pt1 | contig 10885 bp, 4 predicted proteins | sample 6weekpyrite_MG_FD_204943 | JGI IMG/M metagenome (GOLD analysis project Ga0316207, IMG submission 204943) | Microbial mat bacterial communities from mineral coupon in-situ incubated in ocean water Damariscotta River, Maine, United States -... | ecosystem: Environmental > Aquatic > Marine >...
TCTTATTCGCATTGGGCTTCTTTTTTGTGATGGATTGTTTCGCAACTACCATCATGCATCGAGGCTCAATGTGATTCAACTTTTCTTATTTGGCTATTTATTTACCCATTGTTTTTTCTGAAGACCCCAAATTTATAAAAATCCCCTCTAACAAATACTTCACCCTCACTCGAGAGAAACATATTACCATTAGTGGCAACGGTCATATTTGTTATTTGATGGTCACATTTAGAATATTTCTGCAGACCTGAACACAATGGGCTTAAAAATATTTCATTTCGCGTGGTATTTCGTATTCGCCATAGAGATCCTGTTGCATTAACGAAAATATTGTGTCCTATGACTTTAAAACCAATTAATTTATTTGGCACGTAAGAATTTGGTTTATTAAGTTTTGATAAATCAATTATATTTATTCTAGATTCTGAATCAAGAAAGTACAATCCTTTGGAATTATTTCTAGCAAATTGATGTGCATTCAATGCTGTATCCACTAACTTCAAAGTATAATTGACTTCAACTTCGCCAGTACCATAAGACTCATAAAATCCATAATTACTCCCGTTACGCACCCAAACGTCATTATTAAAATCTAATGCTACACCAAAATATGTACTTTTAATCTGAGGCAACTCGTTCAACTGTTTGATTGCACTTTTATTTGACCAAGTCCATACATTTCCTGAATTTGATAACGCGAATTTACCGGAAAAATACTTAATATCTGATAAGCCATGAAATTTCTTTGCGAATAATAAACAAGGGGTTTGATTGCATGTTTCATTCATGGTGACGCCTAAGCCAGCATCCAATGCCCCCCATGTAAAATTTTCACCACTGTTTGAAATGGCAAACGCGTATTTTTGATATTTATATATATCTTTGATATCCTCAAGATAGTCTATACATTGATTTTCCACCACATTCGCACATACCCTTTGTGGTGTTAGAGAGCTATCGGCACTTCCATTACCAAGTTGCCCCCACTGATTGTCTCCCCAAGACCAGACCGTTCCATCCTCAAGCAGTACCAACCCATCAAAATATTTTTTAACGCCGCTCCAATACTCTAAACAAGCGGTTTCTTCATTAATACGACACAATTTTATAGGTTTAGTTACTAATGGACTTCCGTTATAGACTTCACCATTTTTTGAAATTAGGAAATTTTCGCTTTTTTTAAATCCATGCGAAGTGTCGAAGTCGCATTTATTTTCTACGCCTGGAGAACAAACAGGCTCTAATCCAGTTTTGGTTACAATCCATAATGTACCGTCTGCTTTGATAATGTATCCATAGTAAATATCTGCCAAATTTTTCGCCCATGATTGACAAACTAAAAATTTGGTGGATTGATAATATTTTTCACAAATGGGTGTTGGAAATGAACGATTCGAGCCTAGATGCAGTGCTCCCCACCACCATATTCGACCATCATCATCTAGAATGTGATATCGTCCACTATGAAAGCTGTTTAGAACTTTAGATCCTTTGATACTTGATGGCGTGCATTCAAGTATTTGTGAATCATGATAGTCACCACCATGGTTACCATTAACGCTGATGCGATAATAATATGAGATATTATTCGTTAAATTCTTATGTAAATAATAATTCTCTCGTACAGAAACCCGTTTAATCGCAACAGTTTCTGCATTTTCTAAATTACTATTTTCAGACCATTCGAGTTTATATTCATTGATTCGCAATGGATCAGCTTCATCAAATAAAACCGGGTCGAAAAATATTGCGCAATAATTTTCTGCACCAATGGTATTAGCAATAATTTGTTTATCAGTTACAACTTCTGTCTTCTGATTACCTCCACCGCCACAGGAAACGATTATTGCAAGAATGTAAAGAATAAAAATAATTTTCATAATATCCGCTTTCTTTATTAGAGTTTCCAAAGGCAATATTTAGTACAAATATACGGCACCAGAATTTTCCGAAGAATTATCGTTAGAACCACTACTGTTATTACTAAAACCAATCGCATTACTGTCTTCTTGAGGAGATCCTACAGCAAGACTATTACCATCTGCAGTTAAACTAAGAGTATGTCCAAAATAATCATTTTCTCCAGGATTACTGGCTTTGATTCGAGTTTGTTGATTCCAAGTGATATTGGAACTACGTTTAAACATATATACAATACCTGAGTTACTTGCTAGATCGTCTCGTATATAACTATTGTTACCAATAACACCTACAGCGCTACTATTTTCAAATGGTGTACCCACAGCAAGCGTTTTGCCATCTCCTGAAATACTAACTGCATAGCCAAAGCCGGAGGAACTTGCGCCCACATTTATGTATACTTGTTGAATCCATTCAACTCCACTGTTGGTAAAAATATAAACCGCACCTCTGCCTCTCCCAATATCATGTCTATCGTTCACAGTAGGTTGAACATAATTAATTCCAACTAATTTGCTATCTTCGCTAGGAGCACCCACCACTAGAGTTTTGCCATCTCCTGCCAAGCTAATGGACGTGCCAAACAAATCATTTTTCCTTGAATTACTCGCCTTTATATAGGCTCGTTGTTCCCATATCGCTTCATTGCGATTGAATACATATACAGCACCGGAATTTGGTGCAGAATTATCGTCTTCACCAGTACCATCACTACTAATTTCTGTAGCACCACTCTCCTCTCCTAAAGCAGCTATTGCTAACGTATTTCCATCTTCAGATAAGCTTATGGATTTACCAAATAAATCACCGTGATCATTAAAGCCAGTACCCAGACTACTGCCACTGTTACTAGCCTTTATATAGGCTTGTTGGTTCCACATATCAGCACTACGGACATATACATACACCGCACCGGAATTTGAAGCAGAGTTGTTTGTCTCACCAGTACCATCATAACTAACTCCAGTTGCATTACTAGCCTCTCCTGGGGCTCCTACTGCCAACGTATTACCATCTGCAGATATGCTAACTGCATTCCCAAATTCATCCTGTAAACCTCTATTACTAGCCTTTATATAAGCTTGTTGTGTCCAAACAGATCCATCTCGAACAAATACGTACGCCGCACCAGATTTATCAACTCTATCCTTATATTCCGTACTTCCTTCTTGATTTATGCCAATGGCATTACTATCATCCCAAGGTGCCCCAATAGCAACTGTATTCCCGTTTTCTGACAAACTAACAGAAGATCCAAAGTGGGTGTAATGACCGTTGGTGAGTTTTATGAAGGCTTCTTGCGGTTTAAGATAAGCTTGTTGAATCCAGTTTCCTTTATCTCTATTGAATATGTATACGGCGCCGGAAGATTCGGAGGAATTATCGGATTCACCTGATCCATCATTGCTAATTGATCTTGCATTACTGTCTTCATACTTAGCGCCAATCGCCATTGTGCTTCCATCTGAAGAAAGACTGATGGAATGCCCGAAAAAATCCCCTGCATCGGTATTACTTGCTTTAAAATAGCCGATGTTTGAAACCATTAATGACGTGATGCTAATAGGAAGTGACTCAGTCAATTTACCGTTGTCGTCATGGGCTTCCAGAAGATATGTCGCGTTGATCCAGTTCGTTAGGTGTGCAGGTAACTCGATTTTAGTATTTGTACCAATAATATTAACCTTCAACAGTTCAAATCCTGAATTACCATCAATATTTATAAGTAATTTATAGTTAGTTGCATCACCATATGTTTCCCAATCAAATCGTATTTTTGAATCATCTGATGAACTAGCGGTTACCTGCAAAACATCTGACACTTCAATTTTGACAGTTTGTATCGCAGTATGAAGATCGTCGTTTGCGGTAATTTCTACAACATAGATATTATCTGCATCACTATCTGTTGGGAAATGATAATTTGGCTCAACAATAAAATTAAGCTGACCGCTTTTGGCATTCATTTGAAATTGGTTTTTGTCGGGGCCACCACTAATATTGAATCTAACTTTTGCTATTCTTGAATCTGCATCAGTTGTTGCTGCAGTATAACCAGTTGTAGTAGTGTTATCGCCAATGTTAACAGTAGAATTACTAATAAAAATTGGTGCAGAATCGTTAGTATTTGAGACCCGAATCCGTACGGAATGCCTCGATGATTTCGCGCCATCACTGGCAATGATACCAATCATATAATAATTGGATAATTTTGTGTCAATTGGGTTTTCGTAATCAGGTGCGTCTATGAACCTTAAAACGCCACTAACTGGATCAATATTAAATTTATCGTGATCAGATTCTTCCTTCAAACTAAATGTAACTGTATCCCCGTTAACATCATATGCTCGAGCGATATAAACCGCTTCTGTAGAATTTTCGGCGAAATCAATCACGCTTACAGAGCGCCCATTTGTAATGAAAAATGGTGGGTATTGTTTATCTTCTAGCACAATCACTGTTACACTCTGAATTACGGTATTAAAACCATCATTTGCGGCAATATCAATTTTATAAGTAAGATTTCTAATATAATCTGGCTTCGTTTTAAAACGCAAAGATCCACTGGTGGGGTCAATTATAAATAGATTTTGGTCTGCACCTCCACTTATGCTGAATAAAATAGGATCACCATTAGCATCCTCTACTTCTGCTATGTATCCAGTATTTTCAGTTTTCTCAATCACTGATATCTGTGTTGGGCTAACAAATACTGGCGCAGATTGTGTGGGGTTAATAATAATAAGTGACACGTTCTGTTTTATGGTGTGTATCCCATCACTTGCAGATATTTCTACTTCGTAGACATTATTTTGGTCTTTATCTGAGGGAAACTGGAAATTAGGAGATATTATAAAGTCCAGCAATCCACTACTACTATTAATTGTAAAATCGTCTTGGTCGGCTCCACCACTTATACCAAATGTAATCGAATCACCGTTGACGTCAGTTACTTCTGCTTTATAAACACCAGATTTGGTTTTGTTCGTAACATTAACAGAAATCGCACTCGTGAAAATTGGTGGCAACTCTTCTGAAACGGTAGTTTCCTCGACCACAGTCACTGTGACACTTTGTGTGACTGAAAGTGCCCCATCACTCGCCGTTATTTCAACAATATATGTATTATTGGAATCACTATCCGTCGGAGCCTGAAAATCTGGTGCGGCTAGAAAATCTAACTCACCACTACTAGGATTAATCGTAAATTTATCTTTATCTTCTCCCCCACTTAGACTATAAATAATTGTGCCCCCATCTGCGACTTCTGCTGTAGCTAGATGACCAGTTGTCGTTGTATTTTCGATTACGCTAATGGACTTACCACTAGTAAAAACCGGAGGGGCATCAACTTTACTTCCTTCTTCATTTGGAGTCTCATTTTCATCTGATTGACACGCGATAAATGTGCTGAATATCAATACTAAAAATAAAATTCTTACAGATAATTTAAGCCCTTTTTTCATTATTAACTCCTGAAATATAACTCACCGAATTCTTTAAGTAATTTTCAGTGTATTATTGGTTATCTAAATCAAACATATTAGTTCTTTATAGCTATTAGATGAAAACAGAATTGATACACATTATCTCTCGCTAAGTAATTATTCGAGAATACTTATATTTTATTAAATCCAACTCCATCCAACTTTATTGCATCTTAACGAATATTTGTGACCCGACATCAAGTGGACGATGAATTTCGTCGTCAGTTCTGTGTCCAAATATAATTGTATTTGGTGACAACTCACTATTTAACTGAACGATGTCGTACAATATATCCCCAGCCAAGGCTTTCACAAAGTCGCATTCGTTACCTGTTACTTCGAAGGGTACATCTACAACCCAATCATTTTTACCACAAGCGCCTCCCGGTTGGTTATTCCAATAGTTTTTAGCCGCTTCACTTTTCATAGTTTGAAACGAATTGATAAACTCTAAATCAATTAGATAAAGTAAACTTCCATCTTCTTTTGTTATCGCATCCACTACATTAAAAGTATAGTTATGTTCCCATAAGCCAAGCACCTCTGAGTCACATCCTCCAGAATATGACCTGGTTTCAGTAAGAATTTTGTTACCTTCAATTATATGTGTTTGTTTTGCACTATTTCCCTGACACTCACCCTCCCAAATTCCAGTAATATCAATAGTAGGAATAACAGGGATTTCGAATAAATCAAAATCAAAAACCACATTATTTTCATCAATTAAAACCTTTGTTGGTGAATAAGGTTTACTAGGCTCCGGTACATAACCCGCTGCGCCCATGAAATCTCCCGGTTTAGAGGCTCCCATGGGGCCTTCTTTTTTAACTACGTTGTAAATAAAATAGTCACCAACCGGTGCATCTAAAAATTCATAAGAAATACTATTGCCTGTCACTTGTCCTTCTATGATTCGCTTAAATCCGTTCTCACCATTGTGATCCTCATCAATAGCGATTAGATAAGCTTTGTCGGTTACCGTGTCTGGTAATGTAATCGTGCCAGAAATATTAACAAACTCTGGCATGGGATCGTTCCAACAGGTAATCATTCCGGTGGATATAGATGCATACCCTTTGTTTTCTTCATTGAATCCCGAGACAAGTTGCAGACGATATAATTGTGGCTCTAGAGATGGCCCGTCATACTGAACAGACGTTAATGGCGTAGTCGTTTGCCATAGGGTATTGCCAGATGATGTATCAAGTAATTTTATTCTATGGGACTCAGCAGTTGGAAAGGTATTCCAGTTGAAGAGTATATTGTCACACAAAGCGTTTTTCGGCATATCAAAATTGGAAAACTCTTGAATATAGTTTGATACAACTTCTTCGTAACTGTGTGTACCATTGGAATCTTCGATTGTAATCGTGTATGTCCAGGGCAAGGGAATGGAATTATTCATTATTTTTATTTCATGAGTCGTTTCTCCTTCATGACTCCATTCATAGGTGCTGTGCTCGCTATTATATTTTCGCGTGAGTTCTATGGGGGAAGGATCAATTCCTGGCCCAGTTGCCGTTACTGATGTTGCAAACTGGTTATTATCATCCACACTCATCCAAACATTAACTTTAGGTTCTTCAGAGTAAACCGTACCTAAATTAACAACTGCACGGTTAATAGAATAGCGATTTTGATTACCAAATATTTTCCAATCGTTATCTTCTTTTCTCCAGATATCTGTGATTTGATCATTCGAGCCATCAACTTCAAAAATAGTTTCTGTGCTTGCTTGATTACCTTCGATGAAGGTGCTAAGTAGCGTGTGACTATCGATTGTTTGAAAATTCGGATCATTCATCATTTGTTCTATTTCTTGTTTTAGGCCATTGTAATCCTGACCGTCATTTAAATAATCGAAGGAATGAGATGCCATAAATTTCTCCAAATCCTTATTATTATAAGCTTCTATATAATCCGCTAATGTTTCTGCAATTATTTCTTTTTCAGTCTTAACAATAACCGTTACACTAGCTGGTACAGATATTTCTGCAGCATTAGTCACTGTGAGAGTGTAGGTTGTGTTTTCTGTCGGTGAAACACTGACATCTCCTCCTGAGGCGATTACTCCGATACCTTGATCAATGACACCTTCTCCATTCGAAAACTCAGCGACTAAACTGGTACTTTCTCCTAAGCGTATGAATGCTTGTTGTGCTTCAAATTCTTCAATACTTGGTAATGGCAATGGATCAATACAAACGCTTGTGCTGTATTCCGATAGATTGTCCGATATGTCACTGGTACGAATGCTATAACAATAGGTTTTATCAACTTCAATTCCGTCGTAAGAAAACGAGGGTTCAGTAACGTAAGCAATACTTTGATAGGTATCGTTTTCAACCAGATAAACATGGTAACCTTTCAGGTCTTCTGCATCACTTGTAGCCCACGATAGTTGGACCTTATCGGCATCTAAACCCACAGATAGTTCAGTTGCTGCTTCTGGTGCTTGAACATCTAGCGTATCTGTTGTCGTTTTGCAAGTGTTTGTGCTTTGTTCTGATTCAATACCACTGGCATTCACAGAGGTAAATTGATAACAATACTCGGTGGAAGCATCTAAACCTTCAGCAATAAATACCGGTTCGCTTACTGTTGCCATTAAGGTGGTGGTTGTATCGTTTACTTGATAAACCCGATATTGACTCACATCTGGGTCTTGGTTTGGTGCCCAGCTCAGTTTTATTTTTGAACTGGTGTTGGTAAAACTTGTGGTGTTTTCAACTGCTTGTGGTGGTTTGTTGTTTACCGCTTCTAATGTGGTGGCACAAACTTGTTCAGTAGGTATTGCAATGTTATTGGCTGCATCGAATGCTTCTACGGTATAGCAATATTCTGTATTCGCTGTTAAACCCGCATCAATATAGCCATTTGTTAGTACTGCAATTGTGGTTAGGGTTTCGGGTGTTTTGCCTCTATTGATTCGATAGCCGATCACATCTAGGTTATTCACAGCATTCCAACTGAGTTTGATAGCAGTATCGGATTGCGGACTAACCGTGAGCTCGGTGACGGTATCCGGTGCGGTTTCATCTTTTTCTTCAAGTGTTGTGGCGCATACAGGCACAGTTTTGGGTGATTCATTGCCTTTGGCATCAAGCGCTGTGATTTGATAACAGTGATTGGATGATGCCGTTAGCGTATTGTCAGTAAATACCGTAAAGGCAGTAGTGGCCAGTGCATCATTACTGTTATCTTTATAGAGTTTGTAACCGGCAATACCAATATTGTCGAAGCCTGATTGCCAACTGATGACAATTTCCCTCTCACTAGCGGCAACTGCACCGATGTTTGTGGGTTTATTGGGTTTTAAGGTGTCGAGCGTGGTTAGGTTGATGCTTAAATCAAGTCCTTCGACCAAGGTGGATTGTAAGCGTGTAACCGGCTCGATCAATTTAACGGAAACTTTATCTTGCTGGTATGTGATGTCCAACAAATCCAGGAGTTTATCAAACCGTGTACTGTTAGCATCAAATTCAGTGGTAAACATATTGAAGTTTTGTGGTATGTCCAATTGATCATATGCTGACAACATGAGTTGATTTACCGTATTCGTTATTTCAGCATTATTTTCTACAGTTGGTAAATTGCTAAGTGGTTGATCAGTATCAAATTCGTTATCAATATTCTTTCCTTGAAAACTAAACTGATTGCGAACAACCAGGTCCGTGAGAGAGAGAATGTTGGTAATACCTGAGGTGTAAGCAATACTGTAAAGTTTTTTATTGTTTGTGGTGCTTATTTGTAATAAATAAGGTGCATCACTGCTATTAAAGCTGACGTTGAATTTACCGTTTCCGTCAGTGGTGGTTTGCGATCGAGTGCCATTTTTATCTTTGATGAACACGGTAGTATTTTTTATCGGTGCACCAATTGCTGCGGTACCTTTGATATCAAATCCAGTACCATCTACTCCACCTTTGTCACTGCCAGCGCCGCAACCGATAACGAGAAGAGAGGAAATTGAAAGAACTAGTATTTTAATTATAAGTTCGAAACGCATATCTATTCCTTGTACTTTACATTGTCATAATAAAATATACCGACGCCAACCCGGGCCTTTTGTGATAAGCCATCCACACGACGATTTTTCATTTTATCGTAAAACCAGCGGTTATATTCCAACAACAAATCCATAGATCGTTCGTTAGAAAATGCTTTAAATTCTTCGAGTACATCAGGTGGAACATCTTCAAAGGTGACGCCCTTTTGAAAAAATGGGGACTCTTTGTGGTGAACTATGTTGTGTCTACCAGCATTTAGAAGACTTGCCCCGTAACGACAAATAACAACAAATTTTTCAACTTCACTGGCGATAGGAATACACTCAGTATTGATCAGTTTAATTCGCTCGTAATCAATAATTTCGGCGACGCCTAACGAGGTTAATTCTGTGAGCACTTGATCAAAACTGTGACCTTCGCCATATTCTTTTACCAGTGAAGCAAAAGAAAGTGCTTGGCCGGATAAGGCTAGGGTAAGTGGCTGTTGTTGATCATCTAAATATTTTTCATTCCGCAACCAAGCGCTAAATACTTTTGAACCGATTGATAAAGGAATTTCATAAAATTGTGGATCTTCTATATTAACTTTCTGCAGTTTTGAGACTTCTTTTCGCGATATACCTACGATTTCTGAAATAGCGACGGCTGTGGGTTTACCACTTATGCCGATGGGGTAATTTGTGGCAACGTGCACATAAGTTCTTTTCGCGATGTCATTAAACTCGTTAAAGTCAACACCAAAGTGATAAAGCAATCGAATAACTGGAACCAGTAGGTAAGAAATTGCTTTTTTGAGTCTCGTATCGTGTGTTTTATTATTCATATGCTTTGAATTATTTCAAAGCTGCAATACCATTGCAAATTGTAGGGAGGTCTGAAAAAGCCAGAAAGTATGATTAATATACTTGGTAGGTGCGAGTAACGAACATTGAGGTCCTACAGAGCCAGTTTGTGTTAATTTTGTGCGAAAATAATTGAAAAAAGTTGAAAATATTTTGAATTATTTTTTTATAATTGTTTTAAAACATTTATCACTCGTACAATTAGTTTATGTTGACTTTTCTTCTGTAGGATAACGACTACAGTATTATAGAACTACTCTAAAATCGCATTACTTTTTCGCACTGCATCAATATTTTTGCCAAATGATTTTATCATAGGAATGGCTTCTGTTGGGTAACTGCAGTCATAACGGTTCACTTCTGGGAAAGGCTGCTATCGTGCTCACCTGACCAATTCGCTCTTAAAAATCAAAATAATAATTTTCGCGCATTGTCAGATATAGTCGAGTTATTTAATTTTGTTTTGTAAGATCAAGTTTGAGCCACTACAAATTAATGTGTTAACACCAAGCGATTATGTCGTACCATAACTACCAAGGGAAAATGACGGATTCACTACTTAAGAATCCTCTAATATATTCACTTTTTGAGTATTTAGGGGATGTAGAGGATGATTGTCATGGAT
>Ga0316207_10005215_pt1 | contig 10885 bp, 6 predicted proteins | sample 6weekpyrite_MG_FD_204943 | JGI IMG/M metagenome (GOLD analysis project Ga0316207, IMG submission 204943) | Microbial mat bacterial communities from mineral coupon in-situ incubated in ocean water Damariscotta River, Maine, United States -... | ecosystem: Environmental > Aquatic > Marine >...
TCCAGCGATCGATACTATGGATTAAACCAAAACGTTCTGCCGCAGGCATAAAACCACCGGGAAGAATAACTTGTCCGTCATCATAGGGCATGCGAATCAGCACTTCGTAAGAGTGTATTTCGCCATCGTTGATGCCAACAATAGGCTGATAGACGATTTGAAAACGATCATTATCGAGCACTTCACGGACTCTGGAGGCCCAGCCCATGTCTTCTGCCATGCCTAGTTTATCGCGATCTTCAGGATTATAAATGTAAACACGATTTCGCCCGTGGCTTTTAGCAAGGTTACAAGCTAAATCGGCCTGAGCAAGCATTTCATCGGCTGATGATGAGTGGTTATCAATGACGGTGATACCAATACTACAAGTAATATTGAAGCTATTAGAGGCACGGTTGTAACGGTAGTTTTCAAATAACAGGCGTAATTTTTCAGCAATCGGTTTAGCATCTTGAATATCAAGATTATAAAGTAACAGTGTAAATTCATCGCCACCAAAACGGGCAAGTAAATCACCATCCCGTGAATGTGATTTTAAAATATCTGTTGTTTCAAGTAATAGTTCATCGCCGAGCGCATGGCCAAGCGTATCATTCACATATTTAAACTGATCGAGATCGATATAAAACAAAGCAGAATTAGCACCACTACGAGCAGTACGTGCGATGAGACGTTCAAGTTCCTGCTGGAAATAATGCCTGTTATATAAGCCTGTTAGTGAATCATGTTCAGCTTGGTAGCTGAGTTGTTTTTCATAAACTTTTTGCTCGGTAATATCACGGGCAGTACCACGAATGCGCGTAATATTGCCGTCTTTAATTAAGGCCGTGGCATTAAAGCTAAGTTGTCGTGCGGTACCATTTTTGTCTAAATGCACAGTTTCATACTGTAGCATTTCTTTATTCATGATCAGATTGTCAAAGGCATCTTGATCACGAGTTTTATATTCGGGGCTTACAAATTCTGAAATATGTCGGTGTAGCATTTCCTCAGGTTCATAACCATAAATATGTTTGCAAGCCTGATTAAGATAAATCCAGTGTCCTTTGGCATCAATACTCCAAACCAGATCATGTGCAGTTTCGACCAGATCACGGTAACGCTCTTCAGCATTACGTAATTTTTTTTCAGCATTTTTTCGTTCTGATATATCAACAACAATGCAGGCAAACATTTGCATATTACTTTGCATCATTTCACTAACGCGTAGTTCTACTGCCAGCTGACTACCATCCGGTCTGGAAATAGTTAGTTCCTGTTCTGGATGCTCTGAGTTAGCCATTTTAACAATATTGATATCAGGACATAGTCGCGAGATGGGTTGACCAATTATTTCAGCGGCTCTAAGTTCAAATAAGCGCTCAGCAGCAGGATTAAAAGAAATGATTAGTGTTTGCTGATTGGTAACAATAATGCCTTCAGAGGTGGTATCAAAAATAGCGCGCATATGAGAGCGTTGATCACCAAGATGCTGGAATAAGGTTGATAGTGTCTGAGTTAGATAGCCAATTTCATCTGTTGATTGAGGTCGTAGCTGTGCTAATTCTTCATAACTACTCGCGCCTCTGCCATAGAGAACTTTTTGTACTGGCTGTAGCGCACGAGCGGTACTGGAAATACTGATTATAGTGATAGCAATACTAATAACAGCAAGTGATCCAAACACCGGTAATGAATCAATAGCTTGGAAACCTTGTTTGTTCCAGAAGTAGAGCATCAGAATCGAGTTGGTTAATAGTGGCATGAAACCACCAACCAGCATGAGGTTGGTTTTAATACTGAATAGCGGTGCACCTAGGCCAATGGATTTGATTAATCGACCAAGACAAGACATTGACAACATATAGATAGGCAAGCCAACCAATATCGCGACAACTAATTGTAATAAAATAATTTTACTAAACAGCGTGAGATCAAGATTACCGGGAGAGGTTGTCGTCCAGAAATAAATTTGTGGCACAATTAATACGTAACATAAATAAAACCCCCAGTAATCACTGCTAAATCGTTTTAGGCGGTGATGAATTTCTGGTGACGCATAATGAGACTGAGGGTTGTTTACTTTCCATTGTTGTACTGGAGCTAATAATCGCCATGCGTAAACCGTGCTCCAGATGAACATGAAGATGACATAAATAGGTAAGAAGGGCTGTTCCAGTGCGATAACAAAGTCTTGCCAACTGACAAGGTGGAAAGAAACAGCGGCCATATGACCAAGTAATGGCATCAGGATAAAACTACTACCTACAATCGCGGCAAAGCGATAGCGCGTAGATTTAATAAGGTTTGTTTCTAATGACAAAGTCTTGGTTCTTATAATAATTATTATGGTGTTGATAGTATCAGCAATAAGCTTTTTTATCATGTTGTGTTTGCTCGGCGTAGATGCATCGGATAGACTTAAAAAAATGAAAAAAACCTGATCAATGAGGAAGTTAGCAGATGAAACGGCGTGAATTTATTAAAAAACTGGGTGGCAGCGGGCTTATAGCGGGTTCGGCACTGGTAGCTCCAGCAGCGGCATATGCCAAGGTTAAGCCTGAGTACAAATGGAAAATGGTGACGACCTGGCCAAAGAATTTTCCTGGTCTCGGAACAGGCGCTAATTATCTTGCCAGCCTTATTAATGAAATGAGTGGTGGCCGTATCCAGGTTAAGGTTTACGGCGCAAAAGAACTGGTGCCAGCATTTGAGATTTTTGATGCCGTTTCACGTGGTGTGGCTGAACTGGGTCATGGTGCGGCCTATTACTGGAAAGGTAAAAGTGAGGCAGCACAATTTTTTGCCGCAGTGCCTTTTGGATTAAATGCACAAGAAATGAATGCATGGCTGTATCACGGTGGTGGTATGGAACTATGGCAAGAAGTTTATGCGCCCTTTGGCTTAACGCCGATGGCTGCTGGCAACACTGGCGTACAAATGGGCGGATGGTTTAACAAAGAAATTAATTCAGTTGCGGATTTAAAAGGTTTGAAAATGCGTATTCCGGGATTGGGTGGTGAGGTGTTACGCCGTGCAGGAGGAACGCCAGTGAGTTTACCCGGTGGTGAAATTTTTACATCACTGCAATCGGGTGCGATTGATGCCAGTGAATTTGTTGGCCCTTACAATGATCTTGCGTTTGGTTTATATAAAGCGGCTAAACATTATTATTACCCTGGTTGGCATGAACCAGGTACGACGCTGGAATGTTTTGTTAATAAAAAAGTACTTGAGTCGTTACCTGCCGATTTACAATCGATTGTTATCAACGCTGCACGTGTTGCGAATCAGGATATGTTGTCCGAGTACACGGCACAAAATAATCAGGCTTTGGATATCTTGGTAAATAAGCACAAGGTTGATTTACGTCGTTATCCGGACGATGTGTTAAAGAAATTGAAAGCACTCTCTGATGAAGTAGTGGCTGAAGTTGGTGCCAAAGACAAGCTTTCTAAGAAGGTTTTTGAATCATTTAGAAATTTCCGCGACCAAGCGACTAAATGGCACAATATTTCTGAGCGTGCTTACCTTGATGGACGAGGATAATAGACTAAACTATTAGTCAATAAGGGAGTTATTTAGAGCAATTATAGATCTAGTATATTCCACATAATAAGCATTGTAATTTTGGGTAGTGAAGCGACTTTTTATTAAACGCCTTAGGGAAAAAGGGGTGGGAAAATGTTCGCTAGAAACAGGAATGCTGCACATACCAGCGCACGTATGATAGCCATTACATCCGGTAAAGGTGGAGTTGGTAAAACCAATTTATCAGTAAGCTTATCGATTGCTTTAGGTCAATTAGGAAAAAAAGTAGTTTTGATCGATATGGATCTAGGCATGGCTAATGCCGATGTTCTTCTCAATGTTCACTATGAGCATACCTTGAATGATGTTATCAACGGTAATAAACACATTGATGATGTGATTGTTAATGCTGCACAAAATGTTCAAATGGTTGCCGGTGTATCGGGCGATGAAAAACTTGCCAACCTTTCTTCTTCTCAAACTAAACAGCTAGTTGATGCGCTTGAACATATTCAGATACAGGCAGATTATATCGTTTTAGATATTGGTGCAGGTCTATCAGAACATACGGTTGCACTGACCGCTTCAGCAGATGATGTCGTGGTGGTATCTACTCCCGAACCGACTGCAATGGTTGATGCCTATGCAATGCTTAAGGCAGTGCATAACAGAAATACTGATGCACGCATCCATGTCGTAATTAATATGGCTCGTACAGAAAGAGAAGCACATGCCGCTATGCTACGAATGAATACCATTGCATCACTCTATGCAACAACTCATCTTGAAGATGATGGTTATATTCTTTATGACAGCGCCGTGGGCGACGCGGTAAGAAAACGATTCCCTGTGATAGTAAAATACCCGGATAGTAAGGCATCAATAGCGATTAAGAATATTGCTCGTTCACTTGATGATCACATGCCTTCACAACCACATACTCCAATCGTTGCAAATAAAGGTTTTGTTAACAGAATGCTGGAAGCCTTTTCTGTCGGTTAATTGTTAACCGTAGATTTGTGTTGGCAGCCATGTTGCAATACTTGGCCAATAGGCAATTAAACAGAGCCCAATGAGTTGAATAGCAATAAAAGGTATGACGCCCTTGTAGATATGCATCGTAGTTATTTCCTTGGGCGCAACACCGCGTAAATAAAATAATGCAAAACCAAATGGTGGTGTTAAAAAAGAGGTTTGTAAATTAATTGCAATCATCACGCCTAACCAAACCGGATCTAATCCCATTGCTAGTAATATTGGCCCAACAATGGGTACCACAACAAAAGTAATTTCGATAAAGTCGAGAATAAAACCGAGCAAGAACATGAGTAACATCACGGCTAACATGGCGGTGAAAACCCCGCCAGGTAAATTGTTAAGCAGTTCGGCAACAATATCGTCACCGCCAAAACCTCTAAATACTAGTGAAAAAATAGAAGCACCGATAAAAATTAAAAACACCATACTGGTAACACGCGTTGTACTACGCATCACTTCAAGTAAGCGCGGGTAAGTAAATTCACCACTTAATACGGCGAGTAAGATAGCACCCATGGCACCCACAGAAGCGGCTTCAGTCGGCGTCGCAAGCCCGGCCATAATCGAACCGAGTACAGCAACAATTAATAGTAGGGGCGGTAATAAAACCTTGGTGACTTTTAATAGCAAGCCAGATTGATGTTGCTGTTCTGATGTAGGTTGGCTTGGCATACTATCTGGTTTTAGCCATGCTGTGATTAAAATATAGAGCAAGTACAAGCCAACCAGCATTAAACCGGGGAGTAAAGCACCGGCAAACAGGTCGCCAACTGATACGGTTTCAGGTGAAAAAATCCCCATGTCGAGTTGTGCTTGCTGGTAGGCAGAAGACAGTACATCACCAAGTAAAACTAAAACAATTGAGGGTGGAATAATTTGCCCTAGTGTCCCAGAAGCACAAATAGTGCCGGTGGCAAGCGCTGGATCATAGCCACGTCGTAACATGGTTGGTAATGCAAGTAAGCCCATTGTTACGACGGTTGCGCCAATGATGCCGGTACTGGCAGCGAGCAGCATGCCAACCAGTGTAACGGAGATACCTAGGCCTCCGCGTAAAGAACCAAATAACGAAGCCATGGTTTCAAGCAAGCCTTCAGCGACTTTTGAACGCTCAAGCATAATGCCCATGAAAACAAACAACGGTACAGCAATCAGGGTTTCATTTTCCATGATGCCAAACAATCGGTTTGGTAAGGCTTCAAGAAAGTCACTATCAAAATAGCCCGTTGAGGATCCGATAAAAGCAAATAGCAATGCGGTGCCGGCAAGACTAAACGCAACCGGGTAGCCGGATAACAACACCAGACAAACCGATAAAAACATGTATAAAGCCAGATATTCAGACATGGTTATGATGATGTTGAGAATTGAGTAGTGTCATCAGATTTTTTAATAATTGTGACGTGCCTTGCAGGATGAGTAGAACTGGCAGCAGTACAATACTGGTTTTAAGAATAAATAAACCAGCCAGCCCCCCTGCTTCGCGCGAGCCTTCTTGTAGTGCCCATGAGCTAGCGACGTAATCCCAACTATAGCTAATGATAAATACGCAAACGGGTATCAATAAAAACAGTGTGCCGAGCACATCAACCAGAGCTTTACCGCGAATGCCCATTTTATGGTAAAAAATATCAACTCGAACATGGCCATCATGCTTTAGGGTATAGGCCGCACCCAGCATAAACACTAAAGCATGCATGTATAAAATAGATTCTTGCATGGAAATCCAGCCAATATTGAACAAATAACGCAGCACAACCACGCTAAATTGGGTAATCACCATAAAAAGGGTTAGCCAGGCGATGCCCTGCCCTATTTTTTCAGCACTTTTATCAAGAAAATGGCATAAATTGTCAGCGAACGTGATTTTCATTTAACTATTTGTTTTTATTGTATTTTAAATATTGTTGGTTGAGAGTCGTAAACTCAATAAGTCATATAATTGTGAATTTATTATCGCATAGGCATAAAAAGCCTGCATGTCTTAAAAATACCTACCTGTATCCGCTTGAGAAATGAGTATTAACAGGCCATTATATAGAGCAAAATACAACCTTATATAGAATATGTACTTAGGAAGCGGATAACTGTATGAAACTTGCAATAAAAACAAAAACGCTAACGTTAGGCCTGTGTTTGGGCTTGTTGTCACCACTCGCGATAGCAGACAGCTTTAAGGCCAGCGAAGTAGAGGCACTACGTAAGCAAGGTAAAGCTCAACAGGCTTATGAATTGGCACTTAAGTACCGTGATGAGCTTGAGGGCGATACCACATACGATTACTACTATGGTTTAGCCGCGATTGACGCAGGCAAGGTTAGTGAAGGACTTATTGCCTTAGAGCGTGTCGTATTAGTTAGCCCGGAAAATTTTCTTGCTCGATTGGAATTAGCACGCGCTTATTTCTTGCTCAAAGAAGATACACGTGCAAGACAGGAATTTGAAACAGTTTTAGCAGCCAAACCACCCGAAACGGTGGTTAATAATGTTAATGATTTTATTCGCATTATTCGTTTAAGAGAAGCGGAGTATAAATCATCGGGTAGCGCGTATATCGAGGTAGCTCTAGGCCATGACTCAAATATTAATAGTGCACCAGCTGATGCAACATTTTTTAGCCCGTTGTTCGGTACATTAAGTTTGTCAGGTGGTTCGCTGGAAGAAAGTGATGATTTTTTCAATGTGAATGTGGGCGGTAAATTAAGCCATCCTTTTGAGCCAGGTAAGCAATTATTTATGGGTGTGGATGTATCTGCGCGCTATTACTCTACCGATGAAGAATTTGAAACAGAAACGTGGAATGCCTATGCAGGCGTGAAATGGCGTGATGGTGAAAATAGCTTTGGTATTACTGGCTTGGTTCAGGAATTTGAATTAGCCGATGAAGATAATCGAAATCTGGTTAGTTTATCAGGTGACTGGACGCACCACGTTAACAGACAAACAGATTGGAAAACCCAGTTGCAAATTGCTCAAATCCGTTACCCTAGTCAAAGTGTGCGTAGCTCAACACTTTATATTTTGGGTACAGGTGTCACGCATCAGTATGGAATGAAGTGGAGTCCAACTATTTCTGGTAATTTTTATGTTGGTTTTGAGGATGCGCAGGCAGAGACAGAAGCAGCACGTGCAGCTGCGCAGCGTGATTTCTTTGGCGTAAGAGCCGCATTGCAAGTGCTTCCTTCAAAAAACGTCAGTGTCACCGCATCTTTATCAGCTGAAAAAAATCATTATCAAGGCGAAAATATTTTAACAGGCAAAACACGTAATGAAATGTTGTTTCAGGCTTCTGTCGCAGGGCGTTATTTAGTGGATGATAACTGGAGTCTGGGTGCTGGTCTTTATTACACACGCAATGATTCAAACACAGTTCTGAATGATTACGACAGAACGCGAGCACAAGTCAGTGCGCGGTATACGTTCTAAGATTAAACGACTATAAATATAGTACGGAATTTAAGCAGGTTAAAGATATGAAAAATGGTATTTCAAAAACGTTAGCAGTCGTTATCTTGTTGTCATTGGGGCACGTGTCACTTCCTGCGCAGGCAGCAAAAAAAGAAGGTGTCGGCAAAGCGATTATCAGTATTGGTAAAGTTTTCAGTAAAGGTAAAGATGGCACAGAAAATAAATTAAAACGTCGTGGTAAAGTGTTTGAAGGTGACACCATTACAGTCGGTAATAAATCACGGCTGCAATTACGCTTCGTTGATAACCAACTGGTTGTATTGAAAGCCAATACTGTATTTCGTATTGATGAATACAAATTTAAAGATAAAAAAGATAATAATAAAAGTGCTGCGTTAAGCCTGTTAAAAGGTGGTATGCGCAGTGTGACCGGTTTAATTGGTAAATCAGCGCGTGATAAATACAAAGTAAAAACTCCCGTTGCCACCATGGGTGTGCGTGGTACGCATTACGTGATTCAGATTTGTAGTGGCAACTGTGGCGCAGGTGTACAGGGTATTGTAGGTACTGTGTTACAAGGTGCGATTGTGATGACCAATGATGCAGGCACGCAGCAATTTGGTACGGATCAATTCTTCAATGTGCCGTCAAACGATGAAGCCCCTAAAACAATTACTAACCCGCCTACTGTTTTAATTAGCCGTGCGACGACCACGAGTGATGAGAGTGAAGGAAGCGGTGACGGTGATAGCACAGGTACATCGACAGGTGATGATGGTACTGGTACAACTGGCGATGGTACTGATACTACGGCCACTTTCTCATCAACGGAACAAACAGCAATTACAACGACAATTGGTGATTTAAACCCAACTAATCCATTTATTCCAGGAACTCCAGCACCATTTGGTGCGGGTTTAGTGATTTCCGGTGCCACAGCACAAGTTGATGGTGCTGGTGGTGGCGTTGCGATTGAAGGTGTTAATGGATTAATTGATATCGCAGAAGTGAATGGCGTGGGTAATCAACCCGTTTCATCCATTCTTGTTGACCAATTTGGGGTTGCTGAGTACCAAGTGAAACTGGGTGCTGTAGCGATGGATCAAGGCGGAGATCCAATGTTGGGTATTAACTGGGGGCGCTGGGCAAGCGATGATGTTATCTTTAATGATAATGGTGTTGAGGCGAGTTTATTAACAGGGCTTGCTTTTATTTATAGCCCAAATTTGACTCCACAAGCAGCGATTGATGCTCGTTCAGATTTTACAACCTATGCTCTTGTGGATGGTCCAGGTTTTCGTGATGAAACAGGTGCTATAGTTTCTGGTTCTCTATTTGTTGATATCGACTTCTTTTCAGCAGAGGTTATAGATTTTTACGGAACTATAAGTGGAAATGGCCGTACATATGGCGTAGGAATAGATTTACCAATGATGGTTAATGCGCCTCTTGCAGATCTTTCAAATGGTAGTGAGATACCCATTTTTGCAGGCTGTAGTGGTTGTCCGGCAGGTATTACACTCTTGACGGGTAGTGCAGGTGGTGCGTTTGTAGGACCAAATGCAGAAGCATTAATCGGTTACTTTGGTTTGAATGGTTCAGATGGTGCTGGTACAGATATTGGTGTCTCAGGTGCTGGTAAATTTGATGATGTTGGATGTGCTTGTTAAGTTTTTATTTGCTGTTGTGTTCGATGGTGTCATTCTGATTTTCGGCCAGCGGTAATAGTATTAATTTTAAAGCATATTATAAATTGGTAGCGAGTTACGGTGCTTATGCACTAATTTTAGGTGCATAGTATGGGAAGTTCATATAAGGCGATATTAATAGCCGTACTGTTTTCAATAAGTGTTGCTACTACTTATGCGCAGGCAGCAAAAAAAGACGGTGTTGGTAAAGCGATTATCAGTATTGGTAAAGTATTTACTACCAATAAGGATGGTGTTGAGAAAAAACTAAAACGACGTGGGAAAATTTATGAAGGCGATACCGTCACAGTCGGTAATAAATCACGCCTGCAACTACGTTTTGTTGATAATCAGTTAGTAGTTCTTAAAGCGAATACCGTTTTTCGTATTGATGAATACAAATTCAAAGATAAAAATGATAACAACAAAAGCGCTTCATTAAGCCTATTAAAGGGTGGCATGCGCAGTGTCACCGGCATTATCGGTAAATCAGCCCGTGATAAATACAAAGTAAAAACTCCCGTTGCCACCATGGGTGTGCGTGGTACGCATTACGTGATTCAGATTTGTAGTGGCAACTGTGGCGCAGGTGTACAGGGTATTGTAGGTACTGTGTTACAAGGTGCGATTGTGATGACCAATGATGCAGGCACGCAGCAATTTGGTACGGATCAATTCTTCAATGTGCCGTCAAACGATGAAGCCCCTAAAACAATTACTAACCCGCCTACTGTTTTAATTAGCCGTGCAACAACAACCAGTGATGGCGATGAAGGTGATGGGGACACAGGTGACGGAACTACAGGCGATGGGACCACGGGTGATGGGACTACAGGCGATGGGACCACAGGTGACGGAACTACAGGAGATGGGACTACAACGACTTTTTCATCGACTGAGCAATCAACCATCACGACGACAACGGGAACAGTTAGCCCAACCGATCCATTTATTGCAGGGACACCTGCACCTACTGGTGCAGTCATTGCGATTGCAGGTATCAGTGGTGGGCCGGACAGCGCAGGTGGAGCGACAGGAATAGAAGGTGTTAACGCATTAATTGATGTGGCAGAAATAAATGGTGTCGGCAATCAGCCTATTTCTTCAATTATTCTTGATCAATTTGGTACAGCTGAATTTCAGGTTAAATTAGGTGCGGTGGCGTCTGAGCAAGGTGGTGATGCTTTGGGCGTTAACTGGGGTCGTTGGGCAAGTAGTGATATTGTATTTAAAGATGACGG
>Ga0316207_10005217_pt1 | contig 10883 bp, 13 predicted proteins | sample 6weekpyrite_MG_FD_204943 | JGI IMG/M metagenome (GOLD analysis project Ga0316207, IMG submission 204943) | Microbial mat bacterial communities from mineral coupon in-situ incubated in ocean water Damariscotta River, Maine, United States -... | ecosystem: Environmental > Aquatic > Marine >...
TGTCTCATCGGCACGCCGTAACCTGCGTGGGCGGAGAATTAACCCTTTTGCGTTAAGCGCCGAGGGGTAATGAGCGCGAATCTATCTTCAAGTGCGGTGGACCCCGTCAAAACGGGCAAACCGGCGCTGCCGAAAAGCGATGTGTCGTCCGGTGTCGGCCTTGCTGGCCTGCTGGGCCTTTTCGCCTGGATCATGTTCTGCCGTGCCTTTCCCGAAATCGCGTTGTGGCTTGGGCTAGAGGGCAATTTCACAGTCCTGTCCGGCCCGCATGCTGCACTGTCTGCAATGCTCTTCACAGCTGGTCCCATGGCGATTTGGTCAGTCCTGGTTGATAGAGTTCACCGCCGACCTTCTACCGGTCTCGACTGGAGCCTCGATCGATCGATCGAAGACGTCATGCCGGTTTCTACGGTAAAGATACTGGGTCTTTGGGCGACATGGGCAATCATCGCGGGGCTTTATTGCCTGTGCCGTTGGTATTGGGATGGCCAGTATCTTTTCGCGATGGAGGTACTTGGCTTTGCCCTGGTGCCGATGGTGGTGCTGTCGGTGCCTTACATCATCTGGCTAGACCGCCGCATGGTCGAACCTCGTGATAGCACTTGGCACTTCGGTGCGATGTTGTTGGGGCGCGGCGAATGGGACACCGATGCAATCAAGAAGCATTGGCGTGCCTGGATCATCAAGGCGTTCTTTGGCGCGTTTATGATCTCCATTTTGCCACCCGGATTTGCATTCATCGTAGAAAGCGATCCGGCGGCAATCATCGCCAATCCGGTTGAGTTTGGCATGCTGTTGATCACGCTTCTTTTCGTGATTGACGTGCAGATCGGCACTGTCGGTTATCTGTTCACGCTGCGCCCGCTTGATGCGCATATCCGTTCCGGCAATCCGTTTGTCGCTGGCTGGCTTGCTGCGCTTTTGTGTTACCCGCCATTTGTTTGGGGGATCATCGGCAGCAACAACCAGATACTATCTTATGAAAGTAACGTTCTGGGTTGGGGTGATTGGTTTGCCGGCAACACCGGTTTGTTGTGGGTCTGGGCAGCGTGGCTGGTTTTCCTCACAGGGATCTATGCGTGGGCGACAGTGGTGTTTGGTATCCGCTTTTCCAACCTCACCTATCGCGGCGTGCTGACCAACGGACCGTACCGTTTCACTCGTCATCCGGCCTATCTTTCAAAGAACCTGTTCTGGTGGTGCTCGGTCATGCCGTTTCTCGTCACTTCCGGATCGCCGGTTGATGCCGTTCGCAACACTTTCTTCCTCTTGATAGTCAACGCGATCTATTACTGGCGTGCACGGACAGAAGAAGCGCACCTGCTTGCCGAAGATGCCAAATACCGCGAATACTATGACTGGATGGAAGAACACGGCCTGGTCACGGCACCGCTTGCGCGACTAAAGCGCCGCGTCATGGATCGTTTTACTCGTGCTCCGAGCAAAAAAAGTCCGGATGCGAGGCCCAATGATGGGGGGGCACCTGCGCATCCGGACCAGGAGCCCGCTGAGTAAGGCTGGTTGTTGAACCTTCCCTGTGATTTGGGGTCAGACCTCAGCGGATAAAGGGATCGGCGAATTTGGGATCGCTTCCCAACGTGTCGTCATTGAGTGTGCGCATGAAATCTACCAACGCGTCTCGGTCAGCCTCAGACAGATTGAGCCTTCGCGGATTGTTGCCTTGTCGCAGCCGGTTATCGAGAGCGGGTCCGTCCTGAACGTCGTCAGCATAGTGATCTACGACCTGTCGCAAGGTCGTAAAGCGGCCGTCATGCATAAAGAATGTCGAGCGAGCCACATTCTTCAAGCTAGGTGATTTGAAAACAGTCGTTTCGCCCGCATCCAGCCCGTTTGAGCGGCTGTTGTCATTTAGGGCGAATGTTGGCGGCAAATGGCAGGCAGCGCAGCCAGCACCGCCCTGATTGCGCGGATCGATGAATAGCTGCCGCCCGCGGTTCTCGCTTGCGGAGAAGCCGGGTAATGCCTGATCGAGCGCGCGATTGGGCGCGCCGGGGCCGAAGACTTGCGAATAAGCCTGATCCCAGCGACTGTCCGAGGAAATCATCGCCCGCTGAAAATGGGCCAGCGCGCGTTCCATCCGCGCTGCTGTGATTGTTTCATCGCCGAATACAAATTCGAAGAGTGCGGGGTAGTATTCAAGATCTTCCATTTTTGTGATGAGCGCGGCAATCCCGCCATTGTCTGACCAACCCATCTCTGTTGCGTCGAGCACGGGTTGCAGCGCCTGATCTTCCATATCGTCGGCTCTACGGTCCCAGAACATCTCCTCGGCCTCGTAGAAGCGGATATTGCCGAGCCGCATGGCATGCGCTCCGGTTTGCCCGCCGTTAAAGCCAGTGGAAAGTCGCTCATCGTCGTCAAAGCCGATGCTCTGCTGATGACAGGTTGCACACGAAGTCGTGTCATTCACGCTTAGGGAAACGTCATAGAACAACACCCGACCCAAAGTGGCGATTGCATCATCAACCGGGTCGTTGTTGGGCGCGTTGTCGAGCGCGAAGACTGTGTTGTCGTAATAGGCGGGTAATGCGGGGTTTGCGTAATTCTCCAGATCAGCAAGATCGAGCTGGAGAAACTGCTGGATGATCTGGTTTGCCGCGGCAGTCGCGTCGGTTGGAGTAGGGGTAGGAGTGGGTGTTGGAGTAATGACCGTGCCGCCGCCTGTAGGCGCCGTACTATCACCGCCACCGCAGCCTACAAGCAGCGCTGCTGCGGCACTTGCGACTAGAAAATTTCGGCCGATCAGAGCTCGTCTTTGTACCACGCGAAAGTCCCATTCCAGTTGGTGTCTGGAACAAGGGACGCAGCCAGCGCGGCAAACCCGCACATGAATTTTGAAAAAAGTTCAGCCTTCAGGCGGCTTAGATATAAAACCCGTCATCGGTTTCATGCGCTGTGAGGTTTCGCTCTGACACGGCAAGCGCGGAAACCTGCGCGCGCCATTCTGCGATATGCGCGGTGCGAAAATGCGCTTCGAGTGCTGCTCTGTCGCGCCATTTTTCGCTGACCCGCACGAGCCCTTCATCGAGCACATCGAGAGCATAGGCATACTCAATGCAGCCTTCTTCAGCACGGCTGGCGGTGATCATCGCGTCCATTGCCGGGCGTACAACCTCGACCATGTTTGGCGGGATTCGGAAGCTTCCTATAACGACGATCACGGCAGTGTTGCTCCTCTCACATCACCGGCGAACCATTGTCGGCCTGATACTTGGCAAGTTCGGTGATTTGCACATCCAATGCGCCGAGTGCTTGCTGAAAGGCAGCCATATGCGGCGTCTGGAAATGGAATGCGAGCGCCGCATCATCGACCCATTTTTCCACGATATGCAGCTTGTTCGGGTCGAGCACATCAACGGCATAGGCGTAGCCGATGCAGCCATCTTCTGCGCGCGAGGCAGTGACCATTGCCGCCATCGCTTCGCGGGCATCGTCAAGTGCGCCTTCACCCAAGGTCGCCTCTGCAAGAACTATCAGCATGCCGATCTCCTCAACGGATCAGAACGAATATTTGTAGACCTGCGACACGTCGCCATTCCAGTCGCCGTGATAAGCATCAAGCAGCCGTTGAGCGGGAACTTTGCCGCTTTTCACGATTTCGTCCAGTGTTTCCAGATAGCCGGTTTCATTGTCGCCGCTGCCATTTAATCTCGCGCGCGCGGCCAAACCTTTGTGCGCAATTGCCAATGCTTCGCGCCCCAGGTCTTGCATTGTTCCCTTACCGCCCGGCAGCGGCGTATCGAGCGCGAGTTTTGGCGCGTCATTGCGCAGTCTTTCGCGTTCTTCCATCGACCAGTCTTTGACAAGGTCCCATGCCGCATCGAGCGCGTCACCATCATACAGCAGGCCCACCCAGAAGGCAGGCAAAGCACAGATCCGGTTCCACGGCCCGCCATCGGCCCCTCGCATTTCGAGGAAACTCTTGAGACGCACCTCAGGGAATGCGGTTGAGAGATGATCCCACCAGTCGCTTGCTGTTGGGCGTTCTCCGGGCAGAACGGACAGCTTTCCTGCCATAAAGTCGCGGAATGAAAGGCCGGCTGCGTCGATGTATTTGCCGTCGCGGAACACGAAATACATCGGCACATCGAGCATGTATTCGGCCCAGCGTTCGTATCCGAAGCTGTCTTCGAAAACGAATGGCAGCATACCTGTGCGGTGCGGATCGGTGTCTGACCAGATATGGCTGCGATAGGACAGATACCCGTTGGGCTTGCCCTCTGTGAATGGCGAATTGGCGAAGAGCGCGGTTGCAAGCGGTTGCAAGGCCAGCCCGACGCGGAACTTTTTCGCCATGTCAGCCTCTGACGAATAGTCGAGATTGACCTGGATAGTGCATGTCCGCAGCATCATGTCGAGGCCGAGACTGCCCACCTTGGGCATATGCTCCATCATGATCTTGTAGCGACCTTTGGGCATCACGGGCAGCTCTTCGCGGGTCTTGTCCGGCCACATGCCAAGGCCAAGATATCCAACCCCGCAGCGTTCACCGATTTCCTTGACTTGCGCGAGGTGACGCCCTGTTTCAGCGCAAGTTTCGTGCAGGTTTTCAAGTGGAGCGCCGGATAGTTCGAGTTGGCCAGCAGGCTCAAGGCTAACCGTCCCATCACCGCCTTTCATGGCGATGACATGTCCGTTTTCCTCGATTGGCTCCCAGCCAAACTCGCGCAAATTCAACAGCAGATCACGAATGCCGCACTCTTCGTCATAGGAGGGAGCGTGCCGCTTGCCGCTTTCATCTGCCCGCTTGTAGACAAGCTTTTCGTGCTCAGTGCCGATACGCCATTCTGATTTGGGTTTTTCACCCGAGCGCATCGGTTCGATGAGCTGGTCGAGCGTTTCTAGGATCGGCTCGTCGGCGCTGGAGGCTTCTCTTGTGCTCATATTGGTTTCTCTAGGAAACCGACTTCACTGTGGGAAGCGCAAAATGGCTTTTCGCGTTCGTAGTCATTCTTGTCGCGGTGGTTAATCAGTTCCATCATCCAGCCAGTCGCCTGCTTCTGCCATCCACACAGACAGTGCGGCAATTGCAGCGGTTTCACCGCGCAAGATGCGAGGGCCAAGTGAGATTGCTTGCGCTTGCGGGTGCGCGCGGATGCTCTTGCGCTCAGCATCGTCAAAGCCGCCCTCCGGGCCGATCAGGATTGCAGCAGGCCCTTCGCTATACACAAACGCATCGGCAGCCGGATCGCCGCCTTCTTCGTCGGCAAAAAACAAGGTTCGATCTGCAGGCCAATCGCGAAGCAGAGCATCAAGCTTGGCCGGTTCGGCTATATCGGGAAGCGCAGTGCGAGCGCATTGCTCTGCGGCTTCGAGTGTAATTGTTCGCGCACGATCCATGTTCATTTTATCTGCGACACAGCGACGCGTCAGAACCGGCTGAATTCGCGCAGCACCCAATTCTGTTGCCTTTTCGAGCACCAGATCAAACCGGTCTTTCTTAAGCAGAGCCGGGAGCAGCCACAGATCGGGCACATCTTCGCGTTCGCGCAGTCGTTTTGCCACTTCCAGTGTGACGTCACGCTTGCCCGTTTCGATGACGCGCGTAGCCCATTCGCCGGTTTCATTGTCACACAGGATAACCGCATCGCCCGCCGCAACTCGCATCACGCGGGTCAGATAATGGGCCGAGTTGCCGTCGATGACAATTTGCGCACCTGCTTCGAGGCGGTGTTCGACAAACAGGCGCGGGGCGCTCTTGGGCGGCCATGCGGGGGTGCGCGGCTCATGGGACATAGGGGAGGGCGGTTTAGCCATGGCTTTCCCCTAGGCGCGCGCGGCGCTAGGGAGCAAGTCATGACTGCACGGCTTGCCCAACTCTATATTGCCCTGGTGTTTCTTGGGCTTGGCGGGTGGGCGCTGTTTTTCCCCGGCCACGTTATCGAGGTTGGTGTGAGCGATGCCTATCGCGAGGACACCTTTCTGGCGCGTTTCACCATGGCCTGTTTCGGCGCACAGGCGGTTTTGTTTGGTATCATGGCGCTAGTCTTGAAATGGACCCATCGCGGATTTTTCGTCTTTGCGGTCGCGCTGTTGCCATTCTTTTGGTTCAACTATCATTTCCACTATGTCGAACCGGTTCTTACCTCGATCGGGATGCTCGATTTTGCAGGCAACGCCACGATGTTGATCGCCGCAGTGATAGGTTGGCGCGCGGCGAAGGCGGAGGACGCTTAGCTGTGATCGATGAAATTGTTCCGGATACAGAACACCGAAGCCTGATCTCGCGGCTGCCGCAATTGCCGCGTGATCTGGCGCAGCTTGCTCGGTTTGATCGCCCGATCGGTTGGTGGTTGCTGTTTTGGCCATGTGTTTTTGGCGTTTGGCTTGCAGGAGCCGGGCCGCAATTCGCGCTGCTTGGCTGGATGTTGCTAGGTGCGATTGCCATGCGCGGGGCGGGCTGCGTCTACAACGATATTGTGGATGCAGACCTCGACAAGAAGGTCGCGCGCACTGCCGCACGACCGATCGCCAGCGGCCGCGTGAGCAAGGCCCTTGGATGGGGTTGGCTTATCGCTTTGAGTTTGGTTGGTCTTTTGGTTTTGCTCCAGCTTCGAACAGAGGCACAGATAGTCGCTCTGGCGAGCCTAGCGCTGGTTGCAGCCTATCCTTTTATGAAGCGCATCACCTGGTGGCCGCAAGCATGGCTTGGTCTGGTGTTTAACTGGGGACTGCTGGTTGGCTGGACACAGCTGCGGTGGGACAATTGGGAGGCTCTCGCAGCGCTATACGCTGGGTGCATTGCGTGGGTGATCGGGTTCGACACAATCTATGCCCTGCAAGACCGCGAAGATGATGCGCTGGTAGGGATCAAATCATCGGCATTGCGCATGGGTGGTAAGGTCCACCTTGGCATTGGAGCCTTCTACGCCGCCGCAATTGTCCTTTGGAGCATTGGGATTTGGCTCTATCGGCCGGATGTCTTTGCAGTGCTGGCGCTTGCACCAGTGATGATCCACCTGATTTGGCAAGTCGCCACGTTGGATCCGTCTGACCCAGATAATCCGCTTGAACGTTTTCGTTCGAACCGCTGGGCCGGTGCTTTGATGGCGGCGGCGTGCTTTGTCGTCGGCAATGCGGGCGCCGGATAATGTGCAACCTTTATCGCATGACCAAAAACAAGGATGAAGTCGCGCAGATGTTCGACGCGGTCGAAACATTGGGCGGCGCGAACTTTGGCGAGGAAGTGTATCCCGGCTATCCCGGATTGGTCGTTGCTGGCGGAGAAGTCCGGCAGATGAACTGGGGGTTCCCTCTGGTGATGAAAGGCAAGAAGGGGCAGCCGCTCAAACCAAAACCAGTCAACAATGCGCGGACGGATAAACTTGGCAGTTTTTTCTGGCGGCACTCGTTTGAGGAACGTCGCTGTCTGATCCCGCTTTCTGCATGGGCCGAAGCTCAAGGAGCAAAAGGCGCAATGACGCGGACGTGGCTTTCGTTACCCGATGCCGAATTGTTCGCATGCGCTGGCCTATGGCGCCAGTCGGATGAATGGGGTGCGTGTTTTTCGATGGTGATGACCGAAAGCGCCGGATCGGCTGCGGAACAGGTCCACAGCCGAATGCCGGTGCTGTTGCGGTCACAGGATTATCAAGGTTGGCTTTCAGGCTCTGCAGAAGAGGCCACGGCTCTTTGCAAAGCGTTCAGCGGCGACTTGAGCATTGACCACACAGACCAGCCGTGGTCACGCAGCGCAGCAAGCCAGAAATCCTTGTTTTGATTGTCGCTGCTGGGGCCTTTGAAAAGCGGCTCGCGTAAGATCGGCTCGTTCATCACGCGTTCTCCGCATAGGAGACGATCTCGAACTCGATCCCATCCCAGTCGAAAAAGTAAAAACGTTTGCCGGGGTAGTAGTCGCCGTGGCTGAATGTCTCCAATCCGGCGGCGAGCACGATTTTCTCGGCACCGTCTAGGTCATCAACCACTAGCCCGACATGGTTGAGCGGCTGGCCTTTTGAATGTTTCAAGTCGCCGCGCTTCTGCACGTCTTCGTTGGTATAAACCGCGATGTAATCGGCACCGTTGCCGGGCAAACCAACATGGATCGTCTCCCCGCCCAGTAGGGAAGGGCCACGCCAACGTTCCTCCCAACCGAGCAAGTCCTTGAGCAATTCAGCGCTACGTTCAGGACGCGAAACCGTTAGATTTGCGTGTTCGAGTGTTCCTTTAGGCATGTCTTGGCACTCCTTGTAACCAGGATGATACGGCGAATTCAGATTGGTTCCGAATCGCCTTGTGCCTAGATCATGCAACCTCAACCTAACTTGAGATCAAGTTATTTTTGATGTAGTGATTCTTGATGGCGAAATCACTCTCACACAAAGACCTGATCCCGATCGGTGAAATGGCAAGGCGCACGGGGCTTTCTGTGTCGGCGATCCGTTTCTACGAGGATAAGGGGCTCATCGAACCTGTGCGAACCAGCGGCAACCAACGGCGATTTTTGCGTTCCGATATTCGCCGCGTCAGCTTTATTCTGATCGCACAGCAGCTGGGATTATCGTTGGATGAGATCGATGCAGAGATGCGCAAGCTTCCGCATGGCCGCACGCCAAATGCACGCGACTGGCGCACGATTTCGGCATCGATCCGAAATCGGATTGAGGCGCGAATTGCCGAAATGGAACGGGTGCGCGACCGGCTCGACGGATGCATTGGATGCGGGTGTTTGAGTTTAAAAACCTGTTCGATCTACAATCCTGAAGACCGTCTGGGAAAGCAGGGGCCTGGTCCTAGGCAAATCCTTGCCAGTTAGCCATCAGGCCCCAACTCCGGGTCAAGATCCCGCGGACGTGCAAGATGGACCAATGTGGCGCAGCGCGGGCGCAAATCTTCCCAACTGTCGATCTTGCATTCAAGGACGGCAAAGGCGGCTGTTGGAAATTTGACGCAAGCCTCTTTGAAGAGATCATTCTCGCGCGCAGGTGAAACAAGCTCGAGTATGGTTTCCTGTAGGCCGGGGTTGTGGCCAGACATCAGCACTGCGTTGGCATTGCCCGCGTGCTCCTGCGCAACTTCCATGATTGTGTCAGAGCTCGCCAGATAGAGCTTTTGGTCATAGACTGGCGTGATCTCTGGCAGGCAGCTTTCAAGTGTCTGCTTTACCCGAACTGCGGGGCTTGCGATCAGGCGATCCCATTTGACCCCATGCTCTCGGATGTGGTTCCCGATCAGTTCAGCGCCGCGGCACCCGCGTTCGTTTACTCCGCGGTCAAAGTCACGTTTAGCCATGTCGTCCCATTCAGACTTTGCATGGCGAAGTAGACCGAGAACTTTCACGAAAAACCGCTTTCCAAATTCGTACCCACGCAGATTGCGGGTTTTCATGCCCTTATTGGCATGCATCGGCTGTGCTGAAAAGCGGTTGCAGCAGCTTCACCGACATTGAACGATCGAAACCGTCTGGGGAAATGTCGTTGAGGCTGCTGCCGAAGTGCGAGCGTGAAGAGAGCGCTCGCCACATTGGGTATCCAAGGAACCAGGCCAGGTTAGGCTACACCGCTCTCAACTGCGACCAACCAGCCATTCAAGGTGACAGACGCGGCGGTTAACGCGGCCAAAAGGACACTCACCTTCTCCGCAGCACGCGGTCCAAATGCCGGAAAGCGGATTGGCTGTGCGTTTTTGCGGAACTCTTCTGCGTAGCGCGGATGCTCTGTACCCATCCACTTGTCCCACCAGGTGAAGTAAAAGCCGTAATTGCCGCGATCTGAATGATGCAGGTCGTGGTGAGTGGTGGTGCTGATCCAACTGGTGAGCGGGTTGTCCACCCAGCCCGAAGGGAAGATTTCGTGTCCGGCATGCGCCATCACATTGCGGATAATCATGTGCCAGAGGAACAGGAACATCGCAAAACCGGCAAACGCTAGGCCCAGCAAGCTTGTAACTAGCAAGAACAGCGGCACAAAAGCCGCCTCGGCTGCCGCTTCCCAGCTTGAAAAGCTGTAAGCTGTCCAAGGCGTAGGAGTGCGCGATTTGTGATGGTGCAGATGAGTGGCCTTGAACAACGCCTTGGAATGCATCGCGCGATGTATCCAATAGAAATACGCATCATGCAGAACGACAATCAGTGCAAAGTTCCACGCAACCGTGAACAGCGCAGCACTTTCGATACTGAGCAGGATCACGCCCGCCTCTATGCCAATCACCGTGGCCAATGTCGTCACCCCGAAGACGAGCACGGTGCGCAGCGAGGAGAGTATCTCGCGGACATAATCCTTGCGCGTTGCATTGCGCTTTCGCTGGATCCGGCGCGCTTTTGCCCATCCGCTAAAGGCAAGGAGCATCAAGGTCATGACACCAGCTGCAATCAAGTAACGGCCAAGATCGAAATACAGAACAGCCATGAAATGCTCGCTTACGCGTTCGATAACGTAAGCAACGGGATCAGGGCTTTCTGCAAATGTAGGGGCGGTAGAGGTCATCGGGGCTTGTCCTTTTCCATTGGAGTGACCTCAAACTGACGGCAACCGTGATCAAAATCCTCTCATCGGCGAAAAATGCAGGTCAGTTTTGAAAATGATGCCCTATTTTCAGTTTTGACCAGCCTCATCGGCCGTTGAATCTGATCCATCCGCAAATGCCAAGCGCCTGAATTCGCTGGGCGTTGTGCCTGTTTCTGCGCGAAATGCTCGGTTGAACGTCGGCAAGGAGTTGTATCCCAAATCCATTGCGATCGTGAGCACAGGCAAGTCTACATCTGCTCGATCCGACAGTTTTTCACGTGCCTCCGCGATGCGATACCGGTTCAAGAATGCGGAAAAGTTGCGATGGCCGAGGCGCTGATTGATCAGTGCGCGCAACCGGTGCTCGGGTGTGTCGAGTTCGCTGGCCAATCTCGCAATGCTCAACCTTTGTTCACG
>Ga0316207_10005218_pt1 | contig 10882 bp, 3 predicted proteins | sample 6weekpyrite_MG_FD_204943 | JGI IMG/M metagenome (GOLD analysis project Ga0316207, IMG submission 204943) | Microbial mat bacterial communities from mineral coupon in-situ incubated in ocean water Damariscotta River, Maine, United States -... | ecosystem: Environmental > Aquatic > Marine >...
TGGTAATGACACCCTGGATGGTGCGGGGGGTAATGATACACTCAATGGTGATGCAGGTGATGATAGTTTTATCGCCAGTGCAGGGTTTAATACCCTGGATGGTGGCGCGGACAGCGATACAGTAGATTACTCAACAAAAGGCACAGCGATTAGTGTGACCTTAAATGGCGGCACTGATGCCACGGTCACGGTCATTGGTGGCGACAACGACACGATTAAAAACATCGAAAATATCATTGGCACCGCTGGGGCAGATACCATTACCGGTGATAGCAGTGTCAATGATATTTCAGGTGCTGCGGGTAATGATACTTTCACCGCCAGTGCCGGCGCCGATACGATTGATGGCGGGGCGAATACCGATACCCTGGATTACTCTTCCGAAGGCTCTTCGATCAGTGTCACGCTTAATGGCTCAACCGATGCCACCGTCACCGTGGGTGGCAGTGATAACGACACGATAACAAATATCGAAAACATCACCGGTACCACAGGTGCCGATACCATTACCGGAGACAACATTGCGAATACCCTTAGCGGCGGCGCTGGTAATGACACCCTGGATGGTGCGGGGGGTAATGATACGCTCAATGGTGATGCGGGTGATGATAGTTTTATCGCCAGTGCAGGGTTTAATACCCTGGACGGTGGCGCAGACAATGACACGGTAGATTACTCTGCAAAAGGTACGGCAATTAGTGTGACCTTAAATGGCGGCACTGATGCCACGGTTACGATCACGGGTGGCGATAATGATACGATTAAAAATATTGAAAACATAATTGCTACGGCAGGTGCAGATAGTATCACTGGAGATAGCAGTGCCAATGATATTTCAGGCGCTGCGGGTAATGATACTTTCACCGCCAGTGCCGGCGCCGATACGATTGATGGCGGGGCGAACACCGATACCTTGGATTATTCATCAGAAGGGTCTTCGATCAGTGTAACATTGAATGGTGCTACCGATGCTACGGTCACCGTCAGTGGTAGTGACAACGACACGATTAGAAATATTGAAAATATTATCGGTACCGCGGGTGCCGATACTATTACAGGCGATGCAAGTGTTAATACCCTTGCCGGTGGTGCCGGAAATGACACTTTATCGGGTGGCAGCGGCAATGACAATTTAGTTGGTGATGCGGGCGATGATATCTTTGTGGCTGGTGCAGGCCTTAATACCATGGATGGTGGTGCAGACAATGACACGGCAGATTACTCAGCAAAAGGCACGGCGATTAGTGTAACCTTAAATGGTGGCACTGATGCGACGGTAGCGGTCGCTGGTGATGACAATGACACGATTAAAAATATTGAAAATATCATTGGTACTGCCGGCGCGGATACGATTACGGGTGATAGTAGTGTTAATGCTTTAAGTGGTGCTGCCGGCACTGATACGATTGATGGTGGTGCTGGCGCTGACATACTTAACGGTGGTGCGGGCAATGATATCATTATCGCGAATACTGGTGCTGACACAGTCGATGGTGGTGCCGATACGGATACTTTAGATTATTCTAGTGAAGGCTCTACAATCAGCGTTGTATTAAACGGTTCTACAGATGCCATCGTCACAGTCGGTGGTAGTGACAATGATACCATTAAAAATATTGAAAACATTACTGCAACTGCTGGTGCTGATAATATTACCGGTGATAGTAATGCAAATGTTTTTGCTGGGGCAGCAGGTAATGATATTTTTATTGCGAGTGCTGGAACAGATACAATCGATGGCGGTGCGGATATAGATAGCCTGGATTATTCATCTGAAGGTTCATCAATTAGTGTTACCCTCAACGGATCTACAAATGCCACAGTGACAGTCGGTGGTAGTGACAATGACACCATTAAAAACATTGAAGACATCACAGGTACATCAGGTGCTGATACAATTACTGGGGATGCCAGTGTCAATGTCTTAAGCGGTGGCTCTGGCAATGACACACTTGATGGTGGCAGTGGTGATGACAGTTTACTTGGTGATGCCGGTAATGACACATTTGTTACTAGTGCGGGTTTTAATACGATGGATGGTGGTGCTGATAGTGATACAGTAGACTATTCTACAAAGGGAACAGCAATCAGTGTTGTATTAAATACAGGTACTGATGCAACCGTTACGGTAACTGGTGGTGATAACGATACGATAAAAAATATTGAAAATATTGTTGGGACGACGGGCGCAGATAGTATTGCTGGCGACAGTAATGCTAATACATTTGTTGGTGCAGCAGGTAACGATGCTTTTGTTGCCAGTTCGGGAACGGATACCATTGATGGTGGCGCTGATATAGATACCTTAGATTATTCCTCTGAAGGAACATCCATTAGTGTCGTTTTAAACGGTTCAACGAATGCCACGGTTACGGTTGGTGGTAGTGACAGTGACACCATCAAAAATATTGAAAACATTATTGGTACGACAGGTGCTGATAGCATCACGGGCGATAGTAATGTTAATGTGTTTGATGGCGCTGCAGGCGATGATGTGTTTGTTGCAAGTGCCGGTGCAGATACGCTTGATGGCGGTGCAGACACTGATACGTTAAGTTATGTGAGTGAAGGTACATCGATTAGTGTCACATTAAATGGTTCAACTGATGTCACGGTGACAGTCGGTGGTGGTAGCAATGATACAATTAAAAATATTGAAAATATTATTGGTACATCAGGTGCTGATACCATTACTGGTGATACAAATGTCAATACACTTACCGGTGGTGCAGGCAACGACAGCATTGATGGTGGTAGTGGTAATGATAATTTATTTGGCGATGCCGGCGATGATATATTTATTACTAGTGCAGGTTTTAATACCATGGACGGTGGTGCAGATGCTGACACCGCTGATTATTCCACAAAAGGCACAGCGATTAGTGTCACGTTAAATGGTAGTACTAACACAACAGTCACCGTTACCGGTGGTGATAATGATACGATAAAAAATATTGAGAATATTATCGGGACTACCGGTGCAGATAGTATTACTGGTGATAGTAATGCCAATGTCTTTGACGGTGCAGCGGGTAATGATGTATTTGTGGCTACTGCCGGTGCCGATACGATTGATGGTGGGGCAAACATCGATTCTCTGGATTATTCTTCGGAAGGTTCTTCTATCAATGTTGTACTAAATGGTTCAACCGATACTACGGTTACCGTTGGTGGTAGTGACAATGATACGATTAAGAATATTGAAAATATTATTGGCACTGCAGGAGCGGACAGTATTACAGGAGACAGTAGTATAAACGTCTTTCAAGGGGCGGCAGGCAACGATACATTTATGGCGAGTGCCGGTGCGGATACCATTGACGGTGGAACAGATTCCGATACCTTAAGCTATACGAGTGAAGGAACTTCAATTAGTGTCACGCTAAATGGTTCCACCGATACTACAGTTACTGTGGGCGGTAGTGATAACGATACAATTAGGAATATTGAAAATATCACAGGTACAGCAGGTGCGGATACGATTACTGGTGATAGTGTTGCGAACACCTTAACTGGTGCTGCAGGTAATGACATTATTGATGGTGGTAGTGGTAATGACACATTAATGGGTGATGCAGGCGATGATAGTTTTGTTGCCAGTGCGGGTTCAGACACTATTGATGGGGGTGCTGATACGGATGTAGTGGATTATTCTTCAGAGGGCACGTCCATTAGCGTCACGCTGAATGGCTCAACTGATGCTACGGTAACGGTTGGTGGTAGTAGCAACGATACGATTAAGAATATTGAAAATATTGTTGGTACCGCAGGTGCAGATACCATCACCGGGGATAGTAGCGTCAATACGATTACTGGTGGCGCTGGTAACGATACTTTAGATGGCGGAGCGGCTAACGATATTTTAAATGGTGAAGCAGGTGATGATAGCTTTATAGCTAGCGCTGGTTTCAATACTTTAGACGGTGGTGCAGATAGTGATACCTTAGATTATTCAGCGAAAGGTTCTGCTATCAGTGTCACATTAAATGGTAGCACAAATGCAACTGTCACTGTTTCCGGCGGTGATGATGATACGATTAAGAATATTGAAAATATCATTGGTACTACGGGTGCCGACAGTATTACAGGCGACGGTAGTGCAAACACTTTAAGCGGTGCAGCAGGTAACGATGCGATAAATGGTGGCACGGGTAGCGATACACTTAACGGTGATGCAGGTGATGATACGTTTACTGCCAGTGTGGGTACAGATACGATTGACGGTGGATCAGATACGGATACCCTGGACTATTCCAGTGAAGGAACTTCTATCAGTGTCATACTCAATGGCTCAACCGATGCCACAGTCACGGTCGGTGGTAGTGATAACGATACGATAAAAAATATTGAAAATATCATTGCTACAGCGGGTGCAGATAGCATAACCGGTGATAGCAACATCAATGTAATCTCTGGCGCGGCGGGCGATGATACTTTTGTCGCGAGTTCTGGTACGGACACCATTGACGGTGGTGCGGATACAGACACTTTGGATTATTCTTCTGAAGGCACATCAATTAGTGTCACATTAAATGGCGCCACTGATGCCACTGTTACTGTTGGCGGTAGTGATAACGATACGATTAGAAATATCGAAAATATTATTGGTACTGCTGGGGCCGATACTATCACCGGCGATACTAGTGTGAATACAATTAGTGCTGGTTCGGGTAATGATACCCTTGACGGTGGTGCTGCAGATGATGTTTTAAATGGTGAGGCCGGCAATGATAGTTTTGTTGCCAGTGCGGGTTTTAATACGATGGATGGTGGAGCTGATATTGATACTGTGGATTACTCCACGAAAGGCACAGCCATTAGCGTTACCTTAAATGGCAGCACCGATGCGACAGTTACCGTTACGGGTGGTGATGACGATACTATTAAAAATATAGAAAACATTGTCGGCACTGCAGGTGCCGACACGATTACTGGTGATAGCAATGCAAATACCCTCAGTGGTGGCTCAGGTGACGATGCACTGAATAGTGGTACAGGTAATGATGTGCTTAATGGAGACGCTGGCAATGACACGTTTACTGCCAGTGCTGGCGCGGATACCATCGATGGAGGCAGCAATACGGATACACTGGATTATTCCAGTGAAGGTAGTTCAATTAGTGTGACATTAAATGGGTCAACGAGTGCCACAGTCACTGTAGGCGGTAGCGATAACGATACTGTTAAAAATGTTGAAAATATCATTGGTACAACCGGTGCCGATACTATCACCGGTGACAGTAATGCAAACACCCTAATGGGGGCCGCAGGAAATGATACCTTAGATGGTGGTAGCGCCAACGATAATTTGAATGGCGATGCAGGTAATGACACTTTTATTGCTAGTGCAGGTTTCAATACTATTGATGGGGGTGCAGATGTTGATACCGTGGATTACTCAACAAAAGGTACGGCAATCGACGTCACCCTAAATGGTGGTACCAGTGCTACGGTTACTGTTACCGGGGGTGATAACGATACGATCAGTAATGTTGAAAATGTTATTGGCACTTCGGGCATTGACACGATTACTGGTGATAGCAATGCAAACACTATCAGTGGCGCTGCTGGCAATGATGTAATTAATGGTGGCACCGGTAGTGATACACTCAATGGAGATGCAGGAAACGATACGTTTACTGCCAGTGCAGGTGTAGACACAATAGATGGTGGTGCGGATACTGATACGCTTGATTATACCAGTGAGGGAATTTCCGTTAGCGTTACTTTAAATGGGTCAACAGCCGCCACTGTGACAGTGGCAGGTAGTGATGATGACAGCATACAAAATATTGAGAACATAATCGGCACCACAGGGGCGGATACATTAACAGGAGACATTAACGCAAATGTTTTCACGGGCGCAGCGGGTAATGATACCTTAGATGGAGGCGGTGGCAACGATACCTTAAATGGCGATGCAGGTAATGATACTTTCATCGCAAGTATCGGTGCGGATATTATTGACGGTGGCGCAGACGCAGACACCCTGGATTTATCTGCGTTTGGCAGTGCGATAAGTGGAGGCGAGTTTGATGCGACTTCTGGTACAGTCATTGCTGGAGGAGATACAGATACCGTTTCAAATGTAGAAACCTTTTTAATGACTGGTTTTGACGATACTTTACGCATTGATACAGATGCGGTGACTCAATTAAGTAGCATGGATGGTAATGGTGGTTCAGATACTCTGTTAATCGACGATGATTTAGCAGCGAATGATTTAACAGATAACGCAATTGAAGGATCAGATCTTGCGAGTCTATTTAGTGACATTGAAGTACTTGACTTTACCAACACCGGATTAAACGGTGGAGATACTTTTGATATAGGTAATGATGAAATTTCCAGTATGACTGATGCTAATAATGCATTAACGATTAATATTAGTACAAGTACTATTGCTTTGACTGACATTAATGTACTTGATCAAGGAGCTGGATCTGTAACAAGTGATGTTACCAACAGTGGTACACGAACGGTAGATTGGGATGATGGGGTTCAGTTAATTATACAAGTCGTTTGATTTTTCCAATGTACAGTTCTACATGCAGCAAAAACTTATTTAATGACAGAGAATCATATAGTATCACAAGGCGAGACTATCAATGCTTTTGAAGAGTGTTTGCGAGTTCTTGTTTCTTTTTACAGTATTCACGTCGATATCGAAGGGTTAAAAGTTGAACTGCCACGTCAACCCGGGCCGCTTACTTTAGAAGATCTGCCTTTCTTTGCAGAAAAACTTAACCTTACAATTCAAACAGAAGATGCCTTATTTTCCGAGGTTAAGAAAAGCGACATTCCTGTTATTTTATTAATGGCCGATAATGACTCACCTTGTATTATGTTTCCTCAAAAGACTCATCAGGGTCAAGTTTTTCGACCGGGCACTGAATTAAGCTCCGGTTATTACCATGATGATCTAGGTGAATTAGAAAAAAATTATTCTGGAAAGGCTATATTTATTCAGCCCAGTCGAATTGAGGTTGAAGCAGAAACAGAACATATGAAACAAGGGCATGCGCTTGATTGGTTTTGGAAGCCAATTATTTCTAATTGGTCTTTTTATATAGAGATTATATTGTGTTCAATTTTTATCAATCTATTTGTAGTAGCGTTACCATTTTTTACCCTAAATGTATATGACAGTGTTATTCCAAATTTTGCAGAAGCGACGTTATACGTTCTGGTGTACGGTGTTTGTATTGCTCTGGTGTTTGATTTTCTCTTTAAAACCATTCGTACTTATATTTTGGAAAAAGTCGCTGCTAGAACCGGCGTAGGATTTGACAGTACGCTTATGGAACGTTTGATGTTAATCGAAAATGAGCACATGACGCTTTCGGTTGGTGAGCGTACGAATATATTTCGGGAGTTACAAGGTATACGTGATTTTTATGCAACGCGTTTAGCACCAACCATTGTTGACTTACCCTTTTTTGTATTATTCTTGTTTATTATTTACATGATTTCACCTCAGTTGGTTTTTATTCCCCTCATTGGCTCGGTCATCATAATTATTATTAATTTGTTTATGCAGGTTCCTATAAATCGGTCGACGGAACAGTATTTTTCATCCATGCAAAAGAAGAGCACTATCTTAGTTGAGACTTTAGCAGGGATGCAAACCTTTAAGCTATTTAATGCCATGGGCAGTCGTTTATTTAAATGGAATAAAGCGGCTGGTGATGTTGCTGAGGCCACACGTCGAAATCAGTTTATTTTAGTCACCTTGAATAATTTCACTGTGATGATTATGCATATGGTTCATGTGTTTGTTATTTTTGCAGGGGTATATCAAATTGAACAAGGTAATTTAACGATTGGTGGACTTATCGCCTGTACCATTCTTTCGGGGCGAGCAATTGCGCCAATTATGAGTGTGTCTTCTGTCGTGGGTAAATTAAAGCAATCAAACGATATTTTAAAGTCCATTGATCATTTATTTGAACTACCTCATGAAGCTCAAGATGCTGTTAAGAAATCAACCAAAGGCCCCTTGGCGGGTGGCTTGGAAATTCAAAATATTGGATATCAATATCCTGGTCAAATGCGGCCCGCACTGAATAATATTTCCATCAAAACCAAACCCGGAGAACGGATTGGATTAATTGGGCGAACAGGCGCAGGTAAAAGTACGTTAATGCATTTGTTGACGGGTAGCCTGCATGGGTATACCGGCAATGTATTCGTTGATGATTATGGTATTGAGGCTATCCCGTCTGCAGAACTTAGGCGTACTATTGGTGTGGTCCCGCAAAACGCTTTTTTCATTTCAGGTACGGTGAGAGATAACGTACTTTTAGGTCGCGAAGATGTAAGTGATCGAATCTTTCAACAAGCAGTTGAACTGTCAGGATTAGACCTTGTGATTCAGCAAACCGGATATGGTTTTGACACCGAAGTGGGTGAAAATGGAGTAAAACTTTCAGGTGGCCAGAAACAAGCGATATCACTGGCGAGAGCTATTTTACGTGATCCCAAAATATTGTTGTTTGATGAACCGACAACAGGTATGGATTATGTTTTGGAACAACACTTAAAAGTTAAAATGCAAGATTTTCTAAAAGATAGAACCTTTATTATGGTAACTCACAGAACCTCGTTATTAAGCTTGGTTGATCGTTTAATTTTGCTCGATAATGGTCGAGTGATTGCTGACGGACCAAGAGATGACGTTCTTAAGAAGTTATCAAGTCAATGAGTAAATGATCATGAAATTCACAGCAAAAGAGGACTTGCGGTGGCGCTATCGACCTTTTCTGTGGGTCATGATTGCGTTATTGCTCTTCTTTTTTTTCTGGGTAAGTCTGTCTGAAATAGATCAACATATACGCGGTGTTGGGCGTATTATTCCTGCTGGTAAAGCTCGTGTTATTCAACACCTTGAAGGTGGTATTGTCGAATCAATATTAGTCAGTGAAGGTCAAAAAATTAAGCAAGGAGAAACAATATTTCTTATTGCGAATACTCATGCAAAAGCAAGATTAAAAGAGATCGATGTGGCCGTACAGACTCTACGCTTAAAGCGTGTAAGGTTACAAGCAGAAAGAGACAATGCTGAAGTACTATCATTCCCTAAAAATTATGAACAGGGTCATGCCGCCTTAGTTGAATCACAGAAACAATTATTTAAAAACAACAAACGAGAATTTACCGAAAAGATTAATGGGTTGATTGAACGACAAAATCAAAAAAATCTACGTGCTAATGAGCTCGTTACAAAATTGGAAAATTTGCGTAAAGAAGTGGAAATTTCCAATAAACAAATGACGATTAAAAAGGAATTGTTTGACAGGGGTGTGGTATCAAAAAGTGCCTATTTGAGTGCTAAAAGTACAATGCTAAAATTAATAACACAAATGACACAAGTGGAAAAAGAAGTACCTATTGTCTATGCTGAATACACAGAATTAGAGAATCTCATCGAAGAAACAAAACAAAAACGCAGTTCGAATATTGGTGAAGAATACAATAAAGTGCAAATAAATTTAAAGACTTTGGACGAGCAAGTGAAAGCTTTACGTGATGAAGTAGGGCGAACGGCCATTGTTTCACCAATTAACGGTATCGTTAATAAACTGCATATTAATACCATTGGTGGTGTTACTCAACCGGGTGCGCCACTGGCAGAAATTACACCTATTGACGAGACCTTGATTGTTGAAGGAAAGATCAGCACAGACGACCGTGGGAAGTTGTGGATTGGTTTACCGGTCATCGTAAAAATTTCTGCATATGATTACACGATCTTTGGTGGAATTGAAGGTGAGCTTACTTATATCAGTGCGGATACACTAAGGGATAGTAATAGTGAGTTTTACCAGGTGCAGGTGACTTTATCGAGTACCAAGTTACGGCAGGAGAAAGTCGTTTTTCCGGGGATGACAGCAGAACTGAATATATTAACGGGTAAAGTTTCAATATTACATGCTCTGTTAAAACCTTTTTGGAATATTCAGGGAAACGCGTTGCGTGAAAACTAAAACAAACACTCAATCTGGAGTGATTTTTGCTCTTATATTTGCAAATGAAGTACAGTAAATTTTGTTTGGAGTAAAAAATGACAGATCAAGCAACAACTGATACAACAACCAAAATGCCACAATTTTACAGTGATGTTGTTCTTTTAACCTCAGAGAAGCATTCCGATTGGTCTTTAGAGCGAGATAAAGGGTATCAATTCACAGCAAAATCTAATTCAGTTTATTTATCCACTGTTGAGTTTCGAAAGGCGTGTGCTGAATATCCCATTGTTTTTATCGGATCAGAAGACAGTGTTATGCCTGCGGCATTACTCAGTGTAAAACCTGATCAAAACTCATTTCTATTAGAGGATGGTACATGGGATGCTAAATATATTCCTGCATATGTACGTCGATATCCTTTTATTCCTGCCAATGTAGGTGAAGATCAACTGTTGGTCGGTCTTGATGAAAACTGTGATGGTTTAAATCAGCATGATCAGGGTGAGCGTTTATATACCGACGAAGGTGAGCAAACGGCTTACACAAAGAACATCGTATCATTCCTTCGCGATTTTCAAATAGAAAACACAAAAACCAGTTTATTTTGCGAACGCTTAATTGATAATAACTTGTTAAAACCGATGGAAGGTAAAGTAAAAATTGAAAATCAAGATACTATTTTGCTTAAAGGTTTTTTTATTGTTGACTATGCACAACTTAAAAAATTAAAGCCGAACGTGTTAACGAAATTGCTGAAATCAGATGATTTGGATTTGATTTTTTCTCATTTGCGCTCATTGGATCAGTTTTCAAAGCTAGCGGGAAATATTAATAAGGATTGAGTGAAGCGTGACGCAACCGATTGGTTTGAGGTGTAAATTTTATGCGATCATTTTATTCGCTCAAACTTCGAC
>Ga0316207_10005219_pt1 | contig 10880 bp, 13 predicted proteins | sample 6weekpyrite_MG_FD_204943 | JGI IMG/M metagenome (GOLD analysis project Ga0316207, IMG submission 204943) | Microbial mat bacterial communities from mineral coupon in-situ incubated in ocean water Damariscotta River, Maine, United States -... | ecosystem: Environmental > Aquatic > Marine >...
CTTCAAAGCGGTCGATGGCACGAATATCAATATAGTAAATAGTGGACTTGGCTCCCGCATCTGTTGCATAAGTGGTTTGCTTTAGGCTCGCCATACAACAAATACGTGAACAATGTTTCAGGTGATTAATGTCTCGTGAACCTGCACACTGAATAAAGGCAATATCTTTAGCTTCTTTACCATCCGATGGGCGCAGAATTTTTCCACCCGTTGGACCCATTGGGTCATTCATGCGCTCAAACTCAACTGAAGTAACGACATTCTTGTAACGATCATAACCATAAGGCTGAATCTTGTTAGCATCATAAGGACGCCAACCAGTGGCATACACCACAGCACCGATCTTCAGGTTGATCACTTCTTCCTGCATATCCAGATCAATCGCGCCGTACTTACAGGCTTCCCTGGCTTTTTCTGCATCCGCTGTGCCGATCATCGCAGGGTCAATGACATAACGCTCAGGGTAAGCCATACGGTGTGGCAGATAAGCACCCTTGTGCTTACTTAGTCCGTAGTTATGCTCATCATCAAATTCGGACTCAACGGCATCACCACAGGCACCACATGCCGTACATTTTTCATTCACATAGCGCGGGCTGATTTTAATGGTCGCTGTGTAGTCACCGGCATCACCTGTGAGGCTGGTGACTTCTGCCATAGTGAGTACAGTGATATTGGGGTTCATCTTGGCACGGCGCTGATTGATTTCCAGGCCACAGGTTGGGAAGCAAAGCTTGGGGAAGTACTTATACAGCTGAGTGATTCGGCCACCAACATAGGGGCGTTTTTCCACCAGTATAATTTGCTTTCCAGCTTCAGCAGCTTCTAGCGCTGTGGTCATACCACTTACGCCACCACCTACTACCAGGATGGTCTCATTAGTTGCGACTACATCCGTCATTGATTGTCCTCCGAAGCGGATAATATTTTTATAATTATGAACTCATAAATTCCGGCAGCTTGCAGACAGGAAGGCTATTCATTTTTAATTTAATAATAAAGAACAACTTCCGGTCGAACAGCCGAATTATTCTCGTCTGCGTAACGATACCCTCTTGTGAGCTTTTTCTCTACTGAATAACTCCTTTTTAAAATTGAAGTTTCCGATACTGGAATAGAAAAGATTTATACGATCCTGCTATTTGCTAATAATTAATTTACGTGTTGATACACATCATATAAATATTAATACTTCTGTTTATTATTATTTACTTAATCTCTTTTGTCTTTTAGCTATAAAATTTTCAGCGATACGAACTCATCGTCTTCCATGACTTTACATCCCCATGAGCTTCTTCACTAACAGATAGGCCGGGCAGATTCCTGTCACACCTCCTCAAAACAAACCTGTAAGTTCATTACTGCAATCTCATTAATAACATTGCGCCTCTCTTAATCACTACGTTTAGTATCGCTATTTTCGTAAGCATGACTTATATAATGCCCCACCCGTCTCATCACACTGGAGATAACTATGCTACAAAATAATAACAGAGCGCCGGATTTTTCCAGCGTTAATCAGAACAATCAATCCGTTAAGTTGAGCGACTTTACTGGCAAAAAGAACGTGGTGCTTTATTTCTACCCCAAAGACGATACGCCTGGCTGTACCATCGAAGCCAATCAGTTTACCGCCCTTGCTGACAAATTCAGCGCACTGGACACAGTGATTCTTGGCGTTAGCAAAGACCCCTGCGAAAGTCACATGGCTTTTATCACTAAATTCGATCTGAAAATTGATTTGCTCGCCGACACAGATGGCAAACTATGTGAAGACTATGGTGTATGGCAGGAAAAGGAAAAAAATGGAGAGAAAAAGATGGGCATAGTACGCTCAACATTTATTATTGATAAAGAAGGCATGCTAGCTGACGTGGAATATGGCGTAGCCGCTGACGGGCATGCCGAGGCTGTACTCGAGAAAATCAAAAACATATAAGCCTATGCATGTCATCTAGAGATAAAAAAAGGCAGCCAAGGCTGCCTTTTTTTACACCTCAATCAACAGGTGCTATGCATGAGTTCGTCTGGCAACACCAGCCAGACCCATCAAACCTGAGAAGAACAACCAGACAGCTGCCGGTACAGGTACTGCAGATGTTTCCACATCATAATAAATCGTACCATTCCAGCCACGAGGCGAATAAGTTGTACCAAAGGCATACTCAAGACCGATGCCTTCAAGAACCTGCAGATCGTCATTTGATGCCCACAGATTACCAACGCCAGTACCCGCTGAATAATACATCACACCCACATCCAGGTTACTGGTCAGAGTAAGGTACAGCCCCGTTGAAGTATTTGCCGACAGCCAGAAATCATCAAAATCAGCAAACGTTGCCGTTGCAGGGCCCGCCGAGCTGACACTTGCAGTAGAGATAAGTGACCAGTTTGCAGCATTGCTCTCACTACCTTGCCAGGTATTATCAATCGTATATAAAGCCAGATCATAATTACCATAACCCAGATTCATATCGAAGCCAGTAATCAGCAGATCATTATCAGCCACTAACACATCAAACATATTGCCTTCCTGACCCAGACAGCAATCATACGTTGTTGTTAAAGAAGCCGCATTTATCTGCTGCATAGAGGCAATCAACATTGCCAGAGTTAGAATGAGTCTTTTAATCACTTGTGATTTCCTTACATTTATTCTTAATATTTTATAGAGCAAAGCTTGTGCCACGATATCATCTGATAGAAATCAACAGCTTACATACCTATCTACCTGAAGATGTAAATTTTTCCGACATCCCGTAGAGATAACTGCACAATAGCTATTCTATAAGGCTTCTGACTATAATGATTTATCTCTGAAGCTATACTTTGTTTAGGGGACTCTGTTTGGGGGAGAAGGACATAAACGGATATCTAGCCCATTTGATCCATCACGGGTCACAAATGAAAAGATGATATCAGGCCTACCTCGCCAGGCTACCACTGGCCTGCTTTAACCGCTTCACCCTGCTTCTGCTTTTCAGGATTGAACCAGTCAAGTTTCTCTTTAAGAGACACCACTTCACCCACAATAATCAGGGTTGGTGGCTCAAACTTATGATTTTTCACGGTTTCTTCGAGAGTATCCAGTGTCGCGATAATGGTTTTCTGATCTGGGCGAGTGCCTTTTTGTACCAGTGCTACTGGCGTTGAAGGCGGCATTCCATGCGCAATCATTTCCTTACACAGAGTCGGTGCGCCGTGCAGCCCCATATAAAACACCACGGTTTGATTGGGCTGGGCCAGTGCTGGCCAGTTTAAATCCACCGTACCGTCTTTCAGATGCCCGGTAACAAACACACAGGCCTGCGAGTAATCACGGTGAGTTAATGGAATACCAGAATAGGATGCACAACCCGCCGCCGCAGTAATCCCTGGTACGACCTGGAACGGCACACCTTCCTGCGCCAGCAGTTCAATTTCTTCACCGCCTCGACCAAAGATAAAGGGATCACCGCCCTTCAGGCGCAATACACGTTTGCCTTCTTTAGCCAGGCGAACCAGCAATTCATTTATATTTTCCTGCTGCATGGTGTGCTGATCACGCTTTTTACCAACATAAATCAGCTCGGCATCACTGCGTACCATGGCGCGAATTTCCGCTGATACCAGTCGGTCATACACCATAACATCACAGTTCTGCATCAGACGCAGCGCACGGAATGTGAGTAGATCCGGGTCACCGGGACCTGCGCCGACCAGATACACCTCACCCTGGAACTCGGGCTCCGGTCTGGCCGCATCAATCGCCTTTTGCAGCTCTTTTTCAGCCTCGTCCATATGACCACTAAACACCCGATCAGCAATGGTACTGTTCAGCACATTTTCCCAGAAGGTACGGCGCTGGCTGACGTTCTCAAAGGTGGTTTTCACGGTTTCACGAAACTTGGATACCAGCGCACCCAGACGACCATAACCCGCCGGAATACAGCCTTCCAGTTTGGTACGAATCATCCGTGCCAGCACCGGTGATGCGCCTCCGGTTGAAACCGCAATCTGCACAGGTGAACGATCAATAATAGATGGGGTAATAAAACTGCAATGCTCAGGATCGTCTGCAATATTAACCGGAATACCACGCGCTTGCGCCAGCTCATATACGCGCTGATTGACTTCGCGCACATCGGTAGTCGCAAAAATGAGGATGGGGTTTTCAATATCGGATTCTTCAAACTCACGCGCCACATGCTCAAACAGGCCATCACTCAGCATATCTGTAAGTTCATGCTCCAGGGTGGGCGACACAACCGTTACTTTAGCCTGAGCTTTTAACAACAGGGCAACCTTACGCGCGGCCACGTCTCCACCACCCACGACCAGGCAGTGTTTTTGTTTGATATCAAAAAATAGGGGCAGAAAATCCACGCGGAGTCCTCATGATGTTTGAAGCTAACCGAACAATAATAGTGATTAAGCTGAGCCGGGTCTATATCCCATTAGCTAGGTCTAATATAGACCTGATGATAGATGCTGCACTGAAGCGCGCTTAATGACTCAACAAGGCTTTAAGCTTGCCTGACATATCCAGCTCTGCCAGTTCATCAAAGCCGCCCACATGGTGATCACCTATGAAAATCTGTGGCACCGTGTTGCGGCGCGTTTCATTTTCCATGGTTTTCCAGAGTTTCCTGTCACCACCCACATCAATCTTATTTATATTTTTAACGCCGCGTTTTTTTAATAAACGCTCTGCACGATGACAATAAGGACATGATCGTGTGCAGTACATGCGGATTTGAGCCATTGCTCCACCTGAAATCGAAATTCTTAAGGGTGGGGATTTTATCAGGTAACGACAAAGCTTGCAGCTAAAGTACCGACCACCAGACTCCAGCCATCGACCAGTACAAAAAGCATTAATTTAAATGGCAGGGAAATAATCAACGGCGACAACATCATCATACCCATTGCCATTAATACACTGGCAACCACCAGATCAATGATCAGAAACGGTATGAATAGCATAAAACCTATCTGGAATGCGGTTTTCAACTCCGAGGTTAAAAACGCCGGCATGAGCACTGACATGGGTACCGCATCCGGGCTGTCATAAGATTCATCACCCGCCAGATTAGCAAACAGCTGCACGTCGGTTTCTCGCGTTTGCTCGATCATAAACTGGTGAAAAGGTGCCTTCAGGCGCGCAATGGCTTCATCCCCCCCAATCTGTTCGGCAATATAGGGTTGATAGGCATTTTCATAAGCCGCAGTGAATACGGGTGCCATAATAAAGAAACTGAGAAATAACGACAGACCGATGAGTATCTGGTTGGAGGGTGTTTGCGCGGTACCCAGTGCCTGACGCAAAATAGATAACACAATAATAATCCGCGTGAAAGAGGTCATGGTCAATAACAGCGCCGGTAATACCGACAACACTGTCATAAACATCAGCACCTGAATCGACAGGGAATACGATTTACCGCCCGTTGCAGTATCTTCAATCACCAGTGCGGGCAACCCTGCTTCTGCCAGCGCCACATCACTCAGCAGAAAAAACAATAATGCTGCGATAATCAGCTTAATCATCTGAGCGTTCCAGTTGCTGGCTGAGGGTTTTATTAAAACTTTCGGTCGATGACAGCTTTTCATCAAACACATGCAAAGTCTGTATATGCCCTGGCGTTACCCCGACCAGTAATCGCGTGTTTTCAACTTCGATGAGCAGGGCTTTTTCTCGCGTTCCCAGCGACAATCCACCAATCACTTTCATATTAACCAGATTATTAGCTGGCAACTTGCCGTATTTTTTTAATACCCAGGCCAGCCCCAGTATCAGCGCGACAACAATCGCCAGCCCCATAAACATATTCAACAGATTCGTGGCTGAAAAAGCATCTAGCGATGATGATTTACCAATCGGTTCTGCAGCTTGTTGCGCCATAACTGGAGACACATAAGCCAGCAGCAATGAAAGCCATAATAAGTAGAAAGATTTAATCATATAACACTTAATTTTCTATGCCGGGAAGACACTTTACCCGCTTACTAATGATACTATTTAAGTTTCTTTACACGTTCAGCCGGGCTAATAATATCGGTTAAACGAATACCAAATTTCTCATTCACCACAACAACTTCACCACGGGCAATCAAGGTACCATTAACCAGCACGTCCATCGGCTCACCCGCCAGACGCTCTAATTCCACAACAGATCCCTGATTAAGCTGCAATAAATTACGAATACTAATTTTAGTTCGGCCAATTTCCATCGAAAGATTGACCGGAATATCCAGCACCACATCAAGATTAACATCGGTGCCGGGAATACTTTCATCGGTTAACTCATCAAATTTTGCCGCATCAGCTGATTCTGCTTCTGCCTGCTCATTTAATGCATCAGCCCATGGATCGTCTTCAACTGATTCTGTATTTTCTTCATCACTCATGACTTATTCTCAATATTTATTCATTTGTATTGAAATAATTTAATTCTGAACGACTCACTCGCTCAATGACTTTTATTGCCGCATTGCCTCTGGAGACACCAAGATGCCCTCTAAACAATGGAATCTCTTCAGCTTCAATAACGACCTGATCTGGCATATCGAATGGAATAATATCGCCCACTTTCAAGCGATTAACTTCAGCCAGATTAATTTCAACTTCTGCTAACTGGCTTTTTATTTCTACTTTTGATTCAAAAATTTCATCCCGCAATGACATACGCCAGCGATCATCAACTTCTGACATATCGGATTGCACACCAGCATCTAAAAGATCACGAATCGGTTCAACCATTGAGTAAGGCATTGTTATGTGCAGATCACCGCCGCCGCCTTCCAGATCAATACGGAAGGTGCTTACCACAATCACTTCGGTCGGGCTTACAATATTTGCCAGATGCGGATTAACCTCTGAGGATTGATATTGCATTTTCAGCGGTTTAATCGGCTTCCATGCATTTTCCAGATCTTTAAAAATCTGTTCCAGCAACATACTAATCACGCGCTGCTCTGTCGGGGTAAATTCACGACCTTCGATCTTGTTATAAAATCGCCCTTCACCACCAAAGAAATTATCCACCACAATAAACACAAGCTTGGGATCAATCACAAAAAGGCCCGTGCCTTTCAGCGGATCAATTTTGATCATATTTAAGCTGGTGGGAACGTATAAGCTATGCACGTATTCCGCAAACTTCATCATCTGCACGCCACTGACCGAAATTTCTGCCTGACGACGTAACAGATTAAACATGCTGACACGAAAGTTACGTGCAAATCGTTCGTTAATCATTTCCAGCGTTGGCAAACGTCCACGAACAATTCGCTCCTGCGAATTAAAATCGAATGATCGCGCACTACCGTCCTGAAGATCATCATCTCCACCGGTATCAACATCACCATCATCTACCCCATGTAAAAGGGCATCGATCTCGTCCTGGCTAAGTACGTCTGCTGTTGCCATAAATAATCGTCTACTGCATTACAAAACTGGTGAAATAAAGCGCTTCAATTGAATTCGGCTCATTCACCGATTTCAGTACATCCTGGATCACCTGAATCGCTTCCTGGCTTAACGCTCGCTTACCTTCACGTGTATTAATTTCATGGTATTGCTTACCACCCAGTAACAGTAACAGTTCATTCCTAACCGCAGGCATATGGGTTTTTAGTGCAGGCTCTACCGACGAGTCGTATGTCATTACCTGAATATCGACCTGCAGGAAACTCACCTGTTCCTGATTTTCGAAATTCACCACAAATGCGGGATGTAAGGGAATATAAATGGGGGTAGCACCCTTATTGCTCTCTGCCACGCCTTCTGCTGCGCCTTCAAGGACTTCTTCATCTACCTGAGCGGGTTCTTCATCCCCTCCCAGCATAAACAGGGTAATCCCCACAGCCAGGCCAATAATCAATAGCAGGCCATTCACCAGCAATATGATTTTCATCATACCGCCGCCTTTCTTAGCTTCCCCTTCTTCACCGTTTTCTTCGATATCTTCGTCAGCCATCAAGCTTCCCCTGTTGTTAAACGCAATAAATGCAAAGAGCGTGCCGCTATTCATTTAGCCAATCATAAATCCATTACCAGCACCCGCATAAGAATCATCTATATTAACCTGATTCTGCCTTAAGCATAGTATTAATCTATTTAATTTCAATAAGATAGCGATATAAAATCGCTTCGGGGAGGTAATTTACAGCCACCCACCAAGGGCCCTATTGAGCATATTTAAAGCACATTAGTGGATGCGGCTCGCAACTTAAAAGCCTACACAAGTCATCGTTTTGGCCGATATACTGTTATACAGCAGGGAACAAGCCAAAAAACTGTCACCCTTTACCCAATCGCTTATAGTGAGCTAAAGCCATGCAGAGTGCTGGCCCGACCGATACAGGCCTGAGTGAATGATTAATATTCCACCCATAAAATCGACTAGTGCCCCACCCAGTGAATTGATCAGCGATGTCAGTAAAACCTGGAAAGTGGGTCAGGTTCTGCATGCCACTTCACCTCGCGGTGGAGAAGCCATGTCTAAAGTGCTGGTTCAGCTAGGCGAGCATACGTTGCAGGCAAAAACACCGGTAAAACTCGAAGCGGGTCAGGATATACGTCTGCTGGTTAAATCTGTCGGAGATCCGGCTTCTGGCAAACTACCTCTACTCAGCATACTCCCCATGCAAAGCTCAGGTATTTCAACGATTGCACAAACCGCCAGCCTGAAACTGCGGCAGTTTATTGCTGTGCAACAGGCTTTTAGTCAGACCCTGTCAACAGCAAACACGCTGCTGCAGAATAGACAGGGCAGTAGTGCATTACCTCGCCCACTGCTCACTCAACTAAACCAGCTACAAACCGCATTACAAATTACACCGCAGCAGAACAACCCGGCTCACCTGAAACAACTCGTAGAAAACAGCGGAATTTTTCTTGAAGCAAAATTAAAAAACAATCTCCAGAATAGCGCCACTCTGGAAAAGCTTTTATCGAATGATTTCAAGCAAACCCTGCTGACAACAAAACAGGCACTCATTCAAAGCCAGATACCCACGCCACCTGCACAGTTTGAAAACGCCAGATTATCGACTGAGATAAAACAGCAGATCCAGCAGATGATTCTTGGCAGCATAAGTAAACTATCCAGCCTGGCAGACAAGCTGATGACTATTCTGCCCCGACCCGTTTTACAACAGGTCGTTACGTTACTTTCTTCCAGCATGCCGCTTCCCGCTGGCCCGTCAGATGCAAAAACCGTTGCAGAACTCATTAGTCAGACACTGCATCACAAAACGGGCGCAGATAAAAACACTCAGGAACTGATCAATATACTGAGCAGCAAGTTACAGCTACTCGATCTTGCACAGCAGGTTGATCGTTCAATTAGCCAGCTCAGCAGTTTTCAGTTGCAGCCATTGAGTCGAGAAGCTGATAGCCTGACGCTACTGTTGTTTAATCTCATATTAAAAGATCAGGATGAAGCTACAGATCTGCATGTTCGCATTGAACAGGAAACCCGTGAGAATGAAAAAGAAAATGAAAGCTGGACGGTAAGCATACACTTCCATTTCAAAACACTGGGAAAGATGCAGGCAGATTTACACCTGCTAGACAAACAGGTATCAGCCATTTTTTCCTGTGAGGCTGATAGCACCAGCAATAAAGTGCGTAGTCTTTTACCACAGCTAGAACACAACCTTAGAGCGGCAGGCTTTCGAGTTGCGGGTACTCTGGTTAAAACGCAACGAGTAGAGGACAGTACAATTATCCCAATGCAAACTCATTTGCTGGATGAAAATATATGATGAAGCATAAACAACCCATAGCCGTAGCACTGGAATATGATGGCATCACTACACCGACGGTCAGTGCCAGTGGGATTGGTGAGATCGCAGAAGAGATAGTGGCCATTGCAAGACAGCATGGAGTGCCATTACAGCAGGATAACGAACTGGTGGGGGTACTTGCCGAACTGGGTGTTGGTGACGAAATACCGGAAGATCTATACCGCGTAATTGCCGAGGTGATTGCCTTCGCTTATATACTGACTGGAAAATTTCCTGCCGACTGGACAGGTTAATCTGCTCGATTCTTTGCTTCACTTCGTATCTGGCGTTTCTGCTCGTTCAATATATATCGATCAAGATGCATCTGATTATAGACATCCATCCGTATAAAAGCACAGTGACAGACTCCTTCAAGTATATTCAGAACCTGTATTTCACATTGCATCACCTGAACATCATTTTCATCTTTATCCGGCAACCGGAGAGAAACCTTCAGCTGCTCCTTGAGCATTAATACCGTACTCTGAAAAGCGACTCCACAGGCGCTGATATCTACCACAACAAAACGATGTTCCGTAGTTTCAATATAGAGTGGCTCTGAAGGTTTTATGCGAACCGCCCTGCGACGATCACTTTCATCGACTTCAAATAACAGCTCATCACTTTTCTTCTTTCGCCAGAACAAATTCTACCCTCCTGTTTTTCGCTCTGCCTTCTTCAGTTGCATTATCGGCAATGGGTTTCAGGTCAGAAAGCCCAGTCGCAGACAAGCGTTCAGGATCTATTCCCTTGTCGACGAAGTACCTAAGCACCGTAGTTGCACGAACCGCAGATAGTTCCCAGTTTGAAGGAAACTGTTCTGTCGATATTGGCTGATTATCAGTATAACCCTTAATATCAATTTTAAAGTCCGCATATTGCTCAAACAAGGTGTAAATATCCTGAAATATATCATTTGCGGCATCAAACAAAACAGCATCGCCTGAACCAAACAGAACCGCCCCTTTAATTCTGATAATGACCTTATCGCCTTCTGTATAAACATAAACAAAGTCACCCAGCTTCTGACGTTTGATCATCGTTTGAATATCGTTATGTAGATATTCTTTTTCCTTATCCTGCGGTTTTTCCTGTGGCTGCTCGGC
>Ga0316207_10005220_pt1 | contig 10880 bp, 13 predicted proteins | sample 6weekpyrite_MG_FD_204943 | JGI IMG/M metagenome (GOLD analysis project Ga0316207, IMG submission 204943) | Microbial mat bacterial communities from mineral coupon in-situ incubated in ocean water Damariscotta River, Maine, United States -... | ecosystem: Environmental > Aquatic > Marine >...
ATTCGAAGTCGATATTTCTGGCTAATATGTCCCACGAACTCAGAACACCACTTAATGTGATACTCGGGTATGCTTATATTCTTCAAACTGATCCAACAATTTATAGTGCACAAAAAGAAAAAATTAGAACAATAGAAAGAAGTGGCCAACATCTGTTAGAACAAATTGCGGACATCCTGGATGTTGCCAAGATAGAAGCGAACAAGATAATTCTTTATCCTGTCGAAGTAAATATTCGAGACTATATAAATTACATCTGCAATTATTTTACTTCGTCTGCAGACAGTAAAGGTATTAATTTAATATGTTCAGTTGATGAAGAGGTAAATTCATTTGTTCGGGTAGATGAAAGAAGACTACAACAGATTATTTTAAACCTGGTCGGCAATGCTATAAAATTTACAGAAAAGGGGAAAGTCATTCTTAAGGTAGAGTCTTGTGAACTTATGGCGCCCATTTCAGAATCAGAGTGCTGCTTGCGAATCAGTGTAGAAGATACAGGTATAGGGATAGAAAAAGAAAACCTTGAAAAAGTCTTTCAACCTTTTGTGCAGATAGTTCAAAAAAGTAATAAGACTGAAGGTACAGGGTTGGGGCTTAATATTGCACAGCAATTAGTTAAGATAATGGGTAGCAATATTTACCTTGAAAGTGAAGTCAGCAAAGGTAGCCGCTTCTGGTTTGATTTAATCCTTCCCACTGCAGAAGCAATAAAAGATGCTGGTGTAACATGGAAGGAAATACTCATAGGTTATCAGGGGAAAAAACGGAAATTGCTAGTTGTTGACGACGTGAAGGATAGTCGTGAAATGATGAATGATCTGCTTGTAAGTCTAGGGTTTGAGGTTATTGTAGCCGCAAATGGTCTTGACTCAGTAATCCTTGCTAAAGATATGCAGCCTGACTTGATATTAATGGATATACTCATGCCTGGGATGAATGGTTACGAATCTTTAACAACTTTACATAATGTACCTGAATGTAAGAATATTCCGGTAGTAGCAATGTCAGCCAGTGTTGGTGAAGAAAGTCCAGCACTCACAGCTGGCTTTGACAGCTTCATTTCTAAACCCGTTATACTTGAGAACTTAACCTCGGTATTGGGTGAAACTCTTCGTCTTGAATGGATCTATAAACCTGATAACTCAAGGGTAAATGAGATGAGTCTAGTTCCTCCACCTGACTCAGATCTCAAAGAACTCAGGGAACTGGCTGAGCTGGGTAAGATGAAGCGTATTGTGGAATGGGCGGATGAGACACAGGCTAAAACATCTGAATATGACGGCTTTGCCTTACATGTTAAAAAGCTAGCCACGGCGGTTCAGGATAAGCAACTTTCCGCTTTAATCGAACATTATCTGAATAATAAAGTGTAATGTCTGCTTAGTCGAATATTGCCAATACTGCTTGATTGAATAAGAATGGTCATCTATTCTTAGATTTGTGGTACTTTGATTGGCTTTATCCCTGAAATTTCTGATGCCCAATCAGTAATATAAGGTACTACCTCATTAGTTGTTATTATGAGTAACATTTAATTGCACTGTCATTAAGTTACTTAGAATATTTAACTTCTATTTGGCCTTAATCCTGCCAGCTATTTAGTATCTATTAGATGTAGATATGATTTTGTTGGTGGGAATAAATTTATGGTCAAAAAAATTACTCTCAATGAAGAAGATTTTAGTGACATCCTGAATGGCATGGTTGATGGTGTCATTACCATTAATCAGCATGGAATTGTTCTCACTTTTAATAAAAGAGCCGAATCTATATTTGGGTATGCAAGTGAGGAAGTTATTGGCCAGAATGTCAGCAAGTTGATGCCTGAGCCCGAGCGTAGTGCGCACGATTCTTACTTAAAAAATCATATAACAACTGGTGTTGAAAATATTATCGGTATTGGTCGTGATGTAATTGCATTGAGAAAGAATGGCGAAACATTTCCAATGCGACTGTCAGTGATTGAATACCCAGCTAAAATTGAAGGTGATAGGTGGTTTATTGGATCATGTAGAGATATCACTTTACAGAAACAACAGGAAGAACAATTAAGACGTAGTATTAAAATGGAGGCTATTGGAAAATTAACCAGTGGCATTGCGCATGATTATAATAACACGTTAGGTGTCATTATGGGTTTTACTGACATATTAGCTAGAAAAGCAAAAGATCATCCTGAATTTCAAAAGTATATACAACAGATTAAAAGTGCGACTGAACGCGGGTCAAAAACGACAAAGCAATTAATGTCTATAACACGTAAACGTGCAGACTCTGCAGAGGTTACACAAATCAATGACGTTTTACTGGAGGATAAAGATTTATTAATTCAGGCCATCACACCTCAGATTAAGTTAAGTATTACAACTGCTGATGATTTATGGAAAGTTTTTGTTGATAGAGGTTGTCTGGAGGATGTGGTATTAAATTTAATTATTAATGCGATGCATGCGATGCCAGAAGGTGGCAAGCTTGACATTGCAACATCTAATACTGAAGTAAGCTCAGTTGATGCGCAAGTTCTCAATATTCCACCTGGTGATTACGCCAGGTTAACAGTTTCTGATACTGGCATTGGTATGAGTGAGGAAGTTGTTTCACATATTTTTGAGCCTTTTTACTCAACCAAAGGTGAAAAGGGAACAGGATTGGGTTTAAGTCAGGTATTTAATTTTGTTAATCAGGCTAAGGGTACAATTCGGGTTTATTCTGAAGTTGGGATTGGCACACGCTTTACAATTTTTCTGCCGCGTTATTTACAAGTAGATGTTACCAATAAAGTAAAGCCTTCAGAATCGGAAAATCAAAGTGATTTTACTGGTTCTGAGAGTATTCTGGTTGTTGATGATGACAAGTTTATCTTGAAGGTAACAGATGAAATTCTGTCCTCACATGGCTATAGTGTATTTTGTGCAGACACCACGGGAGAGGCGTTAGAAATATTAAATTCTATCCCAATTAAACTGGTAATAAGCGACGTTATCATGCCGGACATCGATGGCTTTGAACTGGCACATATTATTTCCAGCTTATATCCAGATATCCGTATTCAGTTAAGCAGTGGTTTTTCAAATCCCAAAGGTAAGTCTGTTACAATTAAAGCATTGGCAGAAACGATATTAGAAAAACCCTATACCGCTGAGCAGCTATTGAAAAAAGTGCGTGAACTATTAGATAGCTAATTAGCTTAATATTTGCGATTAAACAATATATTTTTTAATTTTGAATAGTTACTGTAACTCGGCGGTTAAAGTTCGAAGTACGATGTTCCCACAGATAGATGCCTTGCCAGGTACCCAGGGCACAACGCCCGTTCGTAACCGGAATAGTTAGGCTGCTTGCTGTAAGGACAGTCCGAACATGCGCTGACATATCATCGGGGCCTTCATCGGTATGTCGAAACATAGGGTCGCCGTCAGGTGCAAGTTTTGCCATAAAGGTTTCTAGATCATCCCGAACTTGTGGATCGGCATTCTCGCATAGCATCAGTGAGGCGCTGGTATGTTGAACAAACACATGGCACAAACCGGTGTCGATACTTGACTGTTGTACGATATCCTGAATCTTTTGTGTCATGTTATAACTGCCACGTCCAGTGGTTTTGATAGAGAGCTGTGTCTGCTTCATAGATTATTATTTTTGGTTGTGAAGTAGCTGGTGAGAGTATGTTTGTTAGTATTGTCCACGTACGTTGGCCAGAATTTTGTCCCTTACTTGATATTTATAAATCAAGTACATCATAACAGTTCCATTATCTGTTATCTGCATTGTTTCTAAATTTGTTTTTACTGTAAGGTATCCGTTCCAGGAGTATGAATCGCTTTTCTAACATCCCTCGACAGGTTTTGCTTGTCCATCATTTCAACTAAGCTACGAATTGATGCATCCTGTGGTACATCCTGAATATTTGAAAACCACACATCAACAATGGCGTTACCAATATCCGAGTCAGAAGGTAACACAGCGGGGCTACCAACAAAGATCCAGCGCTGTCCATTTTTAGTTTGGATTGTCAGTAACTGTAATGGTACGGTATCGATATGTTCAGTTTTCATTTTATTCTCCATATAATTGACGCTTAGGAGATAATATGCAGCAACTATGCCAGATTAATACCGGACACACTGTATTTATCGTGTTTAAACCAGGATTGATTATTAATCGAGCACTGCTAAGGAAAGGGAAGCTATGTCGAATAAAAGCATTCAACTAACAGACAAAATATACGACTATTTAATTGATCACTCTGTTAGAGAGCATGCAGTGCTACAAAAACTTCGTGAAGATAATCGACATGACCAGTTAATATCCGTTATGCAAATTGCGCCAGAGCAGGGTCAATTTATGGCATTTTTGATTAAATTACTGGGAGTAAATCGCATTCTCGAAATCGGTACATCAACTGGTTATAGCACTCTGGCAATGGCTCTGTCCTTACCGGAAAAGGGAGTAATCGATACCTGTGATATTAACAAAATCGCGACAGGTAAGGCTAAACAATACTGGAAACAGGCTGGGGTTGATAGCAAAGTAAACCTGCATCTTGCACCGGCACTGGATACACTTGCATTGCTTTTAAAAGATAAGCTTGCTGCGTCATATGATATGGCTTTTCTCGATGCGGATAAAATTAACTACGATGCATATTATGAAGCGTGCCTGAATCTGATTAAAACCAATGGTCTTATTATCATTGACAATGTTTTATGGGGTGGTTCAGTCGCAGATAAAAGCATAAATGATGCGGATACCAATGCAATTCGGGCACTCAATACAAAATTATACAGTGATGAACGTGTTGAAGTATCGATGATACCCGTTGCAGATGGTTTAACGTTAGTGAGAAAAATTTGATTTATAGTAAGTATTTTCTGAGAAAAATTTGGCATGGCAGATATTTTTAGTTTAACCGCACCACTTACCGTCAAAGAATTAGACGGTGAGCAGAAAGTGGTAGCTGAATACTTTAAGCACCCTAAAGGCATTTTGTACTTCGATCTGTTTTGGCATCAACAGCAACCTGAAGATGCAATGCACATAGTAGAAGGTGAGATTACTGGCGAAGGTCCCTGGCGTATAGGTAACTCAATTTTTAATGTGCTAGGTTGCCGTGGGACGAACATAGAAATGGCAATGCAACATGAGCAGTGGTTAACTTATTTACAAACAGTTGACAGCGATTATCCACCTGAAGGATTAGTCTATGCCATTGCAAAAAATATGGGTGCGATCGTTTAATGAATGTAACTATTAAAGCATTAGGTGATTGCGCTGAATTGGCTAAATCATATGCTGAACAGTTAGCGAACTGGCATCATAATGAATGGTTGCATTTAAATCCGGGTGCAACGTTATCTACAAGATTGCAACGTTATAATCAAAGTATTAAGTCAAATGAACTACCAAAAATATTTGTAGCTACGGTTGAGAATGAATTACTGGGATCAGTGACACTGGATAAAGAAGATATGGACACCCGAGCTTATTTAACCCCGTGGTTAGCAAGCTTATTTGTTAAACCTGAAAACCGGAAACAAGGGGTTGCAAGTCTGTTAATTGAGTATGTTATTCAATATGCTAAGCAGCATGATTATAAAAACATATATTTATTTACTGAAGATCAAACGGACTATTATCAAAGGCGTGGATGGCATTTTGTTGAATCGGTAGAGTACCGAGGTGCGGAAGTTGATTTGATGTGCCAACGAATTTGATTTAACTGAATACAAATTAAAATATTAAGAGAAATAAAATGACAACGAACGAAGTATTAAATGACAAAGCTCTCGACCAACTTTTTCGAAGTGCCCGTAGTCAAAACGGCTGGCAAGATAAACCTGTAACCGATGAACAATTACAGCAGATATATGATCTTATGAAATGGGGCCCAACCAGTGCCAACAGCTGTCCGGCCAGACTGGTATTTGTAAAATCGGATGAAGCGAAGCAACGTTTAAAACCAAGTTTAAATGAAGGCAACATTGAAAAATCGATGACCGCTCCGATTGTAGCCATCATAGGCATGGATATGGAGTTCTATGAAGAGTTTGGTACTCTTTTTCCACATGCTGATGCAAAGTCCTGGTATGTCGGTAAGCCTGAAAAAATTAAAGAATCGGCTTTTAGAGACAGTAGCTTACAAGCGGCTTATTTAATTATGGCTGCACGTAGTTTAGGACTTGATTGTGGGCCAATGTCAGGTTTTGATAATGCCATACTGGACGCAGAGTTTTTTCCCGATGGAAAAGTTAAATCGAATTTTATCTGTGGAATTGGTTATGGAGATGAAACAAAAGTCTATCCACGACTGGCGCGTCTGGATTTTGAGCGAGTATGCGAGATAGCTTAGAGATTAGCCGTTATAGTGGACAATACCGCAGCGACGAAGATAGGTTTTTAAACCGTCTTTTGCTTCACCGAGATTTTTAAAAGGCCCCTGGGCCTCGTCTTCGCGAGTATTGAAATACCAGGCTGCCTCAACAGTATAAAAACGTTTAGAACGGGTTGGGATCGCCTGTGACTCACCTTGACGGTGCGCATGATGCAAATCGCGTTTGCCAATTGGTACAATTGTCATAACCCTGTTCCCCAACTAAATGGCTAACATTACAAATGTTGCCAACATATTATTATTTACTACCAAATTAATGGGTGAATTTTATCCAATAATGAACATTTTGTCTGTCAGCAAAAACCTACATTTGGTTAAATCTTGTAAAGTAATTCAATCTGTAGTAAGTGCACACTAACTTTTTCAGGTAACGAGAGTCTATGAAAGCTAATTTTCTTCGCTTAATGAATAAAACAGGATTCTTGTCTGATCGAAAGCGTCTGGAATGGTATCCGCCATTCTGGTTTATGCGCATTAAAGTGCTTGAGTTAAGCGATGATTGGCGTCATGTAACAATTAAGCTGCCGCTTAATTTTATCTCACGAAATATGGGTGATTGTATGTTTGGTGGTTACCAGACTGCATTGGCCGATCCGATTGCGGCGTTGGCCTGCAATCGTGTGCTGGATAGAAAGTACAATGTCTGGACACGTTACCAGGAAGTTGATTTTCGTTATGTTGGTAATTCTGATCTGGAACTACGTTTTGATTTTGATCCTGAAATTGAAAAGCAAATACATCTCGATTTAGAAAATAAAGGCCGCAGTACACCAACTTTTGAATACGGCTTTTACCGTGCAGATGGTGTAGAGTGTACCCATATAAAAAATACAGTCGCGATTCGTTCTGCCGACTATCAACCGCCACTAACAGAAAAAGTATTATGAATACGATTCATCCTACAGCAATTGTCGATCCTAAATCCGAGCTTGGTACAGGTAATACGATAGGGCCTTATGCGGTGATCGAGGCTGATGTGGTGTTGGGTAACAATAACCAGCTGCATACTGGTGCAGTATTAAAAAACGGTTGTCGTATTGGTGATGAAAATCAGTTTTATGAATATGCTGTGATGGCTGGCTTGCCGCAAGATGTGAGCTTTGATAAACAGGCGCAAACCTTTGTTGAAATTGGCAATAATAATGAGTTTCGTGAATATACCACCGTTAACAGAGCAACATTAAAAGAAGACGGTATTACAAGACTAGGTAACAATAATTATTTAATGGCGCATGCACATATCGGTCATGACTGTGTGCTAAGTGATAACATCGTGATGGTGATTAGCTCCGGGATTGCAGGGCATGTTCATGTTGCAGAACGTGCTTTTATTTCAGGTGGGGTTATGGTGCATCAGTTTGTAAATATTGGCCAATACGCCATGATTGGCGGAAATGCTAAAATCACCCAGGATGTATTGCCGTTTTTCATAACCGATGGAGTGCCTGCCTCAGTTAAAGGGATCAATGTTGTTGGCTTAAAGCGGGCAGGATTTAAAAAGTCCGACATTTCTGACTTAAAGCAGGCATATCGTGTACTTTTTAATGCTGGTTTACCGTTGGAGCAAATAACAAGTGAACTTTCTGCGGTTAAATCCAGTATAATCAACGACTTATCAGACTTTATTCAGCAATCTAAACGCGGTTTTCACCGGGCTGAGCGTAGCTAAGACAGTAATTAGAAAAATTCTTTAAATTCAATCACCTAATTAATTGATATAAAACAAGATAAAAAGGCAATCAGGGCTTTATTATGGGCGGGCACATCGCTAAAATTGCCGGTTCAAAATATTCTGATAAATAGTCGAGATAATATAGTGGGTGTAGAAGTTAAACCGGAAGTGAAAGGTAAGTCGAGTTTTACTCGCGAAGAGTTAATTCAGTGTGGTAAGGGTGAATTATTTGGCGAGGGTAATGCGCAACTACCTTTACCGCCAATGTTAATGTTTGATCGCATCGTTAAGATTAATGAAGATGGCGGACAATACGGTAAAGGTGAAGTTATTGCAGAGTTAGACGTCACACCGGATCTATGGTTTTTTGACTGTCACTTTCAGGGTGATCCGGTTATGCCGGGCTGTCTTGGGCTGGATGCTTTATGGCAACTGGTTGGATTTTATCTTGGCTGGCTGGGTGGCCCGGGACATGGTCGCGCTTTGGGATCAGGTGAAGTTAAATTTACCGGTCAGGTAACACCTAAGAACAAGCTGATTCAGTATCGTATTGAGTTAAAGCGTGTCATCCTGCGCAAACTGACAATGGGAATTGCAGACGCACATATGACGGTAGATGGTCGTGAAATATATACTGCAAGTGATTTGCGAGTTGGGTTATTTACATCAACAGATGGGTTTTAAAATAAATGTCATTACGTCGTGTTGTTATTACAGGGTTAGGTATTGTTTCCAGTATAGGTAACAATCAAAAAGAAGTGACTGCCGCATTAAAAGAAGGCAAGTCAGGTTTAAGTTTTTCTCAGGAATATGCAGACATGGGATTTCGTTCTCATGTGCATGGTGATCTGGATATTGATCTGGATAGCTTGATTGATCGTAAATTAAAACGCTTTATGGGTGATGGAGCAGCGTATAATTACATTGCCATGCAGCAAGCGATTGAAGATTCTGGTCTTGAAGAAAGTGATATTTCGAATATTCGTTCTGGTCTGGTTGTTGGTTCTGGCGGTCCGTCAACGTCTAATATTGTTCAAGCAGCTGATGTGATGCGTGAAAAAGGTATCCGTCGTGTTGGTCCTTATATGGTAACCCGTACCATGTCGAGCACTAACTCAGCGTGTTTGGCAACGCCGTTTAAAATTAAAGGTGTGAACTATTCAATGAGTTCGGCTTGTTCGACCTCGGCGCATTGTATTGGTCATGGTGCGGAACTGATCCAGATGGGCAAACAGGATATTGTTTTTGCCGGTGGTGGTGAAGAACTGCACTGGACTATGAGTGTTTTGTTTGATGGTATGGGCGCGTTATCCTCTAAATATAATGATAAACCTGAAACAGCTGCGCGTGCATACGATGCGACTCGTGATGGCTTTGTTATTTCAGGTGGTGGCGGCTTATTCGTGCTGGAAGAGTTAGAGCATGCTAAAGCACGTGGTGCAAAAATCTATGCTGAAGTCGTTGGCTATGGTGCAACATCAGATGGTCTGGACATGGTTCAACCTTCAGGTGAGGGTGCGGTTCGTTGTATGCAGCAAGCGATGGCAACGGTTGAGCAAGGTGTGGGTATTGATTACATCAATGCACACGGTACTAGTACACCGGTTGGTGACATCAAAGAGCTTGAAGCGATTAAAGAAGTGTTTGGCGACAAGTTACCACCTGTTTCATCTACAAAATCATTAACTGGACATGCTCTAGGCGCTGCAGGTGTTAATGAGGCTATTTACTCTTTATTAATGATGCAGGATGATTTTATAAGTGCTTCGGCGAATATCACTGAACTGGATCCAGGAGCGGAAGGCTTCCCTATTGTGCGTGAACGGATCGATAACGCGGGTTTAAATTGTGTGATGTCGAATAGCTTTGGTTTTGGTGGAACCAATGCCTGTTTAATTATGCAAAAATACAGCTAGTTTTAATTGTTAATCTGAACCAAAGCCCTGTTCTTTATATTAGAACAGGGCTTTTTTATTTTATTGTTTTGATTTTTTTGTTTTCTCAAGCAAATGTTTTTTAAACGATTCGATACGATAAATATCGAAGTCGATATATTTACTCAGCTCATCAATCTCTGGTTTATAAATTGTTGGGATCACATCTATGAATCTCAGTGTTTCTGGATCCATCGCTGTTATGGCATGTTTATAACGTGAATGAATGCCAAGGTATAAGAAGTCATTTATCTTTGCGTTATGTTTTTTTAAGAAATCTGAAAGAATGCTGAGTTTCTCTTCTCCATATTTATCTTTTATATAGCGCTTTATATCAATGGAAAAGCGTTGCATCTTTTTGATTTTTTCTGCATCCAGTTTTTTATACAAGGAGGTATTTAGATATAAAAGTTCTCCTGACTTCTTAGATGCATGTAATAGATTCTCAAAGGATTTATGATCATCGGGGAGATCCAGGTAAATAGTAATAGCATCATCTACTTTATATTTATCTAAATCTTTTAGTGATAAGTTCCGCTCAGACATGTCATAGCCAGTCACAATATAAAAATTGCCGTCCTGGAATATTTTCGCAACCGGGCGTTCATGATAAATAACATATAGCCCGGAAATTAACGCCAGAGATTGTATCGTTGCGATAGTAATAACATCTGTTTTTAAACCTTTTTTGCCGGGTTTAAAAATGATAAGGGTGAGTAACGGCCCAAGCACAATATCGACCGTGGTAAGCAGTTGTACCCCTTGCCAGCCACCATCTGTTGAGAAAAACGGTTGTGGATACCAGTGGTAAACAATGAAGTATAAAACAGTAAAAAAGACTAAAAGACTAAAAGCGAGATGTGTTAAAAAAGCCTGTTTG
>Ga0316207_10005221_pt1 | contig 10879 bp, 10 predicted proteins | sample 6weekpyrite_MG_FD_204943 | JGI IMG/M metagenome (GOLD analysis project Ga0316207, IMG submission 204943) | Microbial mat bacterial communities from mineral coupon in-situ incubated in ocean water Damariscotta River, Maine, United States -... | ecosystem: Environmental > Aquatic > Marine >...
GCCCTGTTTTTATAGTGAATAGTCTTCTTATATTCCATATAAACATTATCTTCCATTTCGTGACAACTAATACAGAATTCTAATGTATTTGTGGCTTCCATTGCGGTATTAAATCCCCCCCAGAAAATAATGCCCACGAACATAAAAAATATTGCAGCGCCAAAGGTGGTTCCTAAGATTATTTTTCTTGAAAGTAAGTGTTTATAAAAGTCAAACATGTTGTGCTCATAAGGTTGGAATTAAAAAAAGAATTCTAAATTGAATGGAAGACAGACATTCAGAGATGTCTGTTTTGAGATGCAATTGTAGACTATGGTTTATTTGGCTCCTTTCGATTTTACATATGAAATTAAGTATTTGTTCCCTGATATTTTTGCGGCATCTAATACAGTCATATCATCATTGTTTTTAGCATGAATATCTGCGCCTTTGGAGATCAGGAAAATTGCAGCTTCAGTGTTTCCATAAAGACAGGCATTGATAAGTGCAGTTGTATTGTCCTGGTCCCTGGAGTTAATATTTGCACCATTTTCAACCAGTAGCCTGACAAACTCGGTGCTTCTTAGAGAAGCTATAATGATAGGTGCCTGATTAAAAGGTTCTACTTTTTTATTGACATTAGCACCCTTTTTTATCAGCTCAGTTGCTTGCTCAAAATCATTACGACTTATAGCATCGGTCAAGTTGTATTCTAAATCATCTGCAAGTAATGTGTTAGTGAAAAAGCTATTTAAAATTATAAATATCAGGATTATTTTTATCATGTATTTTCACCGCTGTTCGTTAACATTATTAAGCTCACATTACCTTTTTAGATATTGCAGAATTGATGAGTTTAATTTAAATAGTAGTTCCAGTAATTAAGAACTTACCAGCATTAATGTAGTGCGCTAATCCAACAATATTTTTAAATGTTATTAAGTGCAGCATTAAGTCATTTTAATGAATGCCAGTAAAACGGACGGCTGTGGTTAAATTGGAAAAATGCTAACATTTTAAATATTGTATATTATTAATGCATATCAATATTGTAACAGATAGCTTGGGCATTATGGGTTTTCTCTGTGTTTTTAACAGTAGTACAAAATTAAAAATTCTAATTACTAATTACTGTGTTAAATCTCATAAATTTTGTCTTATAATAGCGGCCACAGCAGTACCGTTAAATGAAGCGAGTTTGTGTTTAAATTGCACAATTTAGCTTAAAGATTGTTTGCTTTGTTTTTGACATCAACTGGGAAATTTTGCCGGCATAGACCCACATGTCATGGCGTAATATTCTCCGGAGTCTCGACATCCGTTGAAAGGTATCCAAACTCAGTCCCCCATGTGGTTAAATGGACCGCAGTGTTAAATTCTATAAGTAACATTACGTGTTTCTTAATCACATTTAGTTAAATATACAAGATCTATTAAAAGCAATGCCTGGGTGGTTTCGCTATATATGTGTTATTTATTAAATAATAATATTGTAACTATCTAAAAAATCTGGGCTTATGTGCCGAAAAGTTTAATTGAATTGCATCAATAAACAACTTCATATAGCATCAAATGCGTCAAAATTTAATTGAATATTCGGGTGCTTTTTGAACAATAAATGGTTTCTACGTGTTAGCCTGGCAGCATGTTGCCTGGCATTTTTTGTGATTGTTCTTGGTGCTTATGTGCGCCTCTCTGATGCAGGACTTGGCTGCCCTGACTGGCCTGGCTGTTTTGGACAGATAACAGCGCCAGATGATGCCCAGGAGATAACTCGCGCGATTAATGCCTTTCCTGATCTGCAAGTTCATTCTGGCAAGGCATGGAAAGAAATGATTCACCGCTATTTTGCCAGTGCTCTGGGCTTGCTTATCTTAATTATGGCTTTTCTTGCGTGGCGAAATCGACGAGATGAGAACCAGCAGTTTATTTTACCTTTGATATTAGTTGTACTGGTTATTTTTCAGGGCATGTTAGGCATGTGGACAGTAACTCAGTTAGTTCGTCCGACAATTGTTACATTACATTTATTAACAGGTTTGTTGACTTTAAGTTTATTGTTCTGGGTGACTCTTAAACACAATAAGTCCTGGCTTGAAAAAGTTAAAAATACAGATGTTACGGGTGCAATAAAACCGTTGGCTAAAATTGCGGTTATTGTTTTAGCATTACAAATTTTTCTAGGTGGGTGGACTAGTACTAATTATGTTGCCTTATATTGTCCAGATTTTCCTACCTGTCAGGGAAGCTGGTTACCAGATACAAATTTTAGTGAAGCTTTTGTATTTTTTAAAGATCCAACTGTAAATTATGAAGGTGGATCATTATCATTAGAAGCCGGTGTTACGGTTCATTATTTGCATCGAGTTGGCGCGGTTATAACTACAGTTATTCTCGGTGTTTTAGCGCTTATGATGTTGTTAAAAACAAATAGTAGTGCTTTACGTAAACTCGCTATTTTATTATTGGCATTCCTAGTCACGCAAGTTTCTTTAGGTATTGCCAATGTAGTACTTGTATTGCCAATACCTGTAGCAGTTTCACATAATGCTATTGCAGCACTACTACTACTAACTTTATTACTAATAAATTATAGCCTGAGTAATCGTGCTATAACCTCCCCAAATGATACGGATAAGGCTCTAACATGACTGAAGCTACTTTAAGATCCCCAGGTTTAAGCTGGCGCAACTATTACAACTTATGTAAGCCAAAAGTTGTTTATTTAATTGTGTTTACAGCTATTGTAGGCATGTTGCTTTCAAGCCCCAGTGCTTTACCACTGGATATTTTTATTGCTGCCTGTTTAGGTATAGGGCTCGCATCTGCTTCAGGGGCTGCTTTAAATCACTGGGTTGATCAACGAATTGATGTGGTTATGGAGCGAACCAGTCAGCGTCCATTACCTCAAGGTGAGCTATCTTCTCAACAGGCATTAGCATTTGCTCTTTCACTGGCTGTAGTAGCAATGGCCATATTATTGATCTGGACAAATGCTTTAACTGCGTTATTAACGCTGACTTCGTTAGTGGGTTATGCAGTAATTTATACCATGTTTTTAAAACGATCGACTCCACAGAATATTGTTTTAGGAGGTGCCGCAGGAGCAGCTCCTCCATTACTTGGTTGGGCAGCTATGACCGGTGAAGTTAATGGTGAAGCACTGCTACTATTTTTGATAATTTTTGTCTGGACACCTCCCCATTTCTGGGCATTAGCGATAAAGCGCAAAGAAGAGTATGCGCGGGCAGGCTTGCCTATGCTTCCGGTTACACATGGCGTTACTTTTACGAAGTTGCATATCGTTCTTTATACAATGATGCTGATATCTGTCACCATGATGCCATTTGTTATAAAAATGACAGGCTTAATATATTTTGCTGGGGCGGTTGCATTAGGGTTGGGGTTTCTTTATCACTCTGTGAAGCTGTATAAAACAGGAGAAAGTGATACCCATGCAATGAAAACATTTGGCTATTCAATCTTTTATTTGAGTGCGTTGTTCGGCTTCCTGTTACTTGATCATTACGCAAGAATTGTTTTCAGAATGTTTATCTAGTAAGTTTTAACCAGTACGATGGGTGATAGTTAAAGGTTTATCTTTTCTATGGTCACCATACTGGTCAGGAGGTATATTAAGGAAAGGCTGGCATACTCGGATCAGTGCCGCCTAAAATGGTTTGCTTGTGAGCTTGCATTTTATGCGTTATATCTTCAGCCTTTTCAATGGGGACATCTGTTATCAAGAGAATTTTTCCATCTTCCATAGACTGTTCAAATTCTTTCAATCTGGTATTTTTTGTACTTGAACCAATCATTCCCGAAGTCCAGACACCAAAGCCTGCACCAAAGACTGTACAACCTAATACGATTAGCCCCATGACAGAGTCTGTCTGAAGAGCTGTAATTGCTATCACACCGCCGACAAGGCCTGATATGCCACCTATAACCATGCCTGTTTCAACGCCATGCACAATATCACTGGTTTGAAAGATACTTGCGGTGGGTAGATCACCAAGATCAGTACCTTCTTTGGCCATAACATGTATATGGCGCTCATCGATTCGGGATAGTAAGAGTTCATCAACCGTTTTTTTTGCTTCTCCCAGATCAGGGAGTAAAAAGTAGAGTCTTTTTCTCATGGGGGTTCTCCTATTGGACGTGAGTAATGCACTCTAGAAAACCGGAGTTCTTTTACTATTATAGTCAGGCTATTTAGTAATGTTGGGGTTTTGGATAGACGGTAATGTCATAGGTAAATGATTTTAAGGACACTAAAAAGCCCGCATAAGCGGGCTTCTTAATGATTAAATTTAAAATTAATTATGCTTCAGGTTGATGTTGCAGAAATAAAGAAAATTGCACCACCCAGAAAGACAACAAGCATAACCAGGCCAATAGTAATGACCCAGGTAGAGTATACAAAACCCTCTTCTTCAGGAATATGCATAAAGATGGGGATGCCCGTATATAACAGGTAGACTGCTGCTGCCATTGCAACAAGGCCGACAAGCACATTTATGTATAAAACAGGGTACAGAGCGACAAAGCCTAAAAGAAAGAGTGGTAGAGATGAAAATACGGCTAATTCAGTACAATGTAGTGGGTCAGGTTTTAGGTCAAACGTTTTAGAAAACCAGCAGATGGCATAGCCTAAAGCGTAAACACCTATATTAAGGCTCAAGAAGGCAAACAGAGCCGCAATAACCGCCTTATCGGATGACATGGTAAAACGACTACCTATGCCGAGATCCCAGCCAATGTGGACCGTTGCTAAATAGCCACAAATAGTAGGTATCAAGGATAAAATTGCTACATGTATCATTATGTCAGTAATTTTAGCGGGTTCGCGGTCAGCTGCTTGAAGGCATTCTTTTGGGTTGTATACATGGCAAAAGTGTTTGAACAGCATATATTAATACTCCACATTTATTAGATATATTTATTTGCTTAAACGATAAGTTACTTAAACGTAAGTATAGAACTTATTTTAAGAATTAGCGGTTTTTTATTATGTTATTTTAGTGCTTTATTGCACTGCACAACCTAAGTCAATTCAGACTATAACACTATATATCATAAGTAATTATGACATGTGAAGTAATAAATAATATATATGATAAAAAATGCTAATTAACATTAATTTTTGCTATTAATTATATAAATCATTGATAGTAGGTGTATGATCTATCTGATAAATTTATTGGTATACAGAACTTAATAATGTGGGGTTATTATGGAGAACAAGGTAACTGAAAATCGTAAAGGTACGGGCTTTTTAAATGTATTAAAAAGCACCATGTTTGCTGCAAGTGGTATTCAAACTAAAACAAATCATGAGCGCGACTTTGAGCATGGCAAACCCTCAACTTTTATTGTTGCTGGAATTGTCTTCATGGTGGTGTTTATACTCAGTATCTTTGGGATTGTTCAATTAGTCATGTCTCTGGCTGCGCCTTAATAATATTTATCTGCGACTATAAATACAGACTATATTATGATAAGTACAGATTAGGGTTAGTCGTACGAAGTTTCCATTTTTTATATTACTGTCTACACAAGTATCATATGTCATTATGATACTGCTTACGCTTAAACCCAGTTATCAATTATTTGAATGCTTTTTAGTTGAATTGATAATCACTCTATAAGCTTGTTAGATTCCATAAGGCCCATCACAGATCAGGCATAATTAATAAAAGCTTCTTTTCTCTGTAATATATTGTTCACATTTTCGCATTATCTTGCTTTTTCACTTTAAGAACCTCTTAATTCCATAAATTTTCCGGATTGATATTAATGCTCGAAAACATTAAAAGTATAATTAGTGGAAAATACCGTAGTTTAATTTTTGCTATTGGTATGTTTATATTGCTAGACGCTACCATTTTAGGGATGAATACTTATATCTCATACTCTATTTCAAAAAATGCAATTGGAGTAAATTTAGGTGGACGTTTAAGCTCAATGTCTCAACGTCTCAGTAAGGGTTTATATGAAGTACGTGACACATCAACTTCTGCAGAAGACAGTAGGCCCGCACTGGATGAGCTCAGGGATACTTATCAGCAGTTTGATGAAGCATTTAATGCATTTAATTTGGGCAGTACGATTACAGGAACAGAAGGGATTGCGATAAAATTAGAACCTGTAACTTCTGAAGCAGGTGTCGATGCTATACAGCGTATACATAATATCTGGATGCCTTTTAAAAATTTACTGTCTCCCATTGTTGGAACACCGGAACCTTCCAATGAAGACGGCTATCAACAATCATTAAATGATGCAATTAATTTTGCAAAGGCAAATAACCAGTCTTTGCATAATTATATCAGCACTTTGAATAACGAACTTGAACAGATAGCAACACAGAAAGCACAACATTTACGTAGTGTTCAAGTGGTTGGCATTCTATTGGCTATTATTAATTTTATGGTCATACTGGTGCACTTTATATCTAAACTTCGTCAGAATGATGCAGTAATTAATGAGGCTCGTCGTCAAAATAGACAAATTCTTGATACAGTTAATCAAGGCTTATTATTAATTGATAATGAGCTTTTGATTGGTGATGAGCATTCTGAAAACATGTATGATTTTTTTGGAATCAGTGAAATACAGGGTTTGACTTTTGATGGATTACTAGAAGACATGGTTACTGAATCGACGCTAGCCACGGTAATGGAGTATATAGATTTATTATTTGATCCCTCAATTAAAGAGAATTTGGTTAAGAATTTAAACCCTCTAGATAATATTGAAACCAATACTTTTGACAGTAAAGGGCGTTATTCAACGCGCTATCTTAAATTTAGTTTCAATCGAGTAAGTGAGGGTGAGCTTATTCAACATGTGCTCATTACTGTTAATGATATTAGTAAGATAGTTAGACTGGAAAAAGAACTAGAAAAAGTACGTTCCAGTGATAATAGTCAGAGTGAGCTATTAACAACACTATTGCATTTAGAAACTGATATGATAAACGATTTCCTTATAAATTGTAGAAATTCGGTAAATAACATCAATCAACTGTTGCGCAAGAGCAGTAAGAGTGAAAAAGAACATCGTGCAAAAATTTCAGTATTAATTGCAGAGTCACACAAAATTAAAGGTGAAGCATCGGCATTATCGATTGATTTACTACAACAGCAGGCACATAAACTTGAAGACATACTTAGTGAATTAAGTGATCAGGCCGGGTTGAAAGGTGACGATTTTATGCCATTTACAATACAGTTAGATCGAATGATCGATTTACTGGATTCAATTGAGGATATTAAAAAGAATATACAACAGAAAAGCATAGCTGTATCTCCTGAGAGTAAATCAGATAGTGTTTCTGGTCCTGGTGTAATTTCGAATCAGACTGTTCATAATTTAGCACACTCCATTGCAGTTCAACAGAGCAAATCAGTTCAGGTTTTGTGTTCAGGCCTGGAAGACCAGAGTGTGCCAGAGTCATATACCGGTGTAATTCGAGAGACTATTATTCAAATGGTGCGAAATGCAGTGGCTCATGGTGCAGAGTCTTCTAAAGACAGGGTTGTATTTGGAAAATCAGAACATGTTCGAATTGAAGTTTGCCTGCTTGCTTCTTCTGATGGAGGATATGAGTTAAGAATTTCTGATGACGGTAAAGGCATTGATACAAATGCATTAAGGCAAAAAGCAATTAAAAGTGGTCGTTGGAGTAAACGTTCAGTTGATAGTTTGAGTGATAAAAAAATCATGTCATTAATTTTTGTTAGTGGTTTTTCGACAGCCGTTACTACTGACCTGAACTCTGGTCGTGGCGTAGGTATGTCAGTTGTGCATAAACACATCCGTGAGCAAAAAGGCAGTATTCGTATAACATCTAAACCCGGTAAATACACTCGTTTTACGATTAACTTTCCACCCGTAAAGGTAGCTAATAATGAAGCGGCTTAAGTTAAAAACGGAAAAACTGGAAAATTATTATGTATAGACTGATGGTTGTGGATGATTCAAATATCATTCGCAGAAAAATAGAGAGATCTCAGAAAGACTCACAATTTGATATTGTTGTAAGTGTTGTAAATGGTCGCGAGGCAGTAGAGGCTTTGTCTAAATTTACTCCCGATATAATCACTATGGACTTAACCATGCCTGAAATGGATGGTATTCAAACAATTTCACATATACGTAAAATTAATAAGCAGGTAAAAATACTCGTGGTATCAGCATTAAAAGATAAAGCGACAGCGATAAAAGCGCTCAAGAAAGGTGCACAAGGTTTTGTGTGTAAACCCTTCAGTGATTATGAGTTACAAGATGCCTTACTTGAACTGGTTGAGGATTAATCATGGACGATAAAAGACTAACTATATTTGTCCAGACTATAGCGCATTATTTAACTCAAACAGCCAGCCATGAATTAATACTTGGTACGCCATACCTAAACGAAAATAAAGAACCGATGGCTTACGATTTTACAGGTATTATAGGCGTTTCAGGCGGCTATAAAGGTTGCGTCTATTTCACTGCGCCAAGAGCATTACTAAAACATATGTTATTAAGTATGGGAGAGTCAGAACTTCATGACGAAAATTTAAATGATATGGTTGGAGAAGTAGCGAATATAATTTCTGGTAATGCCCGTAAGGATCTTGGGCAAGAGTTTATGATATCTGTTCCCGTAGTTGTAAGGGGGGAGCTGGATGAAATTTATTTGCCTAAAAATATTCGTTCATATGTTATTCCTTTATTCTGGAACAGCTATAGAGCGGCAATTGTAATCAGTCTGGATCAGTAGTTATATCTGATTATATATTGTTAACCCGTATTAAATAAAATTAAGGATTTTTTACCATGCAAGCCACATCTGAATTACTCACTGAGCAGGACATTATACGTTTAATAACTACATTGTGTGAAGTACTAAGCCAGAATGCCCATTCAGTGAAGCATTGCTCCAGTGAGCGTTTGTTAGAAAATGCAGAGCTACGAAATGAGCTTTTACGTGAAGCCGCAAAATCAGAAGATCACAAACTACGTCGTATGGCATATAAGCTACTGCGTGTTGATTTTGAAAAAGTTTTTGGTAATTCTGAAGCCTACAGTGAGGATGTGAACGATTCTGTTGAGCATAAGCATAGTACATATTCAAATAAAATGCAGAAACACTCTAATAAAGGTAATCAACAGTTGGCATTACTAAAAGGTACAATTGTCGGTTTAAGCCTGGTGTTAATCATAACCCTGGGATTGCTTTTTCAGGCAGATATAAATAGTTTATTTAACCAGAAAGTAGAGGTTTCTGGATCGATATCACTTGATACGACATGGACTGCTGATAAAGAATATATTCTTAATAGCGTTGTTTACGTTGAACAGGGTACAAAACTAACAATTGAAGCGGGAACAAAAATAAAAGGTAACCGGGGTTCAGCATTAATAATTACCCGTGGCTCTCAACTTATTGCAAGTGGAAACCCAGGGCAACCTGTTATTTTTAGCAGTAATAAATCAAAGGGAAAAAGAACACGAGGTGACTGGGGCGGCGTGGTGCTTTTAGGTAATGCTCCTATTAATCGAGGTGTAACTGCACATATCGAAGGTATCCCGGATGATGATAGCAGGGGGGACTTTGGCGGTGAAGAAAGTCAGTCTTCATGTGGTATTTTACAGTACGTTCGAATTGAATTTGCTGGTTATGAAGTATATACAGATAATGAGTTAAATGGTCTTACTTTAGGTGGGTGTGGCTCAAGTACAATTGTTAGATATGTACAGATTCATAAGGCGCTCGATGACGGTATAGAAGTATTTGGCGGTACAGTTAATTTGAAAAACATTGTTATCACAGGTGCTAAAGATGATTCATTTGACTGGGATATGGGTTGGCAGGGTAAAGTTCAGTTTTTAGTTGTTCAACAACATTTAGATGGAGGTGATAATGGATTTGAGGGTGATAATTTTAAAAAAAATCCTTTAGCAACACCCATTTCAAGACCTGTCTTTTATAACGTAACCATGATAGGTGCTAATAATAGCCAGATTTCTCAACGAGCAATGAATATTCGTCGAGGCAGTGGTGGTATTTTTAGTAATTTTATCATTACTGGTTTTAGTAATGAATCTATTGATCTTAGGGGAAATTATGTTGCCAATCTTATAGAGAATGGTGATTTGTCATACAACAACATACTTTTCTATTCAATTGGTAAAAATGGTAAACAGTATTTTTCAAATGAATCGGGTAAAAAAGACGATGATAATGGTTTTATAGAAGCTGACTATTTAACACATCCCAGTTTAAATAATAAATTTGGATTTGATCCGCGATTACCAGTCAGTATTTTTAATCCAGTTGAACCAGACTTTACACCCTATAGCCATTCTCCAGCCAGGGAGTCTAAAGCGAATATACCTCAAGGGGAATTTTGGGATGAAGGTGCTAATTATCTTGGGGCAATTCGACCAGGAATCGCCACTAACTGGTTACAGAGATGGACATCTTTTCCTGTGAATTGAGTAAATTGACTTTTTCAGAACTCTTACTGCTACACATAATACGCATAAGCCAATCGTTTGCCTTACCTTTTTTAAAACAAGCTTACATATGAAATTACTTCACTATCATTAAGAATGCATAAATCGATTTTAAATATGATAAACACAGTAGATATGTGCTAATTGCAAATTAGCGCAAACGAGATATTTTAAGCAGTTTATTCATATCTTTACGAATTAGCTTTGGTTCAAGGTCTTTTGGAAAATGCATCATAATATTACCAAGAGGGTCGACCAGATAAATAGATTGTAGCTTATTTGTATTGTTTTCAAGTTTTGATATCGCTGAAATATTTTCTATTGTAGTGTAAATGTTATCTGCAGATTGATGTTCTTTTTCGATTAAAGAGGCAAACTCTTCATCGGG
>Ga0316207_10005222_pt1 | contig 10878 bp, 11 predicted proteins | sample 6weekpyrite_MG_FD_204943 | JGI IMG/M metagenome (GOLD analysis project Ga0316207, IMG submission 204943) | Microbial mat bacterial communities from mineral coupon in-situ incubated in ocean water Damariscotta River, Maine, United States -... | ecosystem: Environmental > Aquatic > Marine >...
GATAAGGACGGCGAAGAGCCGACCGGTGAGGGCGCGTGGAATGCAGCTTATTCCAAACAGAAAGCGGATGGCGATGAAGGTTTTGAGCCGGTCCAGACCGTCTTCAAATGTAAAAAACCCACCGATAAACGCGGCGGGAATTGATATCAAAAAACAGTCGCCAGACATTGACTCCCAAGCTGAGAGTCATAATGTCCGCGCCAACTGACAGGCCCGCCGTGAGGCGCGTGTTTCAGGCCATATCTCCTCGCGGGAGAGATCAGCAAAAACGCTGACACCGAAGGCGCAACCGCCCCGGAAACGCTCAGGTAAAAGGACCGCGAACGAGACGAACGCTGGAAAGTGGATGGCGCATATTGTGACCATCCCACCGACGGAGCAAGCGAACCATCTTTGATGTGATCGCGGAATCTCTCAGGTCATCAAGACAGCGGGGGCGACATTCAGCCACACACATGTGTGGATTGGACTGAGCGCAATAACCGGGACCAAACTTGATGACACAGACAACTAGCATTCAAAAAACCGCCCTTCACGCCCTCCATGTCGAGCTGGGCGGGAAAATGGTTCCGTTCGCGGGCTATGACATGCCGGTGCAATATCCACTGGGCATTATGGGTGAGCACAAGCACACACGCGCCAAAGCCGGACTATTCGATGTCTCCCATATGGGGCAGGCGCGTTATGTCGGTGATGAAGCCGCGCTGGAAGCCTTGATGCCGGTTGATCTGGCCGCGCTTCAGCAAGGTGAGCAGAAATATTCGCTTCTGCTCAATGAGCAAGGCGGTATCCGCGATGATTTGATGGTCTCGCGCCCCTTTGATGACGGAAGTCTCTTCCTTGTCGTCAATGCGGCGATGAAACAGGCTGATCTTGCTCATATCGAAGCTGAAACATCCGGCAAGGGCACGCTGAGCCGGATTGAAGATCGCGCACTTTTGGCCCTGCAAGGGCCAGAGGCCAAGGATGTGATGGCGCGTCTGTGTCCGGATGCCTGCCAGATGATTTTCATGCAATGCGGTGTGTTCCAGCTGGACGGGGTTGAGGTCTGGATCTCCCGCTCGGGCTATACCGGTGAAGATGGCTTTGAAATTTCCATCCCGGAAGAAAATGCGGTGCAGATCGCCCGCCTTTTGCTTGGACAGGATGAGGTCGAGCCCATTGGCCTTGGTGCACGCGACAGTCTGCGCCTGGAAGCCGGGCTGTGCCTCTACGGCCACGATATGGACGATACCCGTACCCCGGTGGAGGCCAGCCTGATCTGGGCGATGGCCAAAACTCGCCGGGAGCGCGGTGATTTTCCCGGTGCAGCGATTATCGCCAAACAAATCGAAGACAAGACCAGCCAGAAACGGGTTGGTCTTAGCCTGTCCGGCGCGCCAGCTCGGGAAGGGGCCGAGATCGCTGACAAGGACGGCAATATCATCGGAACGGTCACATCCGGCGGCTTTGGCCCGACCATCGGCGGCCCGGTCGCCATGGGCTATGTCGATCGTGCGTTTTTCAAACCCGGCACCGAGGTTGATTTGATCGTGCGCGGCAAGGCGCGCCCGGCAAGCATCGTCAAAATGCCGGTTGTTCCCAATAATTTTTATCGCGGCTGAGCCCGCAATTCGAGATCAGTCCAGGAGACACACCATGACCACATATTATACCGAAGACCATGAATGGATCACCGTGGATGGTGATACCGCCACTGTTGGCATCACCGCTCACGCTGCTGAACAGCTTGGCGATGTTGTGTTTGTTGAATTGCCCGATGTCGGCAATTCTGTTGCCCAGGGCGATGACATGGCAGTGGTTGAATCGGTCAAGGCCGCATCAGAAGTTTATGCGCCGGTGGATGGTGACGTTGTTGCCACCAATGGTGATCTGGAAGAGGCCCCGGCCACCGTCAATGAAGACGCGGCGGGCAAGGGCTGGTTCGTCAAACTCAAACTGACCAATGCCGCTCAGCTCGATGCCTTGATGGATGAAGCCGGTTACAAGGCGTCCATCGCCTAAAGGGATTGATGATGGGGAAGTGGGGAAAATCTATAGCGCTTAAAGCGCTTTTTATAGTGATCCAGTTTGCCATGTTGGCCTTTTGGGCTCTTAAGCCAGGGCAAATGCCTGTAGTGACTCTACTATTCGGGGTTCTCTTCGGTTTGACCATTGCCTATGTGACATCTTGGGTTGCTGAACGTTTGCAGGGCGGAAAGGAGCAATCTTTTCATCGGCTTGCTAGGTCTGAATCCCTTATAGTAAAGCTTTTGCCCCTTGGCTTGGTTGCCATACTGTGTGTGGTTTACCTGATCATACAAACCGGTTGGTTTGGCGTTCAACTGACCCTCACTTTTGGTATACCGGGTATCATGCTGTTTTTGGCCCTTGGCGGGCGCGCTCATGCCCGCAAATTCTATAAATCTTTGTTCGGGAAATCCTGATGCGTTACCTACCTCATACCGAAGCCGACCGGGCTGACATGCTCGAAACCATCGGCGTCAAATCCATCGATGATCTGTTCACCGACGTGCCGGAAGCGGCGCGCTTGGAGGCCCTTGTCGATCTGCCCACCAAGGCAGGTGAAATGCAGGTTGAGCGCGCCCTGTCCAAGATGGCGGCGCAAAACATCTCGGCGGGGCAGGCTCCGTTTTTCATCGGGGCAGGGGCGTATAAACACCACATCCCGGCGACGGTTGATCATCTGATCCAGCGCTCAGAATTTCTTACCGCCTACACACCGTATCAGCCGGAAATTAGCCAGGGTACTTTGCAAACCCTGTTTGAATTTCAAAGCCAGGTCGCCCTTTTGACCGGTATGGATGTCGCCAATGCCTCAATGTATGACGGTTCAACGGCCTGTGCCGAAGCGATCATGATGGCTGCGCGCGTCACCCGCAGGAACAAGGCGGTGATGGCAGGCTCTGTTCATCCTCACTATGTTGCGGCGTCCCAGACATTGGCCAAGCATTCCGACGTTGAGATTGCCGTCACCGATCCGGGCGATGCCAATCTGGCCGAGGTAATCGCCTCGATTGACGAGAGCACGGCCTGCGTTGTGGTTCAGACACCGGATATTTTCGGCCAGCTGCATGATTTGCGCGCCATCTCTGAAGCGGCCCATGACAAGGGCGCTTTGCTGATCTCCGTGTTTACTGAAACTGTCTCCTTGGGCCTTGTTGAAGCGCCGGGCAATATGGGCGCGGATATCGCCGTCGGTGAGGGCCAGTCCATCGGTGTCGGCCTCAATTTTGGCGGGCCATATGTGGGCCTGTTTGCTTGTAAAAATGATCGCCGTTTTATCCGTCAGATGCCGGGCCGTCTGGCCGGAGAGACCGTTGATGCCGATGGTCGCCGCGGCTATGTGCTGACATTGTCCACGCGCGAGCAACATATCCGCCGCGAAAAAGCGACCTCGAATATTTGCACCAATGCCGGGCTGTGCTCCTTGGCGTTCACCATCCATATGACGCTTCTGGGCGAGAAGGGGCTGACCACCATGGCGCGCCTCAACCATGAAACGGCCTGTGATCTGGCGGATCGTCTCGGATCTATCGAGGGTGTCTCGGTTGAAACCTCCGCCTTCTTCAACGAGTTCACCTTGCGCCTGCCCAAACCGGCCGCTGATGTGGTCGACAAGCTGGCCGCCTCCGGTGTGTTGGGCGGTGTGCCCGCCAGTCGTCTTTTCCCCGGTCAGTTTGAAGACTTGCTGATTGTTGCTGCCACCGAAACCAATAGCGAAAACGATCTGATCATCTTCGAAAAGGCCCTGCGGGGAGTGTTGTCATGAGCATGAATTCACAAGGTCGCCCGACACGCATGGCGACAAATGCCTCAACCGGCGGCTATGCCGACACGTTTTCAGGCTCCAGGGGCCTGGATCAGGCTGAAGCGCTGATCTTTGAGCGCGGCGCGGCTGATCGCTGCGGTGTGGATCTGGCGGAACCGAAAAACACAGCCACCCGTTTGGGCGGTCTGGAGCGCAAAGACGAAATTGGCCTTCCCGGCCTGTCCGAGCCGGAAACCATGCGCCATTATGTCCGTCTCAGCCGGAAAAATTATGCCATTGATCTGGGCCTTTATCCGCTCGGCTCGTGCACGATGAAGCATAATCCGCGTCTCAATGAGAAAATCGCTCGCCTGCCAGGCTTTGCCGATGTGCACCCGATGCAACCGGCTTCCACCGTGCAGGGTGCCTATGAGCTGATCGGTGAGCTGGGCCATTGGTTGATGACACTGACCGGCATGCCAGCAGTGGCCATGTCGCCAAAGGCAGGCGCACACGGAGAATTCTGCGGTATGATGGCCATCCGCGCAGCGCTGGATGCGCGCGGTGAAACAAACCGTCGCCGCGTTCTGGTACCGGAATCAGCCCACGGCACCAATCCGGCAACCGCCGTGCAGTGCGGGTTTACCGTTGATGAAATCCCCGCCGATGCGGGCGGGCGTGTGGATATGGATGCCCTGAAAGCCAAGCTCGGTGATGACATCGCCGGGATCATGCTGACCAATCCCAATACCTGCGGACTGTTTGAGCGCGATATCAAGGAAATCGCCGATTTGATCCATGAGGCAGGCGGCTATTTTTATTGTGACGGTGCCAATTTCAACGCCATTGTCGGACGTGTTCGTCCCGGTGATCTCGGCGTTGATGCCATGCATATCAATCTGCACAAAACTTTCTCCACCCCGCATGGCGGTGGCGGCCCGGGGGCGGGTCCAACCGTTCTGTCCAAAGCCCTCTCAGCCTTTGCGCCCGTACCTTTCGTGGTGCAAGACGGCAAAAGCTGGAAGATGATTGAACAAATCGAGGGTGAGGCTGAAGACAGCTTTGGCCGCATGGCCGCATTTCATGGCCAGATGGGCATGTTTACCCGTGCGCTCACCTATATGATGAGCCATGGCTCCGATGGCCTCAAACAGGTCGCCAATGACGCTGTGCTCAATGCCAATTACATTCTGGCCCGCCTGAAAGACGTGATGAGCCCGGCCTTTGACGGCGTGTGCATGCACGAAGCCCTGTTTGATGATCGTTTTTTGGCGGACACGGGTGTTTCAACGCTCGATTTTGCCAAGGCGATGATTGATGAGGGCTATCATCCGATGACGATGTATTTCCCGCTGGTGGTTCATGGGGCGATGTTGATCGAGCCAACGGAAACCGAAAGCAAGGATGGTCTGGATCGCTTCATCGACACGATGGAAGCCCTGGCGCTTGCTGCCAAAGCCGGTGACAAAGATCGTTTCCTGACGGCACCTGTTCATGCACCCACCAAGCGTCTTGATGAAACCCGCGCCGCGCGTCAGCCGGTTCTGAGGTGGAGGGAAGAAGAAGAGGCTTGATTAATTAATTCGGGGCAATTCCGCATTTTCCCAATGGTTGAATGCGTGAAAGTCTGCCATACACGGTCTTGTGAGTTGAAATAGTCAGGTTTGAGCTTGATTGTATGATTTATGACTCTTTATTTTCGTGAGGGGACAAGCTGGTTAACGGGAGTGCGAAGTGTGCGGGCCAAGCGTATGAAACGGCCTGAAATTCGTGGTTAACGCGAATTTCGATGTTAAAAAGTCACAGCCTTTATACGTTCTCAGTTTTTGCCCGAATTTCGGCTCTTTTGTCTCGCATTGGTGTCAAATTTACGAATTAAGTGTCGAATGTCTCATCAAAGGCACCAGCGATTCTGGTGCGACCCGATGAGGCGGGAACAGGATGGTAGCTGCAATGAATGAATCGCTGAACGGCTGGGCACGCAGTCACCCCATCGGGGCGATCGTAGTGCTTGTGATCCGGACGGTTCTGGTTTCATTGGGCATCGTCCTGATGGCGATCTCGGTTCCTGTCGCCCTTCTTACTCCCATTATTCCGGTTGGCGCTTTCATAGGCCTTCTGGGGCTTGTTATCGTCGCTGCCGCTTCCAAGACAGCGCATAATTGGGTCACCAATTTCCTGAAGCGTTTCCCCTGGGTCTGGCGTCGTGTTCGCTTTGCCTTCGGTGAGAAAAAAGAACCGGCTGAGTAAAAACCTTCTTCAAAGTATCAGGCACAAGAAAAGGGCCCGTGGAAATCTCCACAGGCCCTGAATTTTGTTTGCTGTCCGAAGGGATCAGTTCAGCTTGCCACCAACTGTTTTGATGTCGGCATCAACCAGCTTGTTCAGATCGGCTTTCTTCAGCCCGGTCTTCAACAATTCTTCCGTTGCAGACACGGCCAGTTCTGCAGCCGCCGCTTTCACTTCAGCTGCGGCATGAGCCTCGGCCTGAGCGATGCGTTGTTCTGCAATCTGGGTGCGGCGCTCAAGGCGTTCAGCCAGCTCTTCACGGGCCTGTTTCTTGAGGATTTTTGCCTCAGACTTGGCCTGGTCGATAATCGCTTCTGCTTCGCTTTCCGCTTCCTGTTGCTTGCGCTGGAAGCTGGCCAGTAATTCCTGGGCTTCTTCGCGCAAACGACGGGCTTCAGCGATTTCATCGGCAATGCCTTTGGCCCGGTCATCCAATTGCTTGGCGACCATGCCGGGTACTTTCACATACAGCAAAACACCGACAATGATGAAGAAGGAAGCCGCAACCCAGAAGGCCGCATCATTAGGATGAATCCATTCAAAATGCATGTTGGCGTCCCCTATCGATCCGCATCAACCGCAGCGTCAATCGCCTTGGCATCTGCTTTGGTTCCGGTCAGCTCGGTGAAAATCGATTGGGTGGTTTCAACCGCAATATCACGAACCTTGGTCAGAGCCTTTTCACGCATGTCAGAGATGCGGGCCTCGGCAGCACTTTGCTGTTTGGCAATCTCTTCATCCGCCTGAGCCGCTTCAGCTGCAACTTCAGCATCAACGCTTTCACGATTGCTCATGGCCAAATTGTGAGCCTTGCTGCGCGCTTCCGTGAGCAGGCGCTCATATTCGGCAGCAGAGTCTTCAGACTGTTGCTTCAGTGAAGCTGCGGCATCGAGATCATCGGCAATCTTGTCACGCCGACTTTCGATGGCCATGCCGATACGTGGCAAAACACTGCGCCAGAGCACAAAGAAGAGCAGGCTGAATGTGACCGCCAGCCAGAACAATTGTCCCGGCCAGGTGGCGATATCCAATTGCGGCAAACCGCCACTGGCATGAGCCGCATCTGCGGCATGTTCTGCAACCTCGTGACCAGGTTCAGCGTGTGAATCCCCTTGGGGTGGTTCAACAAGCGTGGCCAGCCACAGGCTTCCAAAAAGATGGGTCATCTTCTTTGCTCTTCAAAGCTTAATAACGGAGTGGGCAAATCAACCAAACAGGATGATCATGGCCACAACGAAGCCCAGAAGACCTGTAAATTCGGTCAGGGCGAAGCCAATGAGAAGGTTGGTGAACTGGCCTGCGGCTGCAGATGGGTTGCGCAGGGCACCGGCAAGATAGTTACCAAAGATCGTACCAATACCAATACCAGCACCACCAAGGGCAATAGCTGCGATACCGGCACCGATTTGTTTAGCTGCTTCGAGTTCCATGGAATTACTCCTGTTAAATAGTCAATTACGAAAAGGGTTGAAAACTTTAATGCGCCGGGTGCAGCGCATCATTGAGGTAAATGCAAGTCAGAACGGCAAACACATAGGCCTGCAGGAAGGCGACCATCAGCTCCAGTGCCGAGACGGCGGTTGCCACGGCAAGCGGCATGATGGCGGCCGCGATGCCCAATGTGCCCAGGCTGGACAGCAAAAGAACGAAGCCACCAAACAGTTTCAAAAGCACGTGCCCGGCCATCATGTTGGCAAACAGACGAATGGCCAGTGAGAACGGGCGGCTCAAAAACGAGATGATCTCGATCGGAATGATCAGGATATACATCAAAGGCGGCAAGCCAGCCGGGGCAAACAGTTTCAAAAAGCCTAGACCGTTCTTGGCAAAACCGGTGATCAAAACCAGTGTAAACGAACTCATGGCCAGGGCGAAGGTGACGACGATCTGGCTGGTCACGGTATACGTGCCGGGGAACATGCCCAGCAGGTTCGCAATCAGGATAAAGGTGAACAGGGCGAAGACGAAGGGGAAGAATTTCATCCCTTCCTCACCCATGATCGAGCGCACCATGTCGGCGATAAAGCCGTAGAGCAGCTCGGCAATGGATTGTGAGCGCGATGGCACCATAGCCCCGCGACCCATCATCAGCGTCAAACCCGCCAAAATCACCAAAGTGGTGACGATCATGAACAGGGCCGCATTGGTAATGGTCAGATCGATACCAAATATCGTTGGCAACTCCAGAACAGGCTGGATAACGAATTGGTGCATCGGATCGAGCGCAGGTCCATCGGAGTCTGGTGCTAACATGGTCATCTATTCGTCAGTCCCGTTATCATCCGGCGCAGTGCCGGCTTCAAGTTCAGCATTATAAGCGGCTGCTTCGCGCATGATATTGCGCAAACCGGCCGCAAAACCCAGTACCAGTCCCGCTAGCAAGCCCCACGGTGCGATGCCGAAAGATCTATCGGCCAGCCATCCCAATCCCGTTCCAACCAGAACACCCCCCGCAAAGCCGCTGCCATATCGCAGGCTGACACTCCAGGGATTATTGGCTCCGCTGCCCTCAGGGTCCTCAACACGGTGTTTCGCGATTTTCGCGTTCAGCCGCTTGTCAAAGTCCTCAAGGTCTTCGGAAAGTTCGGTTATTCGTGGCTTATCGTCTCGCTTGGACATGCTAACATTTCTGCCTGCCGATCCTCCCGGCAAGCGCGCGCAAACTAGACTCGGTCCATGGGATAGTCAAGCAATCCCGTGAGCGATATAACACATTGAAATAAAAGAGCTAATTTTCTATTCTGCAGCAACCAACTGTTCCGCGCCGACAAGGTCAACCGAGACCAGCTGGGAAACACCGCGTTCAGCCATGGTTACACCGTACAATCGGTCCACCCGTGACATGGTCAAAGGATTGTGGGTAATGACCAAGAAGCGGGTCTCGGTCAGACGGCGCATTTCATCGAGCATCCGGCAATATCGGTCGACATTGGAATCATCCAGCGGGGCATCGACCTCATCCAGCACACACACCGGGGCCGGATTGGATAAAAACACTGCAAAGATCAGGGCAGACGCGGTCAGGGCCTGTTCGCCGCCCGACATCAACATCATCGTGTCCAGCTTTTTGCCGGGTGGGCAAGCATAAATCTCTAACCCGGCTTCCAGCGGGTCATCGTGTTCGGTCAGGCGAAGCTCGGCCTGACCACCATCAAACAAGGTGGCAAACAGGGAGCGGAAATGCCCGTCGACAATCTCGAAGGCTTCCAGCAGACGCGCTCGACCCTCGCGGGACAATTGATCGACCGCCTTGCGCAGCCGGTCGATAGCGGCCAGCAAATCATCGCGCTCATTGGTCATCTCGGATTGTTTGGTCGCCAGTTCTTCCGCTTCCTGTTCGGCTCTCAGATTGACTGCGCCCAGCCTTTCTCGCGACATGCGGGAATCATTGAGACGCTTTTCCAGCTCATCCACTGACAACTCACCAATGCCGGCATCATCTTCTGCAATGCGGGCCGCCAGTGTGCCCGGGGCTGCGCCTGTGGCATCCTGAAGGCGCTCTGTGGTCTCGTTCAGGCGCTCTTTAAACGCGGTCAGTCTGGCTTCGTTGGCTGCGCGGGCCTCACGCGCTGCCGAAGCTGTGGTCTCAGCAGAGCGGGCAGCGCTGTCAGCGGTTTTGACTTCATCTTCCGTCAATGTGGCGGCTTCACGAGCCTCACTGGTCGCCTTGATAGCGGCTTCCAAAGTATCGGTGAGGGCATGGAGCGCCTCTTGCAGTTTTTCGGGGCGGGCGCGGGCGTCATCCAATTCCTTGATGGAAATATTGGTTTGCTCAACGATATCCTTGATCCGCGTAGCGGCCGCATCGCACCGTTCAGACCAAGCATCGTGATCGCGTTGCATGGAAGCGCGTCTTTGTCGGCGAAGCTCTGATTCCCGTCGCAGGCTTTCAAGGGCCGCGCGTGTGTCAGCAGCTTTGATGCGGGCTTCATCGACATCCATGCGGGCGGCATCAATGCCGTTATCGTCCTGTTCCACCAGATCTGCGCTTTTCAAGACTTCCAGAACCGCTTTAAGCGCCGCCTGGTTGTCTTCCAGCTCAATAGTCAGGCGGTCCAGGATTTCATCCAGCGAAGCTGACCGGGATTTATCCTTGGCCGCTGTTTCCCGTAATTTGGACACATCAGCCAAGGCCTGTCTGGCTGCTTGTTCTGCCGGACCAATCGCGCCTCTGGCTTGGTCTTCTGCTTGTTTGGTGTTTTCCAGATGGTTCAGTGAATTTTCTGATGTCGTTCTGGCAGTTTGAACCGTTTCTTCACTGCTGGCGATTTCCTCCGCTATGGCTTCCAGTCGATTGCGTTGTTCCAAACGGGCCACGGCCGCAGAGGGCGCATCGGCCCGGGCCACAAGGCCATCCCAGCGCCAGACATCGCCATCACGGGTCACCAGTTTCTGCCCCGGTTGGAGCTGTTTGAGAGCCCGGGAGGCGTTTTCCGGCTTGATCACACCGACCGCGTCCAGTCTGGCTTTCAAGGCCCTGGGGGCTTCGACATGGTCAGACAGGGGTACACTGCCGCCGGGCAACATGCCCGCCTTGCAGCCGGTTTCGTCCCAGTGCCTTAACGCATTGGCATCCAAAGAGGCATCCAAATCATCGCCCAGGGCCGCCGCAAGAGCATGTTCATAGCCGGGTCTTGCCCGAACAGAATCCAGTGCCGGATTGGCATCTTCTTCCAGTGCGCTGGCCAGTATTCGCTCCAGCGCCTTGGCTTCACGCTCCAAAGTTTCGCGAACTGATTCCAATTGCCTCAAATTTTCGCGGGTTTCCTGACTGGAGGTTTCGGCGTCTCTGCGTTTGGTTTCTGCCTGTGTCAGTGAATTTTTGGCGGTTTCAAGGG
>Ga0316207_10005223_pt1 | contig 10877 bp, 9 predicted proteins | sample 6weekpyrite_MG_FD_204943 | JGI IMG/M metagenome (GOLD analysis project Ga0316207, IMG submission 204943) | Microbial mat bacterial communities from mineral coupon in-situ incubated in ocean water Damariscotta River, Maine, United States -... | ecosystem: Environmental > Aquatic > Marine >...
CATGGGTCGATAACAGCTTCAAATCACGGCCATTATCATCAAATAGCAAGGGAAGAAAGTGCATTTGAATATCGGGTACCTCAACCTCAGGGCTGGACTTCAAAAAGGCGCCTGCCTGAGTAATGGAGTTGGCGAGTTTGCCTGTTTTCGATTTAAAGTACTTTAGTAGGTCGGGGAACATTTTGGCCAGACCACCCACGCTGGTGGTGAAGCCATCTTTTTTCAGGCTTCTGGTCAGGACGCAGGCATCAACATGTTCCTGAAGATTTTTGCCGACGCCGGGTAAATCATGCACCACCCGGATGCCAAATTGATCCAGCTCTTCCTTTGCGCCAATGCCAGAGAGCATTAAGGTTTGCGGCGAATTGAAAGAGCCTCCGCAAAGTAGCACCTCTTTGTTGGCATACACTTGGTGCTGTTCACCCTTTTGGGTATAGCAAATGCCAACTGCCTTTTTGTCTTCAAATAGAATGTGGTCGACAAACGCTTCACACTCCACACTTAAATTTGATCTTGCTTGTGCTGGTTTTAGATAGGCTTTCGATGTATCACAGCGCTCGCCGTCTTTAATCGTGAATTGAAAATAACCAGCGCCTTCGAATTGCTTGCCATTAAAGTCGGGTGATAGCGGGTAACCCGCTTGCTGAGTACCCGTCATAAAAGTGTCATTGATGGCGTAGTCATTAATGACATCCGAGACGTAAAGCGGCCCTTTATCTCCATGGTAATTATCAGCGCCACGTTGATTGGTTTCAGACTTGATGAAGTAGGGAAGCAGGTCATCATAGCCCCAGCCTTTATTGCCAGCCTGTGCCCAGGCATCGTAATCGCTTTTATGGCCGCGGACATAAACCATGCCGTTGACGGCACTGCTGCCACCAAGCGTTTTACCTCTTGGGCAAAACATAGGTTCGCCCTTTCTGATATCGCTCACTTTTTCCGCCTCGTAGCGCCAATTGTACTTTTTACTGAACATAAAATAGGAAAAAGCACCGGGAATTTTGATAAACGGCGTGTTGTCTAAAGGCCCGGCTTCAAGCACCAGCACTGAGTTTGTTGAATCATGAGACAAACGGTTAGCCATAACACAGCCAGCCGAACCGGCGCCGACTACGATATAGTCAAATTTTTGTTGTTGCATCGCGAATAACCCCTTTCTTCGTTGGATTCTATTTTTTGTTGATTGTGAAACTTTAATGCCAAGCTGTATACGGAAACTTGTTGAAACAGGCGGCCCGCTTTGTTAATTTCGAACAGGCTCGGTATTCCCCCTCGCTCATTACCACTGATGATCTTACGATGGATAGGATGAAAGCTAAAGTTAAACGCGATGCGGCAAGATTCGGCTTGTTAAGGCTTTACTGTCTGCTGCTTTTGTTTCCCGTGAGTGTACATGCCGAGATCTATAAATGTGAAGATAATGGCTCTACCCGTTTCTCAGACAGCCCTTGCGGTGATAATGCCGAGGACATAAAGGTTGACGTGCCGGAGCAAACCGGTACCGCTCTCACCAGTGATGCGATGGGAGAGATGGCGGATGAGCTTCATCAGGACAGACGAAAACGGGAGCTGGATCGCGATATCGACAGGCAGTACCAAAAAATTGAAGATTTGGCAGAACATTACCATACAGAAAGCGCTCGCTTGAAGGAAAAGCTGGCCAAGCATAAGAGTACACACAGCTATTCCAAGTTTCGCTCCCACCCTTATAAACAAAGTGATTTCGAACAAACCAGAGCGGAAATAAAAAATGAAATCAGCGAGGTAAAGGGCAAATATAAAACCGACAAACAACTCGCCTACAACAAGCTGAACCGATTAAAGCAAGAACGGCGGAAGTTTCGTTAAACTCAGCGCCGTCGATCTCGGAGAGTGCGCTTGTTTCATTCAACTTTTTGCAGGTGCATATGTCGTCGGTCAATTCAAACCTAATCCCATTCAGGATGACGAAACTGCAGCTCGGCAAGCTGAGCGTAAAGGGCGTTGTTCTGCATCAGTTCAGTATGCGTGCCGAATGCCAGTAGTTGTCCGTGGTTGATAACGGCAATACGATCAGCGTTTTTCACCGTTGCCAGACGATGAGCGATCACCAGTGTCGTTCGCTGATGCATCACGCGTTCCAATGCTTGCTGGATCAGGTGCTCGCTTTGGGCATCAAGTGCGCTGGTCGCTTCATCCAACAGCAAAATCGGGGCATCGACTAACAAGGCGCGAGCGATGGCCAGGCGCTGCTTTTGACCGCCGGATAATCCCAAACCACCATCACCTAATCGAGTTTGATAGCCTTGTGGAAGCTGGCGGATAAAGTCATGAGCGTTGGCTGCTTTCGCTGCGGCTTCCACGTCAGTGATACTCGCACCAGGTTTGCCGTAACGCAGATTTTCTTGTACCGAGCCAAAGAACAGCGCGGGTTGCTGTGACACCAGCGCAAAGCTAGCGCGTAGCGCTGTCAGCTCCAGGTCACGAATATCTATACCGTCCAGCGTGATGCTGCCGGTCTGGGGGTCGAAAAACCGCAGTAACAAATCAAACAATGTCGACTTGCCTGCTCCACTCGGGCCGACCAATGCCAGCGTTTCACCTGGCTGAACCTGTAAATTGAACTGTTCAATGGCATTGATTTCGGGGCGAGAAGGATAGGCGAAGCATAGGTTCTGAAATGCTATCTGACCTTGAACTTGTTGTGACAGGCTTTTTGGCTGAGTGCTTGGCGAAACGATTTCACTTTGAGATTCAAGTAGTTCAATAATCCGCTCCATGGCTCCTGCGGCACGCTGTAGCTCACTGATCACTTCGCTGATAGACCCGACTGCCGAACCGACAATAATGCTGTAAAACACAAATGCGGCCAGTTCTCCGCCAGAGATACGCCCGGCGATCACATCATTGCCGCCGACCCACAGCATCACCCCGATCGCGCCTAACACCAGTAAGATAACGATGGAAATTAACCAGGAACGCTGGGTGATGCGGAGTTTGGCTGCAGCAAAGGCTTGTTCGGCTACATTGGCAAAACGCGCTTTGTCGATCGTCTGATGGTTATAGGCTTGCACGGTTTTGATCTGCCCCAACACCTCGCCCACATAACTGCCGACATCGGCGACACGATCCTGACTACGGCGCGACAAGTCGCGCACATGACGGCCAAAAATCAAGATTGGCGCGACCACCAGCGGCACTGCGGCCATAACAATTCCTGTTAGCTTGGCATTGGTCAGGAACAGCCAGACAATTCCCCCTGCAAACATAATGATATTACGCAGCGCGATTGATAATGAAGAGCCAATAACCGATTGCAACAAGGTGGTATCGGCTGTCAGACGTGACTGAATTTCGAGGCCGCGGTTGCTTTCGAAAAAGCCGGGATGCAAGTCAATCAGGTGGTTGAAGACCTGCTGTCGAATGTCTGTCACCACGCGTTCACCTATCCACGACACCCAATAAAATCGGGCGAAAGTGCCAATCGACAACGCCACCACCAACAGCAAAAAGATTAAGATCGATCGTTCCAGCAAAGATGCAGATAGCGTTGCAATCCCTTGATCGATTAGCAAACGAATGCCCTGGCCAAGCGACAAGGTGATGCCCGCAGTAAACAATAAAGCGATCATGGCCGCCATGACCTGACGTCGATAAGGCACGATAAAGCTTAGCCCGACTCGGGCAGCCTGCCAGGGCGAAGCGCTATGTTTAGAGTTCATTCAGGTAGGCGTTCCAGAGGTATTTTTCAAGTGCGTGATCAAGTCTTCCGCGATCTGTTTATTTCGTAAATTGAATGTGCGATCAAAACCAATATTGCCCATCCAGCCGCCGCCAAACGACAGGCACATAATGGAATAGGCAACTTGCGAACGTTCATGGTCGGGTGCGTTTGGCAGATGACGTTTCAGTTCCTGATCGAGCCCTGACTGGAATGCGTCATAAATACTCTTAACCGCTTTACGAACCTGCTCATCATACAGACTGGCGGGCAGCAGCGCAGCAACAAGACGCGTCGCCGGCAGCTCGTTAAAGGCTTCGCTGAAGACATAGTCAAGTGCAGCCCTGAACCTGTCTTCGGGGTTGCTCTGGTCTATCAGCTCAAATACCGTCATATTAAACCGTTTGATAATTCGGGCGACGGCCGTATGAATCAAGTCAGCGCGATTCCCCACATAGTGCCGTACCATGCGGCGTGCCATACCTGCTTCCCCGGCAACGTTATCCAGAGACGTGCCGGGCAAGCCATTGCGCTCCAGACACCGCTCAAAAGCATCCAGAATCTGACTGACGCGTTCTGTTTTGAGACTTTTTCGGCCCATTGATGATCGCTACCTGTGAAACCTTCAAAGGTACCAGACTATACAAGCGGGTAAAAAAAGCAATATAAATTCTCAAGCATGGGAATTTATATTGCTTCGGATGGAAAAGCCCTTTATATTTCGTTTTCCCAATCAATTATCTAGCAACGAATTAGCAAGCAGTGAGGAGCCAAACATGGCCAGCCGCAAACCATTTTCAATTGCAAGCCCGAAGCCCGAAGGCTTAACAATCATCAGAGATGATGCCGGGGTTCCTCATATCGAAGCGACAGATTTGAAAGGCGCCATGTGGGGTGATGGTTATTGCCATGCCCTGGATCGGGGGACGCAATTACTGATGATGCGTATTCTTGGGCAGGGACGGCTATGTGAGTTACTATCGGACACCGATGAGTCGCTCGACATCGACCGTTTTTTCCGGCGGGCAAACTGGCACAACAATCTTGACGCACAAGTTGCACTGCTGGATCCACAAAGCTTGTCTCAGGCTCAAGCCTATTGCGATGGCGTCAATGCCGGTTTCGCCGCTAAGAAAATATACACCCTTAAGCTGATGGGATATCAGCCAGAACCCTGGACCATTGGCGATAGTATTTTGATCTCACGCATGGCGGGTTATCTGACATTGGCTCAGTCACAAGCCGAGGTGGAACGCTTTTTTATCGAGCTGGTGCAGGCTGGCGTGCCCACTGAAAAGCTGGCAGAGCTGTTTCCCATTGATCCGAAAACGCTGGATCGCAAGCTAATCGAAAGCGTTCAGCTGCAAGAACGCATCGTGCCTAATGAGGTGATCTGGAATAAAGCTCTGCCACGAATGATGGCTTCAAATAACTGGGTGATTTCGGGCGACAAAACGCAGTCGGGTGCGCCGATCATGGCCAATGATCCGCACCTTGAGGTTAACCGTTTACCGAATGTCTGGTACGAGCAAGTGATCAAATGGGGTGACCGTTATGTGATGGGGATGGGCATGCCAGGGCTGCCCGGCGTGATTATCGGCCGAAGCCGGGAGCTGGCCTGGGGGGCGACCTATACCTTTATGGATACCGTCGATAGCTGGGTCGAAGACTGTCGAGAGGGTCAGTATCGACAGGATTCCGAATGGCATGACTTTGAGCTTCGAACCGAGACCATCAAGCGCAAAAAACACGATGATGACGTGCTGACCTTCTATCAGAACTCGCACGGCGTTTTGGAAGGCGACCCTAATATTTCTGGCCGTTATCTGGCAACGCGCTGGGCTCCGGCAGACTCTGGCGCTCGCTCCTTGATGGCGAGTCTGAAGATGGCGAATGCCGACACAGCCAAACAAGCAATGGGTAATCTGGGCATGATTGAATCGGCCTGGAATTGGGTGATTTCAGACAGCAAGGGCAATATTGCTTATCAGATGTCTGGCGTGATGCCGAAGCGTAAGCAAGAATGGGCTGGTTTCACGCCTGCGCCGGGCTGGGACTCAAGGTTCGACTGGCAAGGAAGCGTTGCAGTGAAAGACCTGCCGAGTTGCTACAACCCCAAAGAGGGCTATATCGTCACGGCTAATCAGGATTTGAATCATCTTGGCAAAGTTGACCCGATTAATATGCCAATGGGGGATTATCGCGCAAAGCGTATTGAGGCGGTACTTTCCCGGCGGGATGACCATACCGTCGAGTCGACGCAGGCGCTGCAATTCGATGTGCATTCCAGACAAGCAAAACTATTTCTCGACATTTTACTGCCCTTATTAGCCGAGCGTGATATCCAGACCGAGGCGAGCACGATCCTCCAAGACTGGGATCTGGAATATGATTTTGAATCGAAAGGGGCGCCGCTGTTTGAATTGTTTTATGCAGCCTTGCGCGAGCAGGTTTTTGGCGACTCTGGGCTAGGCCTAGATGTGGTCAGGCATTTGACCGATCAAAGCGGAATCTTCATCGATTTTTATCAAGACTATGATCGCGCCATGCTAAACCCAAACTCAAGCTGGTATGACGATAAGACGCGTGACCAAGCCTTCGTCGCAGCCTTTGAAAAAGCGCAGGCACAGTATCGGGGCAGGTCATGGCAAGCGGTCAATAAAGTCACCTTCATCAATCAGCTTTTCCAAGGTAAATTACCGGCCTTCCTGGGCTTTGATTCACGCCCTATCCCGTTACTGGGTGGCCGTGCAACGCCGCATCAAGGGCAAATCTACAGCAGCAATGGTCGGCAAACAAGTTTCGCACCTTCGGTACGCCTGATCGCCGACCTGAGTGACGAAACGCTGCACACCTGCCTGGCAGGTGGCCCTTCCGATAATCGCTACTCTCGCTGGTACAAGTCTGGCTTAAAGTCGTGGATATTGGGAGACTACAAAGCGCTGAAAGCGAAAACATAGCGTTGCGCCAAGATGTCTGATTAACATGTTATTCTTTCCTGGATGGTTACGAACTTTTAATTGGTCACGGATTTAATCACTATATTAAAAACCTTGCCTAAGCCGTAAGATGGGCGAAATTGCAGTGCTTAAAGAATTGCAGTGTGTAAATAGCTATCGTAAATTGTCAGCAGGTGAGCGCAGTACATGAGTTGGTGGGGAAAAGTAATTGGCGGTGCCTTCGGTTTTGTACTTGTCGGCCCTTTAGGCGCGGTGCTGGGTGCGGCCATAGGCCACAGTTTTGACAAGGGTTTAAAAGGGCTGGAAGACATTACCGGCATTGGCGCTGATCAGGAACGCATTCAAGCGGCTTTTTTTACTGCCACGTTCTCGATCATGGGTCAGGTTGCTAAAGCCGATGGCAGGGTCTCTGAGACAGAACTTCAGGTTGCTCGCCAAATCATGGCAAAAATGCAACTTTCTGAAGATCAGAAAAAAGCGGCTATTAATCTTTTTAATCAGGGAAAAGCCCCCGATTTCGATTACGCACCCATTATTGAACAGTTTCGGCACGAATGCAGGAGAAGAACAAATTTACTGCGAATGTTTATGGAGATACAGCTCGCGACGGCTCTGGCTGATAATGAACTGCATCCGGAAGAACAACGCTTACTGCTAAACATTGCAGAAATGCTCGGCTTTCGGCGCCGACAATTTGAACAGATATTGGCAATGGTCGCCGCACAGAAACGGTTCACCGATTACGGTGGATTTGCCTCGAGCAGGGAGCATGAACATGAAGCGATTGAACAGGCATATCTCATTCTTGGCATGCAAGCCAAAAGCAGCGATGCGGAGATAAAAAAAGCGTATCGCAAGCTGATGAGCCAGCACCACCCGGATAAACTGGTGTCAAAAGGCTTACCTGAAGAAATGATGAAAATCGCGACTGAGAAAACACGCGAAATTAAAGAAGCATACGAGCTAATCAAGCGCCATAGAGCAACAACGAGCGGAGGTTAACATGCGGGTATTAGTAATTGAAGACGATAAAGACGTGGCCGCGTATTTAGTCAACGGCCTGAAAGAAAGTGATAATGTTGTTGATCATTCTGGCGATGGCAAAGAAGGTCTGTTACTCGCCGCAAGCGAGAGCTATGACGTGATGATCATTGACCGCATGCTACCCGGCATGGACGGCCTTTCCATTATCAAGACCGTACGCGCAACAGGCAATCACACCCCCGTACTCATTCTAAGCGCTTTGGGTGACGTAGATGATCGGGTCGAAGGTTTGCGAGGTGGAGGCGACGACTACCTCACCAAACCGTTTTCCTTTACAGAGCTGCTGGCACGACTCGAAGCACTGGTCAGGCGCGGCTCCAGCGCTGGCTCAGAACAGGTGACGCACCTGAGTGTCGCCGATCTTGAAATGGACCTGCTGGCCAGAACCGTACGACGAGGATCAGAAAAAATTGATTTGCAGCCCAGGGAGTTTCGGTTACTTGAGTACCTGATGAAGCATGCCGGGCAAGTCGTTACCCGAACGATGCTGCTGGAGCAGGTATGGGATTACCACTTTGACCCACAAACAAATGTCATCGATGTTCATATTAGTCGTTTGCGATCAAAAATAGATAAAGATTTCCCCAAGCAACTACTTCAAACCGTTCGAGGCGCAGGGTACATTCTGAGTGAAGATTCTTAGTCTCCTCAGGACCTCTACTTTTCAACTGGCGATCATGTACATGGTGCTGTTCGCCACCTCTGTTTTTATTCTGATGGGCTTCATTTACTGGGCCACCGCAGGCTATATGTCGAGCCAGACCGATGAAACCATCGAAGCCGAAATTATTGGCCTTGCCGAACAATATCAACGTCAGGGCCTGAATGGACTCATCAGTGTGATACGCGAGCGTGTTGCCCGTGACCCGAATGGTAAAGCCGTTTATTTGTTTACCGCCCGCGATTTTATAAAATTGGCTGGTAATATCAGTAAATGGCCAGAAGACGGAGAAGTACAAGAAGGCTGGTTAAATTTTACGCTAGACGAATCACTTGGCTGGCAATCGGAAGAAACACGGCCGGCCCGGGCAAGAGTATTTATTGTTCCTGGGGGGCTGCGTTTGCTTGTCGGTCGAGACGTCAATGAGTTTATGGCGGTCAAAAGGCTGGTAGAAAGGGCTATCAATTGGGGCATGGGCGTGACGTTCGCGCTAGCGATGTTTGGTGGCATTATGATGAGTCGAAGTACCGCCAAGCGCGTCGAGATTATCAATCAAACCAGCCAGAAAATCATGAAAGGTAACTTGGCGCTCCGGATTCCGGACCGGGGTACGAATGATGATTTTGATCAGCTTGCGCGAAATCTGAATGAGATGCTTGATCGCATCGTACAGCTGATGGAAGGTATTCGACATGTCTCCGACAATATCGCCCATGATTTACGCACCCCTCTTACCCGGTTGCGAAACCAGCTGGAAAACACCATGCTTTCAGTTAACCGAGAACAAGATCGTGAGCAGGTTGCCAGCGCTGTTGCTGAAGCAGATCAACTGTTGGCAACCTTCAATGCCTTATTAAGAATTGCTCGGCTTGAGATGGGTGGCAGGGTATCTAATTTTGAAGTATTTGATCTTTCTGAGCTTGTTCAGGATGCCGCAGAGCTCTATGAAGCTTTGGCCGAAGACAAGAAACAAAAACTGTCCATCGTGATTGAGCATAATATTGAAATAGTGGGAGATCGCGACCTGTTATTTCAAACACTCAGTAACCTCATCGACAATGCGATAAAATACACGCCAGAAGATGGCAACATCGATTTGACGCTCGCATCTAATCAGGATGAAATTTACTTGAGCGTCGCCGATTCTGGAATAGGCATCCCGGAAGAGGACAGAGATAAAGTATTTGATCGATTTTACCGAGTCGCAAAAAGTCGTTCATTACCTGGAAACGGCCTTGGTCTCAGTCTGGTGCAGGCAGTCATGGATTTGCATCAGGGCCGAATTCAACTTTCAGATAACCACCCTGGCCTGCAAGTTGAACTAAGTTTTCCTAAACAAGCCGGCACGGTGCGACATAAAGAAACCTGAATTCAACTGCGTTTTATAGGCTCAAGCTAGAACTGAGATCGAACCCGGTCATAGGTATACGTTGCCGGGAACAAAGCCAAATTAACGCCACTGAGCAATAGGTCTTCCGCAGCACCCGAGATTGCTTCAACCTTCGCTTTTCCAGTATCAACCTTGGCGCTCAAACTATCCATCTCACCTTCCAGGCGTTTTTGGCCAAACATTAACAGCGCAATCAGGTTATGACGGTTAATCTGGTTGTCGATGCCAATTGTGTCGAGGCGGTAACCAAGAGAATCAAGCTGGGCAAGCACCAACTCTGCAATGTCATTCATTTTTATACCGGTTTTCATCATGTTCTCCTGATAGAATCTGAGTAATGCGCGCAAGATACGAGTAATGGTTAGGTATTTCAACCTACATTTTTATTTAGGCAAATGTTTGTGTAACAGTGCTAAAAACAGGGCGGTTGAAATTCCTGACGCACCGAACAGCATACACATCACCATAATCTGGTAACGCGCGGCAATAAAGGGAGAGACACCGGACAGTATCTGCCCGGTCATCATGCCAGGCAAAGACACCAGCCCCACCGCAAACATTGAGTTAACAATTGGAATCATGGCTGTTCGAAATGCGATAGCGCGCGCTTGTTCAAAGCTCTGATCTTGTTCAAGCTCGGTCTGCAGCCGCTCTCCGGCCAAGCTAATACTGGTCATTGAATTGGCAAAAATCATTCCGGCCAGAGGAATCACAAAACGAGGCGCATACCAGGGCTGCAAGTTCAGCACCATCTGTGTCACCAGCACCAGCGTCAGGCCACCCCCTATAAAAATGGCGAAGAGTGAAATCGGGAATAATTTTAGGGGGTTCAGATTCAGGGTATTCAAGGCGATCCAGCTGGATGCCAACAGCATAATCGCGAGTACGCTCAGAGTAACCCAGCTGGCACTCGATTCGAAGATCATAATTAATGCATAGCCAATCAGTAACAACTGGATCAGCATCCGCAACATCGCATATACCGCTTTATGCCAGGATAATTGCCAGCGATACATCAAGCCGATCACCAGAATGGCGGGAACGAAGATAATCAGCAGACGTTCAAGTGGAATGATGTCGATCATCACCTTGCCTCATAATACAAAGACCTGAATATAGTAC